>Ga0078972_1012648_pt1 | contig 14384 bp, 7 predicted proteins | sample YelNatPaOPGAMG01_FD_67568 | JGI IMG/M metagenome (GOLD analysis project Ga0078972, IMG submission 67568) | Hot spring thermophilic microbial communities from Obsidian Pool, Yellowstone National Park, USA - OP-RAMG-01 (SPADES assembly) (version 2) | ecosystem: Environmental > Aquatic > Thermal... | reverse complement strand
TTGAATAAGATAAATGGGAAAAACAATAATGGAAAATTAAATGACTTACAAAAGATGGTTACAAATGATATGCGACACGAATTAGACCGAATTTGGAATTGTATTGATAAAATAAATGAGCGACTTGATGATTTTGAAAGAAGGTTGGTTAGAATAGAGGTCAAAATAAAAAATGGGCAAAATTAAAGTATGTTAAACGAAAACGATATTAAAGAATTACAAAATCAAATACAATCTTTAAAAAATGATATTGAAACTCTTAAAAAAGAGAAGGATGATTTGTTTTATAAACTTAGATATCACCAGCATTCAGGAAAGGAGGATAGTGATATTTTGAAAGAGGCATCATTGTGGTTGAAAAAGGGTAAGGCATATGCTGTTGATTGTGGAGCATTTACTGCTTTTAGTATATCACAACAGAATCTTTATAGAAGTTTTATTATTACAGGTAATGAAATAAGTTCTGATTTAGACCCAGATTTATACCAAACAAAAAATTTACAAGTAAGTTTTGAATTACAACCAGATGGAGAACCATTACTTAATAATTCTCGCTCTTTTATTTATAGTCTTTCTGATGCAATAGTTTTAGAAGGAGAGCAAGCAATTAAATCAGTTGCGAGCGGACAAACTATTTTTTCGAATAATAAATGGGATTTGGGAGATGATAATAGCAAAAAAGGATATTGTTTGGTTTTAAGATTAACAAATGGTAATGATTATGCCTCTATTATTGCTTCAAATACTAAAACATCTTTAACATTAGATTCGGCTATTCCAGCATCGGGAGATGTATATGAATCTATTATTTGTAAAACAACTTATCTTGGTGGTTCTATTGCTCCATTTCGAAGAATTTATACTAGTCCTGGTGAAGATGGTGGAGTAAGATTTGGCTGGGGAACAACTGGAAATGGACAAAATGGATTGATTTTTATGGATACTGATGGTTCATTAAAATATAAAAAACCAGATGGAAGTTATATTTCATTAGGAGGAAGTTCATATACTTTTGGATATACAATTATTCAATTTAACCCGACAGATACTTTAAAAACAGCCACAGTTCCTTCTGGGTCAGTTCCTCTTGGTTGGTATATTCCCCAAAACGGAATTTTGGGTACTCCGCCAGTTTCTTGGGTTTATATTTGGGTAAATGGAACCACTTTAAATTGCCAACTATCATCTCCTCCAGGAACAAATAATTATATTGCGATACGAATTAATTATTATTATCCTACTTCATAACTATGAAAATAAATTTACCTCAAAAATTTCCACAATGGGTTGTAAATAGTCAGACCGAATATACGGCTGATGTTGTTTCTACTCGCAACGTTAGAGTTGATGAATTAACAACAACTGGTGAAATTGATAATAATACTGGTTTGTTTTTGGGTTCTTTTTTCTCAAATTCGGGTTATGTTCCGTTAGCAATTTTTAGAGATAAAAATCATTATCTTTCTTTTGCTACTAAAAATAAACTTTATTATACTGATTATTATGCTGGAGTTGCTAATCAATATTCTCCTAACTTAGGTTCCTGGCTTTTAAATCCAAGAAGTTCTGGAGTAATAATGTATCCGAGAGGATATCCAAGTGTTTCAATAACTAATTTTACTTCAACGGGTTCTTATTCAACAAGTAGTCTTACTGATTTTATAGATGTTAATATTAGAAAAGTAACTTATAGTTATACTGCTGGTAGAAAAGTTATCGGAGTTAGATTTTATATTAATTACACTCAGCCATCAGGACAACATATTACCAGAATGGTTATTAGAGATAGTAATGGAGACCATATTGTAACTGGACAAACTTCTGCCCAAAGTGGTGGATATTCTTATAATTATTGGGCATTAGATGGTGATGCTAATTGTAATCTTAATGAGAGTACTGGTTTTACTGCTGTAGTTCAAGTAGCCACAAATGGAACTGGTTATCCTGTTAATTTTCTTAGTGGTGATAGTATTTCAATTTTATTTGAAAATGGAGACGAACAAATAATTGCTACCGCTCAAGATAGATTATTAAATAGGGCTCCCTATGGAGGCACAGACGGTTTTAATTCCTTTTTCCCTGGAGTTTCAGCTAACGATGGAGGAATTTATTGGGGTTATAATTCCTCTTTCGCTCTTGATTATTTCTCACCCATTATTTTGAAACTGTTCAATGATAAAATTTTAATGATAGGAAACGGAAATTCTGTTCATTATCTTAATTCTCAGGGTGCTTATGCTACATCTACTATATCAAGTATTTATAGCAGTACTATTAGAGTAACTTGCGGAGAATTTAATATTGATAGATTAAAACTTCCTTCTGGGTATGTAATTAAATGGATTGAAGTTACTCCTGATATAGTTTATATTGGAGCAACACAGTATAAATATCCAGCCAACGAAACTGGTAAATCTGCTATATTTTTATGGCAACCATCTTCTGATAGACAAGAAGTATATGAATTACCAGAAGGAGAAAATATTGGAAAAGTATTAAATGGATTTCTATATGTTTTAACTCAATATGGAAATATCTATTTGCTTTATAATGGAAGATTTGAATTTATAACTAAGATTTATAGAACTTCTGAAAATTACATTATTCAACTCCCTCATATCAATGGAGTCGAAATTTACAAAGATTCCATTGCTTATTTATTGCCAGGAAATAAATATGCTCCTGGGGGTATTTATGTTTTTAATCCTAATACCAAAAATGTTTATCATCTTGCCTCGGTTTATTTTAGTTCTAATAATATTTCTCAACCTTCTTTAGATTGTGGAGGAAATCAACCACAGATAATAACTGGGGCACTGAAATATGTAAATGAAAATGGAGAAGATACTTTTTTTGCGGGAATAGATGGAGTTATTAGTGGAGGAAATTTTGTTTGTGGTTTATTTGATAGCAAAAATTTAATGACAAATTCTATTTATAATTATTCAGGTGTAATAGAAACAGGAAGAGTAAAAACACAAGAAGTTACTCAGCAACCAACTGCTCTGGCAATTAAATATAGAACTATTACTGATAGTCGTTTAATTGTTTCTGAATCAAAAGAAGAAAACATTAAAGATTTTTATGATAAGACAAATAAAATTTATACTGGACGTTGGAAAAGTGGAGAAAATCCAAACGGTTTTTATATTTACTATCCAACTAATATTCCATCAACATTTCATTTAGGAATGAGAATTACAGTTCTTGATGGTGTTTTAAGAGGATTTACAACTATTGTTACAAGTATAGATTGGAATAATAAATTAATTTATATTGTTCCACCTTATACTTTGCTAGTTGGTAATATTGCGTCATCAAATTTGATTATTAATCCAGGAAGTGTTACTTTTACTTTCTTGGCTGAAACTTTTGGCTATGAAGGTTGGATTCAATCATCAACTACTATGACTGTTAGTTCTAGTGTTGCTTCATTATTAAAACCGAACCAAGAGATAGAGTTTATTGCTGGAGCATCAGCTGGCATAGTTAATTATGTTAATTCTATTAATGGAACAACCGTTACCCTGAAATTTCCGATTCTTTCTAGTAATTACAATTTCACCATTTTTAAAATTAATAAAAATATGTTATTATATAGTAAGGAAATCCCTGCGGGTACAGAAAATTGGGAAATAATTAATGGAACGCTTTCTCCTTATTCTACTGATTTCGTTCAATATAAAATTAGTTTTGTCGGTTTAACGAGGATTAGAGATATTCAAGTTAATGTTAAACCTGACTTGTTTATCTCTGATGATACTCGCACAAAGTAAAATATGGCAACTATAACTGTTAATGATATTTATCAATTAGTCAAGGATTATTCAAGAAATACCAATCTTGATGAATCTCAGGCAATAAGAGCAATAAATTCTGCTTGTGATTTTGTATTTACTCAATTTGGTTTGCCCTCGCAGGAGAAAGAATATGAGTTTGATTTTGATGAAGACCAATTAACTTATTCTTTACCAGATAGTTTTGGAGAAGCAATTAGTTTGAGATTTAAAGATGACTCATTAAATAAATATGGCAGATTTTCTATGAGACCAGTGGAATATCTTTATGAGAGAGCAAATAAAATTAGTAAGGATACTCGTCTTTTTGGAATTGATAGTGCGACTGGTACTTGGCGTTTGTGGGTCTTAGGAATGAATTCAATCTCTAAACTTCAAATAGATTCTTTTGATTCAAATAATTCAATTAATTGGACTGCTTCTAATGACGCAGAAAATATTTCTGATGATACCAATACATACAAAGAAGGCAATGGGTCAATGGCTTTTGATATTAATCCCGCTCTTTCTGGATTAAATAGAGCAACATTAATAAGAACTAATCAATCTTTTGATTTAAAATCTTATCAAGATATTGGACATTTTAAATGCTGGGTTTATCTCCCCAATGTTACTAATTTTACTTCTATTTCTTTTAGCTGGGGAAGTAGTGCTTCTGATTATTATAAACAAACTGTAACTACGCAAGAGGACGGAACCGCTTTTACTGTTGGCTGGAATAAAGTAGATTTTCCTTGGGAGGGAGCAATTCAAGTTGGTTCTCCTGATTTGTATGGAATAAATAGAATTTGGTTTGATTTTGATTATACCTCATCTTATACTGGTGGCGTTAATTATCGAATTGATTATTTAAGAATAAATGTTCCAGACACAATGATTTTGACTTATTACACAAAATATAAAGGAACAGATAGCAGTGGAACAACTTATTTAGAGAATTTTACTTCTCTTACTGATAAATTGTTAATTGGAAATTTTGATGTTGGGTTAAAAAATTTAATTGCTATTTATGCTTCCCTCTTGATTAAACCTCAATTGCTTCAAGAATCTAATTGGATTGAAAAACAATTAGAACTCTTTTCTAAAACATATCAAAGAAAGTATCCAAGAAAAAGAGCAAATAATTTGGTCGCAATTCCTAATTTACCAATAACAGATTAAATATATGGCTTATATCAAAACTCCACAAAATGCTTATTTTGAAGAAACCCCAGAGGGATTAAAAGCAGTCGCTGACCCCAAAGTTTTAAAAGCCCTTCAAACTGGTTCTATTCCTTCTGTTGCTAAGAATATTAATCCTCCAACTAATACTCCCTTAGATAATGCTAAATCTCCTTTTGAAACTTATGGTGTTGAAGGTGCCAGTGCTTCTTTCTTGGCTGGAATGGGAGATATAATGAAAAAGATGGGAACTAAAACAGAGGAATTGGCAACGGCTTATCCTACACCAGAAGAAGAGGAAGCGAATTTGGCAGAGCAAAAAAGGTTAGCAGAAGAAAGAACAAAATTAGGATATGGAATTACTAGAGAAGAAATTGGAGAGCAAGCCGAATGGAGTAGAAGAGAATTAGAAAGATATAGAGAACAATTTGAGTCATTACCAATGTTGTCTAAAAGAAATGTAGAAGAATATACTGATAAAGTTGAAGAACTTCATAGCAAAGTATCAAAACAATTAGAAAGGTTAGAACTTGAAGAGCAGAATGCTTTGGACACTTTAGATTATAATTATGCTGACCAAGTTAGAAAAATAAAATTAGATTATCTTAACTTCCAAAATCAATTATTACAAAACCAATTCAGTATTTTAAATAATGCCTTTAATATTCAAAATGCTGTTGAGGAAAGACAAAGACAACAAAAAGCAGATGCTCAAACTCAGGCAAGCAATATATTAAATACCATTCTTTCGTCTTATTCTGGTGTGCCATATGACTCGCTTCCTCAAACAGTTAAAGATGCTTTAGAAACAAGCACCGAAACATTAGGCATTCCTCTTGATGCTGTAAGAAATTTAGTTTCTCAGGAAAAGGCTAATTTAGATATTGTTAGAGAGGGAGATTATACTTCTGTCTATGATAAAAATACAGGAGAAAGAATTGCGAGATACTACGCTCCTTCTGGTGGATTTTCTTCTTCTGAATACTTATCAGATATGTATTCAACCATCAATAAAATTTATAATGAAAATAAAGGAGCAGATGGAAAATTAAGTGCCGAGGATTATTATGCTTTAATGGATTTGTGGAGAACGGCTGACCCAGATAGTTTAAAATGGTTCTTTGTTAATTATCCAGTTGAAACTTATTTAGGAGATACTCTTGATAAAATTCAAAGAATGCCAGAAGGAAATGCTAAAAATGTTAAATTACAATTATACAATCAAATTCAAAATATTAAAGATTCATTACAAAATCAACTTAAACAAGATTCATTAACACAATTCCAAACAATGTTTGATACTCTGAGAACTTTTATTGAACAAATGAGACAAAATCAACCATCAGAATAAAAATGAAGATAATAGTCGTTTATTTAAAATAAACCAATGAAATACAGAAATTATTTTGAAAGTAATTTCTATAAAAAAAGAGAGGAATTACAAAAGGCAATGCAGTCTCCTCAGGAAGTTAATGTTCCTGTGGGTGGTGTTGCCACTTCAACTTCTCCACTTAATTTACAAACTCCGCAACCAACTCCGCAAGTAACTCCACAGATAACACCACAGATAACTCCACAAGTAACTCCACAAACAACTCCATCACCTTTTCCCACTTTGGAGGAGATGACTACTACTCCGACTGGATTAACCGCTAAAGAAGCAGTAGAAAAATCTGTTAATTTTTTTGATAATATAAAAAATAATCTTGTTGAATTAAAAGATAAAATCATTAGAGGTTATATTCAACCGCTTAAATTGACTCTTGCTGATAAAGAATTGAGAAAGAAAAATATTTACGAAACTGCCTCGGCTGGTTTGACTCAATTACGAGAACATCCATTAGAAACAATAATAGAAGGAGCAAAACCAGGAGTAAGAGCAGTATTAAAAACCTATGGACTTGGACTTCTTGATAGCCTTGCTGATAGTGAAATATTTGATATAAAAAATCAGCAATTAGCGGAGTCAGAAAAAGCAGCAGAGAAAGTAGCTGAGATAATTTCTTATATTGGTCTTTATGCTTCTTTTGGCGGTATTTATACTGGTGCTGCTCAAAAAATAATACCAGAAGTTTTATTAAAACTCAGACCAACATTAAATCCTGAAACTGTTTCATTTCTTACTTCACAGATGATAAAAAGTGGCACAGTAGCAAGAGGATTAATTGATTTGGGTGCGTGGATGACTACCGACTTAATGAATGCTAATAATTTCAAGTTGACAGAGGAAGAAAAACAACAAGGAAAGAATGTTTTTGATAAATTATTAGAAAATTCTGCCCTCAGTATTGCAACTTGGGGATTATTTAAGGCTGGTGAGTTTGTTATTATGAAGGGACTCATTAATCCTATTGTTAAGCCAAGCCTTGATTTGTTTGACAAAACATTTAAAAAAATAACCAATGATGTAAAAGATACAATTTATTTTAGAAGGGTTAATAAAATTTTTGATGAGGCATCGAAAGTTGCTAAAGAAATTGAAACACCAGAAATTAAAACGGAAATCAAGCCAGAAGTTAAAACAGAAGTTAAGCCAGAAGCTAAACCAGAAGTTAAACAAGAAATTAGCACCATACAAAAACCAGAAATTCCAGAAAAAACTATAACAGGTGCCAAAACTCTTACAACATCATTAGGACGTAAAATAGTTATCTCCCCAAAAAATCAGGAGTTATTTAATAATATAATAGATGAAATTCGTTCAAATAAAAAGATTAAATCAAAGCACGATTTCTTATTACACCTTGATTTTGATGATATTCACAATTCTATTATAAGTAATTTTGCAACGCCAGAATTCAATGAATTAGATACACAATGGGGGGAGAGATATATGAAATTACACGATTTAGCGATAGAACAAGAAGTGAATAAGGTTATATCTGATTATCCCGTTATTAAAAAAGTATTAGATAAAACACCAATATATGAGCAACAACTTGAAAATACCATTGATTATGAAGAAGAAAATAAACTTGTATCTGATTGGTGGAATTCTTTTAGCCCTGAAGAACGCAAGCAATTAGATGATTTTATGCGTAAATACAATGTGGAAATATATAATTTAAGACATTTAAAGGAGGACAGTTTAAAGGCATATATGAGTAATTCCAGTGATTTCTATAAGAGATTTGATGAATTATTACATAATGATAAACTTCTTGGTGATATATCAACAAAAAAGTTTGATGAAGAACAAGATATTTTATCTACTTTTTATGATTATGCCAAAGGAACGAAAGGGGTTGCCAAAGAAACTAAACCAAATAGTAAATCAGAAAAAATACTAGAAATTCAATCAGAAGTTAAACCAGAAGTTAAACCAAATTTGGGCAAGGCTTCTGTACTTGAAAAAGAAATTAAAACAATTGAAAGTGATTTATCTGTTGCTGATAAAGTTAATTTTGAAAAATTCTTTGATGAAGTAAAAAATAAAGGAATAATAGCTGGAAACACCCTAAGGAAAAAACTTGGTGGTGAGGTTTTCACAACTGATATAAATAAAACAATAAATGAAATTGCTGAGCAGTTTAAGTATGAATTAGGAGAAAAAGAAAAAATTTCCAGTTTAATTCAGGAGGGTGGTTTGGAAGAAGAAGGAATTTCCAAACTTTCAGGTTTTCATATTATTGAAAGAGCCCCAGCAAAAGAAGTAAAAGTAGATTATGCTAAGCAATTAGAAAAAGCACTCTTACAATATAATCCTCAATATTCTAAAAAAGAAATCAATGAATTAGTAATAAAAAGATACGGTAAATCATTAAAAGAAATTGCTGAGGCAATAAAAGCAGGAAAAACTCTTGCTGAACTTAATGTTGTTCCAGAATTTTCTGAGGCGGAGATTAATCGTCTTAGAGAAGTGTTTGATAGATTTGCTCAATCTAAGGGAACTTTGAATGATTTTATCTCTGCTATTTATGGTAAAGACATTAGCAAACTTTCAAAAGGTGATAGATTAACTGCTTATAAAAAAGCAATTGAGTTTTCTAATCTTTATCAATTCAAAGATTATAAAGAGATGTACGAATCTTTGTTAAAGTCTAATCCTGAGTTAGCCGATACTGTTGGTTATGAATTTAAAAAAGGAAAACCGCAAAAAACTAAAACAACTATTAGGGATACTATTGATTCTGCCAAAGAAAAAATAGAAGATGTTAAAGATAAAAATATTCTTTCTTATGTGAGAGAAAACATAAAAGCCAATCCAGATTATACTTATGCTGATTTTATAAAAGATGTTTCAGCGAAAGAATATGGCAAAATTTTATCAGAAGCGGATATTGAAAGAATGGAAGATAATGGAACTTGGAGGACTTTTATTACTGAGTTAGATAAAAAACTAAAAGAAAAATATAAAAAGACATCAGCTGAGTTATTTACTTCCTTCATTCAGGAAGCAATAGAGGCATCAGAAAAAATGCCCGAGAACGAGATGCTTAATACTGCCATTAGAATTTCTACAACTGCGGATATTGAAAAGAGTGCTACTCCTATTATTGACCAAGTAATTAGAGAGCAATCAGTAGAGGCGAATGCTGAAATAGCAAAAGAGATGCAAAAAGGTGCTCTTGTTTTAGATTTGGATAAAGAATCAGTAATGACTGCTAATGAATATATTGATAAAATGTTTCAACAGCAAGAGGAAGCTAAAAAATCTATTAAAGAAAAAGTAATAGAAGGATTAAAGGATGTAAATAAAATGGTTAGAAAACTTAGTGGGGAGTTTGAAGTAGATGATGTTTTAAATAAATATTTCCCGAAATTTATCAATGATGAAATAACTTTTAGAGCTAAGATTCTTAAAATTCAAGGCGATGCCTTTTTGGCAATTAGAAATGTTATTCAACCATTAGGTAAATTAGAAAAAGAATTATTTAATAGAATTGTTGCTCTTAATGATTTATGGGTGACATCAATGCAAGGAAAAGAAACTCCTCTATCTGGTAAAGCAACTATTCAAGAAATAGAGGAGACATTGAAATCTTTGTATCAATTAGCAAGAACCAGATATCCAAAAGTTATTACTGCCGTAAGAAAACATTTTGAATTAATGAGAGCAGTTAGGATGGAAATGGAAAACTTTTATGGAAGAACAATTGATTTTAGTTCTGGAATAGATGAAAATATTGCCAAAGAAATGACAAATAAATTACGAGTTTGGTCTACAATTCCTAATGTAGAATTGGGAGATACATATTTCCATCACAAAGTTTTAGATTATGTCAATTATAAATATAGTAATTCCTCTTGGATTCCAAAAGAAATTAAAAAAGAATTTAATCAATATACAATGAAAAGAGGTGGAAGTGTCAGGGATATAAGCACTGATTATGAAAATGTAGTGAAAGAATATCTTATTAAAACGAAACACATTTTTGAAATTGATAAATTTTATGAAGATTCAGTTAAAAAATATAATCTTTTAAATCTTGTTAATAATTTAGATACAGTTAATGAAAAATTCTTTAAACCAACCGAATGGAGACACGGAGAAATTGTTCCTGATGATATGATTCCAGAATCAATTAAACAAGAATATCCAGATGTTAAATGGAGAGCCTATGGTTATGAAAGAGGAAGAACCATTTTTCCTGTCAAATCTGTTAATGAAGAAATGTTAGCAGAAGCAATTGAAGATGGATTGACAGTTGAAGAATTGATGGAATTAAGAGGTCCAAGAGGTGGATTACCAATAAGAGATATGTTAGCATTGGGTAGAAGAAAAGCCACTATTATTCTGCCAGAACAAATTTATTGGAGACTTTCTAAATATAGAGATGCTAATAGTAAAGAACTAGGACAACTGTTAAGTTTAGTAATAAAATATACAAGATTATTTAAACCTTTTATAACGAAATGGTATGGTGGTATTGCTTGGAGAATTGCTAATAGTGTTGGTGATTATTCCAATTTAGCGTTTTATCATCCAGAGTCATTACTCAAAGTTCCACAAGCAATAAAAACTGCCTATGAACTTAGTAAAAAATCTCCAGAAGAATATTCTGAACTAACAAAAAAATTAGTTAATGACTTAAAAGAAAATGGTGTACTTTCTTCAAGTTTTATTACTGGAGAAATGAATGTTCCTACAAGGTTGCTTGTAAAATCAAAACTTAATCCATTATCTTGGTTGAGTGTTACATTTGATAAGTTTTCATCAGGAGCAGAGGTGGCTCCAAAAATTGCTTCTATTTTAGATAATTTAGAAAGAATAGAAAAAGGAAAGCCTCTAATCTTAAGAGGTGCTGACCCTTATATTCTACAAATGGCAAAAATGGGGTATGCTAAAGAAGCAACTTATGCTTTTGGTAGAGCGGTTACTGTTGACTATGCTGCTATGCCAGATTCATTTAAAATTGTATTTTCTGAATTTCTTGCTCCATTCGCTTATTGGTTTGCCAGAACTAGTGCTGCTACAATAAGAACTGTTTATCGTCATCCTCTTTATTCTGCTGTTGCTTATCTTGCTCCAATTGCTGGTATTTATATTTGGAATAATTTACCACAAAATAAAAAGATTTGGGATTCATTACCAGAAGAATCAAAAGTTGGATTGCCAATAATTCTTGGTCAAACCGAAAAGGGAAAGGCAATTATATTTAGAATATTAAGACCACAAGATATTGTTGGAATGATTTTTGGCGTTGATAAATTAATTAATAATGTTGAAAGTGTTGTAAAAGGAAAGTTAACTCCCGAGGAAGCAGCAAAAATAACTTTATCAGAAATGATAAGTGCACCGCCACGATTTTTCTTATCGAGATTACTTAATCCTCTTTTTTCTGTTTTTAATGGAATAGTAATGAATAAAGACCCTTATACTAATAAAAATATTGTTCCCGAAAAGTTTGTTGGTTCAGAAAAAGCAATTGAATTTCAACTTCAATATATTGCTGAGAAATTATTACCACCAATAATGCAGATGTATTATACAGAAGCCGAACAAGATTTTAAAGAAAATACAACAGAGTGGTTGGCAGAAGTGTTAGGAAAGCCATTTAGAATTGATAAGCAGTTTATAAAAGAATGGGACCCAACTGCTTTATTTGAAAATTCTATTAGACAAAATGCCGATAGATTAGAAAAAAGAAGAAATGTTTTTATTGAAAAGTTTGATGATGCTGTTATGAACTCAATTAAAACTGGGAACTTTAAAGAAATGGATAAAGTATTCGAAGAATTAAATGAAGGAATAGAAAAAGAAGACCCGCCAGTTGACCCAAATTATTTGTTTCAGCATTTTATTACAAATAAGAATATCTGGATTAAATTCTTTACAATGGTACTAAAACAAGCTCCAACTCAAGAACAAAAAGATTCAATAAAACAAATGATAAATATATTACAAACATTCCAAGTTTGGGAATCAATCCCCAAAGAGTTAAGACAAAAGGTTCTTGATAGCGTAATGAAATAATATGACCAAACAAGAACTTCAAAATTTAATATCTAAGTCTAAAAGATTTGGTTGTGATTATCACGGAACTCTTGATTCAGGTAAGTTTACTCCCCCAAATGGAACGATTGTTATTACTGGTGCTTCCATTGAAGAAGAAGATAGAATACGGGAAGAAATTAAAGCCCTTGGTTATCTTGATAAAGTAGAATTGATTTATAACGAGACCGATGATATCTCTGATATTGCTGTTGGAAAATTCAAAGCAAAGAAAATCAAAGAATTAGGTATTGATTTATTTTTCGATAATGACCCTGCTCAGATTTATTGGATTAAGAAATTTAACCCACAAGCTAATGTGGTTTATATCAATGCTTTAAACTATGCCATTTTTACTTATGGCTTTGAATGTCTTGGTTATGCCCTGAGATTATTAGAAGAAGGAAATTCTGTTGTTATTGGACGCTTAGAGCCAGAAGATATGGGTGAAAAAGTTGGTGACCCTGAATTAGAAAAAAGACGAAAACAAATAGGAAGTGGGTTAATTAAAGTAGTTCCCGCTAAAACTTTATTTAAATTCTTAATGTCTAACAATGAAATAGAGGATTATTTTGTTGATTTTGATTTTAATTATGGATATAAATATGCCGAGGAATTAGAGAAAAAAGGATATGCTGGTTTGTTTCCTCATAAAGAAGATAGAGAAATGGAAATAGATAGACAGAAAGCCCAGAATTTTGTTAAAAAGAATTATCCTGAATTGTTTATTCCTGAAGAAAAGGAATTTAAAGATATTTCTGAGGCAATCGATTATATCCAAGAATCCGAAAAACTTTATGTTATTAAACCAAATTCTGATAAGGTTTATACTTTTGTTCCTACTTCTGAGGAGCCAGATAAGTTTATTGAAGAGGCAAAAAGTTTTTTAGAGGAAAATAAAAAAGAACTTGAAAAAGAAGGATTTATTGTTCAAGAAAAAATTATTCAACCAGTAGAAGCAACTCCTGAGGCAATTTATTATAAAGGCGAACCAATTGCTTTTACTGTTGATTTAGAATTAAAAAAATTTGGAGCAGGAGATATTTCGTTCCAGACTGGTTGTAGTGCAGACACCGTCTTTCCAATAGATGAGGATTGCCGATTAGTAAAGGTAGGACTTCAACCTTATTTTGAAACCGCCAAAGAAAGAAAGTTTTCTAATTTTATGGACGCAAGTATGTTAATTGATAGAAAAAATGATAAACCTTATTTTGGAGAATTCTGTGCGGCAAGGAGAGGATATAACTCTTTCTATACTGAGTTAACCCTCTTACCATCTGTCTCTCATTTCTTTGAATGTGTTAAACAAGGTCTTAATCCTTTTAAAGCAAAACTTCATCCATTTGAAAAAGATGTAGCAAAATTTGCTGTTTCAATTAGAATTTTTAATTTAGTAGAGGATAAAGATAGATATCCACAATCAGATTTACCAATTCAAGTTGACAAGTTATTAAGTAAATATATTTGGCTTGAAGAGGCTAAAAAAGTAGATAATAAAATAGTAACGTCAGGATATACACAAGATGTAGCAATTGTAACAGGGGCTGGGAACTCATTGAAAGAAGCCATAGAAAATGCTATAATGAATGTATCAGGTCTTGTGATTAGAGATATGTATTTCAGAAATGACCTTGATTCAGAAGAATGGTATTCACTTTCAAATAGATATACTTATTTATTAGAACAAAAGTGGTTATAAAGGTCGAATAAATTTAGAAAATATGTATAAATCTGTTCAATTTCTTAAAGAATACTTGGCAGCAATTGAATTCAACGAAAACGATTATCAGATTTCTGAAAATCAAGATACAATTGGTTATCTGATTGTTCTTTCTATCCGAAAAGACCATCCAAAGATTGGTATTCTCAAAGGCAGAAAAGGTAGAAATTTAAAGATTCTAAAACAATTGCTCCGAGTTGTGGGATTAAATGAAAAAATTAATCCCTTTTTGGTCGTTAAATTAATATAAAATGAAATTCAAAATATTTTT
>Ga0078972_1012647_pt1 | contig 14384 bp, 10 predicted proteins | sample YelNatPaOPGAMG01_FD_67568 | JGI IMG/M metagenome (GOLD analysis project Ga0078972, IMG submission 67568) | Hot spring thermophilic microbial communities from Obsidian Pool, Yellowstone National Park, USA - OP-RAMG-01 (SPADES assembly) (version 2) | ecosystem: Environmental > Aquatic > Thermal... | reverse complement strand
GCCAGCACCTTCGTTATCGCCGAGGTGAGCGTCGTCTTACCGTGGTCAACATGACCAATGGTTCCGATATTCACATGCGTCTTGTTCCTTACAAATTTTTCCTTTGCCATTATTGCCTCCTGATTAAAAAATTCCTTGATACCTCTTTATAATCTCATCTGCAAGTCCCTTTGGAAGGGGCTCGTAGTGTGAGAACTGCATCGTATATGTACCTCTACCCTGAGTAATTGACCTCAATTGAGTTGCATAACCAAATGTCTCTCTTATGGGTGTTAGTGCCTTTATGACCTGATAGTTTAATCTCATCTCCATACCTTCTATTCGGGAGCGCCTGCTGTTCAGATCCTTCAATACATTCCCGGAATACTCTTCGGGTACCACTACTTCCATTTTCATAATGGGCTCAAGTAAAACAGGGGAGGCCCTATTAAAGGCATCCTGAAATGCCATAGAACCGGCAATCTTGAATGCAATCTCTGTAGAATCCACCTCGTGGAAGCTCCCATCAACCACCCTCACTTCTACATCTATTACAGGATAACCGGCAAGGATACCAATACTCATCTGCTCCCTTACCCCGTCCTCTATTGCAGGCAGAAAGTTCTTTGGTATCGCCCCTTCTCTAAGTTTGTTTACAAATCTGAAACCCTCACCCCTTTGAAGCGGGGATATCTCAAGGATGACATGTCCATATTGACCCCGGCCACCGGTCTGTTTGATATACTTCCCTTCACCCTTCGCCTCCGTAAGTATACTCTCCTTATAAGCCACCATTGGCTTACCAACATTCACATTTACCTTAAACTCTCGCTGCAACCTGTCTACAATAATCTCAAGGTGAAGTTCCCCCATACCGTATATGAGGGTCTGACCTGTCTCCTCATTTATTCTGGAACTAAAGGTAGGGTCTTCTAACATCAGAGCCTTCATTGCCAGACCAAGCTTCTCCTGATCGGCTCTTGTCTTTGGCTCTATGGCGACAGATATAACAGGCTCAGGGACTTCGATATTCTCAAGGATAATGGGAGCCGACTGATCACAGAGCGTATCCCCTGTTGAGGTGAATTTCAATCCGAGTATTCCACCTATATCGCCACACCATATAGAGTCTACCTCTTCTCTCTTATTTGCGTGAATCCTTACAAGCCTATTTATCTTCTCCTTGCGCTTCTTGGTGGAATTATAAACATGTTCTCCCGTTGTGATGGATCCTGAATATACTCTGATAAAGGTCAATTGCCCTACAAATGGGTCATTCTGTATCTTAAACGCCAGGGCCGAGAACTTCTCCTTGGGACTGGCTTTTCTTACAATCTCCTTCCCATTCTCATCAACCCCTTTTACAGGTGGTATGTCCACTGGGGATGGGAGATAGTCAACTACAGCATCCAGAAGGGGCTGGACACCCTTATTCCTGAACGCCGATCCCATAAACACCGGGACTATCTTCATCTGGATAGTACCCTTTCTGATCGCCCTTTTAATAAGGTTTATATTTACATCATTTGGGTTATTTATATACATATGGAGGAGTTCTTCATCAAATTCTGCCACGGCATCAATCAATTGCTGGCGGTATTTTTTGACATCTGCCTGAAACTCCGGAGGCACCTCCTGGACGATTACATTGGCCCCAAGACTCTCTTCGTCAAATGTCAGAAGTCTATCCTCCAGTATGTCTATTACACCTTTGAAATTCTCCTCTTTACCATAGGGGAGTTGCATAATGACAGGGTTTGCCTTGAGCCTTGAATATATCATCTCAACCACTCTGAAATAGTCACTCCCAACCCTGTCCATTTTGTTCACAAAGGCTATTTTTGGTACTCCATACTTGTCAGCCTGTCTCCACACCGTCTCAGACTGGGGCTCAACACCACCTACCCCGCAAAATACAGCAACCGCCCCATCCAGTACCCTCAGGGACCTCTCCACCTCAATTGTAAAGTCCACATGCCCTGGGGTATCTATTATATTTATCTGGTGGCCCCTCCACATACAGGTAGTGGCGGCAGAGGTGATTGTAATCCCTCGCTCCTGCTCCTGAACCATCCAGTCCATCTGAGTGGTTCCTTCATCCACTTCACCAATCTTGTGAGAAATACCAGTGTAGTACAGGATTCTCTCGGTAGTCGTAGTCTTACCGGCATCTATGTGAGCCATAATGCCGATATTCCTGATCTTTTCAAGAGAATCACACTGATACATACTATCCTACCATCTGAAATGGGCAAATGCCTTATTGGCTTCAGCCATCTTATGGGTGTCGTCTCTCTTCTTGATGGTATTGCCTTTGTTATTATATGCATCAATCAGTTCGCCCGCGAGCTTCTCTATCATCGTCTTCTCACTCCGTTCCCTTGCAAAGGTGATTATCCATTTGAAGGCAAGGGCAATCCTCCTGTCAGGTGGGATCTCTGTAGGTACCTGATATGTAGCTCCACCTACTCGTCTGGACTTTACTTCAACAAGTGGTTTTGCATTCTCTATCGCCTTCTTGAATATCTTCACCGGGTCGTCGTTGAGCTTCTTATGAAGTATTTCGAAAGCACCATAACATATCTTCTCTGCGATAGATTTCTTCCCATTCTTCATTATCTTGTTTATAAACTTGGCTACCAGAACATCATTGTATTTTGGATCTGGAAGGATCTCTCTCTTTTCAACTTTTCCTTTTCTTGGCATATCGACTTACCTCACTAAATTATTTTGGAGTTTTCGCACCATATTTTGACCTGCCCTGCTTTCTGTTCTGAACGCCCTGGGCATCAAGGGTACCTCTTATGATATGATATCTTACACCGGGGAGGTCTTTGACTCTGCCTCCTCTTATCAGTACAACCGAGTGTTCCTGCAGATTGTGTCCAACCCCTGGGATGTAGGCTGTAACTTCATATCCGTTAGAAAGCCTCACCCTCGCGATCTTTCTGATAGCGGAGTTTGGCTTTTTTGGGGTAGCAGTTGCCACTCTCACGCACACGCCCCTTAACTGGGGTCTGCCCTGCAAAACGGGGGATTTTGACTTATACACAGGTGGCTTTCTTCCTTTCCTGACTAACTGATTGATTGTAGGCATCCAAACACTCCTTTGTTTATATACGCAACAATGCCTCTCCTCAAAAGAGAGAACGGGATTATAGTTATACTTTTGCATTTGTCAAGCATATAATTTTTGTGATTTTTAACTCACCTATGGAGGATTAATACATCTGATCAAATATCTTCGTCTCGAGATTAATCCAACCTATCTCTGAATCGAACAGATACCACTTAAAGGATGATGTAAATTTTATTAGTGCGAGATTTATCTCAGTTAATTATGTATCCGGTATACAAAAGTCTATGGCAATGGCAAGCCATTGCTGATTCTTAAAATGTAATTGTCACAGGTATATGGTGCATTCGGGTTTCTGTAAACCCTTATAAAATAGACCCTTGAATTATCATTGCAGCAGTTTGTCGTAAAGTTGTTGGTTATACAACTTACGGTACAGGGGTTTTCTCCTTCATATGGTCCACCTGGTATAACATCACCTCTGAAATCGGTCTTGAATTCAAAGACAGTGTCATTTATGCACTTCACATTGGCGTTTGAACAATCATTCTCCCTTATCTCAATCTGATATGCATTATTCGGATTATTCAAAAAGTATACAGCAAAGTGGAAATTGTCTTTACCGTCTCTTCTATCTGCATCTATATCATCCCTTGCCACCACCCTGTACCAATCCTCATCTGAGAAGGGGACGATATTACCAGTAATATCTACAAAGACCTGCGAACTATCTACAATCTCACTCACCATCGCAAGGGCACCCTCACAGGTATTCCCTACACCTTGCAGGTCATTTGAATCAGCCTGACACTCACAGCCATTTGAGTAGACTCCATCCACATCATAATACCCAGTACTACAGGTGGATATCTTGCACTGTCCATTCTCACAAACTGTGGTTGCATAGGGTGGGGGAGGACAGAGAATATTAATACTCCCCTCATCGGTCAACCCATTGCAATCATTATCCTTCCCATCACATACCTCTGTGGGATTCGGTGTCTTTACGCACCCGTATTCACACCCGTTTGAATTATCCGGTGCATTCAGATCTCCATTCAGGTCGTAGAAATCCTGCAGACAGGAGTAGAGACAGCCAGAACCACAGGTACAACTCCCGCTCGCATTATTCCTCGAAGGACAGCAGGTCTTCCCGGCCCCCGAAAGGGGGATTACTACATCAAAATTTGACTTCCTGTCACTGTTTTTTATAGATATGGCTCCCGTCCTCATTGTCGGCTGTCCGTTCTGCTGGGAACCAGCGGAGGGTACAAAGACCACATTAATTGAGATCTTCTGAGCAGAATCGAGGGTCAGAGGGAGATTCGGTACATTCTGTAACACAAAATCAGAACTGGAACCCGGGGTAAGGTCTATCGAGGATATAATCAGCTGTCCAAATCCCGCATTGGAGATGTTTATGGTCTTCATATCAGACTGGCAATTCTGAGAGGCATCATAAAGTACGGTCCCGAAGTCTATACTCGTATTGTCCACACTAATGGTCGGGTCTATGGCAAAGGCGGTAACAGGGATCACCAGATTGTCATTCCCGAGGGAGTCATTGGACTTGATCCTAAGATTAGTAGTGACCGTCTCGATTGACTTAGGGGCATATTTTACTGAAAATGTAATGGAGCCCCCGGGGGTGACATTGATGGGTGGATTCACTGGCTGATTATTTACAAGCAGAGATAGGGAATTTCCTGGATTCTCAATATAAGCCTCCGTTATCACGAGATTCACCTTACCATCATTCTTTGCCACGAGCTGCTCGACCTTCTCATCATTCACCTGAACGGTGTCCAGATCTATCCTCTGCTTATCAAGGGTGATCTTGGGCCCCTGATAATTACACTGTGCCTTGATCATTATAGTAGTGGAGCCATCATCTGGTGAAGTGTCATTGTCAATATCGGGGTCGTTTGTCTGGAATGTTATAACCGATGCCTCGTCGAACTTGTCCTCATTACACTTAAAACTTACCTCTATGAAATACACCTCCGCTGGATTATCATAAATAGGTGTTGTTACAGGTTTCTGAGGGTCGATATTATTGTATATCTTCATCTCAAAGGTGTTATTGGAGGAAGTATTTTTTGTAAGGTAGAGTTTAGATATCTAAAGGATAGCCCCCCCCGCCATATTGGTAAAATAAATTCTCTTTTTGACTACATTGCCCGATTGGGCATTCCCCATATCCACAGTATACTGATAAGGATTTACAGTTGGGGGCCACAACTTCTTGTTGAAATCCTTCTCATCTACTACAGCGAAATCCGGACTATCCTTATAAGATGAAACTATAGGTAGTTTGAACTGGGGTTTGGACTCATCATTCGAGATAATGATAATATTCCCTTTGTCCACAAGGGCATCATCCTGACAGTATTTTACACCTACATCAATAGAATTTCCTGACTTAATCGTTGCCGGAATTGAGACAGGAAGGTTGAGAGTGAATCTCGGAGGAAGGGGAGGCTCGGGATTTGTGCCCGATTCAAAATCAACCATAGTAATCCTCAGGTCTGCCGAACCTACATTCTGAATCTTGAAACTCCTCTCTGCACACTGCCCGAAATGGACTGCGCCGAAGTTGATAACCTGAGGGTCTACAAATAACACTGGTCTATTCTTATCCACACAAGTATGGGAGTTAATGTCACAGACCTTATTAGAGTCATTACAATCCTCATCCTTATCGCAATAGAATGAGACATCAGTTAAAGGCTCTATATCTGTCCCGATATCATCAGGACCTGCATCTGTAACCTTTATACACTTCCCGTTAATGCACTCGGTCCCGGGCTCTATACAATCCAGATTGTTATTACAAATCTGTCCGCCATCTGGCTTTGAGGGAACACACACCTTCTTCACCGGATCGCACTCATACCCGCTCTTACATTGAGCACTGTTGGTGCATCTCTGTAATGACAAATCTGTACTGCTCCCATCTTCCTCATTATTTGGTGATGGGTTTTCACTGCACCAGAGAAGAAGAGATAATACAAAAATTCCAAAAATTACTTCTATAACCAGTGTAAGTCTGCTCATACCACCTCCCTTTATGTACCATTGGTAATCTTTAATACATAGTTATTGCAGCTGGTTCCAGCCCCTGCCCTTCTATAAACTTTAATGTAATATGTAGCGGTGTAATTATGACAGCAGTTATTTATAAAATCATTACTGATACAGCTTGCTGTACAGGGGTTCTCACCTTCATTCTTACCATTCCCATCTTTATCCTCTCTGAAATTTACCGTAAATCTATAATATACATCGTTTGAACAGACTTTGTGATTGTTATCCACCACACCTTTATATACCTCTATCTGAAATTCACAGGCCCCTGGATTATATGGATCACACCCAACAATCTCGACTATAAAATCAAAATTGTTATACCCTGAAGTAGCTACATCCTGAGCAACTACCTTATACCAGTCCTCATCACCTGCAGGGACGATATTTCTACCTGTGACCTGAACATACTGCTTTGCCGAATCCTGCAATTTCCCAAGGTCTATAGGATCGGTATATGTATTCCCCTTCCCATTTATGTCATCACTATCCAGCCTGCATTCACAACCATCATCATAGGCTCCATTGATATCATAATAAGTACTCAAACAACCCGTTATTACACAGGTAGAGTTCTGGCAAGCAACAGACTGAGCATAGGGAGGCACATTACAGATAACTCCACAATCCCCACAGTTGTTCACATCGTTTGTAATATTAGTTTCACAGCCATCTGAATAGCCATTCTTACAATCTTTATAACCAGTATTGCAGGAGGCTATGTCACAGGCACCGCTAACGCACTTTGCAGTCCCGTTTTTCACTGTACATTTATTCCCGCAGCTCCCACAATTATCGACATTGCTACTGGTATCAGTCTCACAACCATCTAAGGCACTCCCATTACAATCTCTGTATGACCCGAGACAATAATCTATTGCACAGGTCTTGTTAACACATTTAGCCTGAGCATTGTTGAGAGAACACACATAATTGCAATAACCACAATTGTTTACATCACTCGAAAGGTCTATCTCACATCCATCGCTGGTCTTCCCATTGCAGTCGGCATAATTGGGTATACAGGAGTCTATAGCACACTGCCCGGAGACGCACTTCGATGTAGCATTGGGCAGTATACAGATAGCCCCGCAATTTCCACAATTATTAGGATCTCCAAAAATATAAGTCTCACAGCCATTTGAGTAGACCCCATCGCAGTCTCTGAATCCGTTGTCACACTTATCAATCGCACAGAAGCCATTATTACATTTTGTAGTTGCATTGGGGGCAGAACAGGACTTCCCGCATCCACCGCAGTTATTTGGATCTGTATTCGTATTGGTCTCACACCCATCGAGATACCCATTCTTACAATCCTTATACGGAGAATTGCACTTCTCAATCCCACAAACCCCACTTGTACATTTAGGTACCCCATTCAATACTGTACATTTTATACCACACCCTCCACAATTATAAATGTCATTCTCGGTTGGAGTCTCACATCCAGTTACATATAGATTATCACAATCGGCATAAAACTGATTACAGCTCTTGATCTGGCATTTACCATTTACACATTCGGGTGTGCCATTGGCTACTGTACAACGATTGTTGCAACCACCACAGTGGTCTATAGAAGTATTTACATTTGTCTCACACCTGTCGCTCATATCATTATTACAATCTGAAAATCCAATCGGACAGGCAAAACCTATACCGCTCAGATTGATATACTTTATCTGATTGTCCTTGTCACTGCTCTTTATCTCTATTGCACCTTTTATGGGCTTTGGATCGGAAGAGATTGAGGGTTTGAATTTTACCCCGAATATCAGAGTCCCCTGTCCATCCCCTTTCAGTATAACAGGGAACTGCTGGGGGAGATTCGTAAGAATAAAGTCCGTGCTCGACCCGATAGAGAGACCTATCGAATCTATTGAGAGATTCCCCTTCCCCGAATTATATATACTTAGAGACACCTCTGGTGATTCCTTCCCAACCTCAACTATTCCAAAATCTATATCCTTATCGGGGTTCAAGACGAGGTTCGGATCGGTCCCTATACCATACAACTTCACCTCTAAACTTGGGTTGTTCGGGTCGTTACTCTTTATTATTATCTTATTGAACTGACTGCCCTGACTCAAGGGTGTAAACTTGACCTTCACCTCTATACAGGCGCCACCCAATATAGTGCCACCTAATTTTGATGGAGAGATGGAGAAATCTGTATTCGGATTATCCAGACCAGAGGTCCCATCGATCACGAGGTTGTCCTCTCCATTGTTACAGATATTGAATATATCCTCAGAATATAAGCCGACCTGCACCTCTCCAAAATTGATCTCGTTTTTGCTCACATTTATCCCCGGTGGTACATAACCCCCCTGCCCGACTATATTTATAACAAGTTCTCCACTGTCCTCTATCAGGTCGTTATTGATATCTCTGTCGTTCGTAATCAGGGTAACCCTGGTCAACTCCTGAGCCTCTTTTTGAGACGGAGAATAATGGATATACATATCAATCATCTCGCTGGAACTGATATACATAGGGGCGGTGTATTTAGTGTTTGGATCAAATATAGACTGAAATACCACATCTATCTTATTCTTGCTCATCTGAACGATATTGGCACTCTTTACTGCCAGGATACTCCCATCACTGTCATTCAGAAGGGATATCATCAAATCCTTCGTCCCACCTACAGGTATGTTACCAAGATCTATAGTGTATGTATTCTGAGATTGGGGCTGGGGATATAAAACCCTGGGCGGGTCAAAAGATCTGTCAATCAATTTGAGATCAGGGGGATTCTTGAACTGGCTGTACATAAAGACTTTTATCTGAGGTTGTGTAATATCTGAGCTACTTATGACCAGAAAACCGTTGTCAGGTTCTGCATCATCCTGCCGATAATACACATCTATATTCAGCACATCATTGGGTGAAAGGGTCGCCGGGATATTCCTGTCGGTCACTCTTCTGAATCTTGGATGGTCTGGATCTGGATTTGTATTAGACTCGAAATCAACAACATATATAGTAAGTGGACCATTACCAACATTGGTCACAACTACAGTCTGCTTTACCTCCTGCCCATAAGCCGCCGCCCCGAATGCCAGTTTATCTGGTTCTACCTTTATCCTTCCACCAGGTACACAGGAGTGAGTCTCGACATTGCAGACAAAACCTGCAGGACATTCAGAGTTATAGTTGCAATATACAGTCTCGACGGGAGTAACATCTGTTGCGACCTCCTCTCCTGCGTCCACTGCCTTTTTCTGACACACAGAGTTTACACACTCCTCATCAGCACTACAATCGCTGTTATTCCTGCAGGACTGAATCCCCCCTCCATCCACTTTCACACAGAGCCCGTTTATGCACTTCTCTCCCAACCCACACTGGGCCGAATTCTTGCAGGTCCTTTGATTCTCACCTGTGTCAGGTAGAATGGATGAAACATCCCCACCACAATGGGAGAATACAAAAATCGAGCCTATCACCAATCCCGTAAAAGATAAAATAATAAAAGCCTTTTTAAACATTTCAGGCCTCCTCGAAATTTAGACCCTATAATTATATTATATAGAAATACTTTAATTTATGCAACCTATTTTATTGTCAAAAAATAAAGATTCAGTTACTGCAAGCAATCATAATTTTTCATAAATTTGAAGATATTGTGAATGTCCAATTTATTTCAAAGACTTAATCCCTTTAAGTAGGGGATCTGAGGCATTTGCCTCCAGAAAACCCCTCATCCTGAGGATACAGGATTCACAACTCATACAGGGTATTTCGTTGGATTTGTAGCAGGACCAGGTAAATTTATATGGCACCCCAAGTCTCAGCCCCTTTCTGACGATCTCAAATTTTTTCAATCTAATTAGAGGGGCAATCACTCTTATATCCCCGGATCTCGTCCCCGCTCTAACCGCTGATTCAAATCTTGTAATAAACTCCTCTCTACAATCGGGATATCCCGACGAGTCAACCTCCACCGCTCCTATATAGATATATCTGGCACCGCATCTATCGGCTATTCCAGCTGCTATTGAGAGCATTATCCCATTTCTGAAAGGGACATATGTAGACGGAATCTTCCCTTTCTTAAACTCAGGCTTCGGGATAGAACCCGAACCCTTAAATAAGGTCGAACCACCTATATCTTTCAAAAAATCCATATCTATCACAATCTTCCGAAAGACTTTATAATAACTGCAGAGTCTGTTAAAACACCAGAGTTCCCTCTCTTCTGTCCTCTGATGATAATTGAAATGCACTGCAATTATTCTGTGCCTCTTCGAGGCGATAGCAAGGGTAGTGGCTGAATCCATACCCCCTGAAAGAAGAACTACTGCCTTATCTTCCCTTCTCATTTCCCCATATCCACCTGTGAAGATTAGGATTAAATTTTACATTTGTATGAGACTCGAGTATCCAGATAGCCAATTCGTTCGGGGCCACAAATCCATATGCGGGAGAGAAATAGACATTCTCAGTCTTCGATAATATATCATACTCCCGGAGTGTATTAACCGACCAGACAAAGTCTCTCTGCGATGCTATTACAAACTTTATGCAATCCTCTTTTTTTATATACTTCAAATTTTCGAATCGGTTGTAATCGGAGTATCCACTATCGGGGGTCTTTATATCCATTACAATTATGGCATCCTGGCAATAAGCCAAGATATCATAACTCCCATTTGTCTCAATAGACAGGATATACCCCCTCTTTATCAACTCTTTTGAGAGTTCAAGAGATCCTTTTTGCATAAGGGGCTCACCCCCGGTGAGCAGCACATATCTCCAGTCGAGACTCTTAACTCTCTGCAATATCTCTTCGATATCCATCTCCTTACCATATTCAAGGGCATACTTTGTATCACAATATGTACACCTGAGGTTACAGCCCGCTGCCCTTACTATGGTGGTAGGACAACCCGCCAGATATGTCTCTCCCTGAATGCTTTGATATATCTCACAGATCCTCATCTCAATCCTCCTCGTACCTGCAGCAGGAGTCCTCAGACTCCCAGACTGTAATCGAGAGCCGTTTCAGACCGTACTCGGAAAGCCTTTTTTTGGCCTCTTCATAGACAAATCTGGCGATATTCTCGGTGGTTGGATTCTGAGAAAAGAAGATGGTGAGTCTATTCAACTCTGTATGGTCAAATGGTTCGATAATCTCCCTCAGGATCCGCTTCATATCCTTATAATCCATCCCCATTCCTGCAGAATCGAGTCTATCAAAACCCGCCTCCATCTCTACCGCCCAGTTGTGCCCGTGAAGAGCCTCACATTTCCCCTTATATCCCCTCAGGTAATGGGCAGCTGAGAAATAGTCTCTTACTCTCAAATAATACATCACATCACCCCGGAAACTTCGCCTTCTATACTACATCTCACAAAATTTTCAACCACATTTAATTCGGGGTATCCCCTTCTGGCGTCTATCATTAGATGCGGCTTAAAATTGTAACCCCATACAGCGGGGTCTGCGTTTATAAAGATCCCGCAGGTGGGGATAATAAATGACACAGACAGGTGAAGAACCCCTGTATTCCCAGTAATACAGGACCTGCTCATCAAAATGAGTCTGATCAGCTCATCGATCGAAGGTGAAATAGAGAAATCAACCTCATCCTCGAAATCCCTCATAACAGCCTCAATCCTCTCCCTTGACTCTCTACCCGAAACCACCACAACTCTATAACCCTTATGAGTGAGTTCAGATAATAAACTTTTTATGAAATCAAGACTCAAGAGATGGTCTCTCTTTCTTGCATCTATGAATACCAGAGCATCATATCTCTTCTCATATATCGATTCTTCCAATTTCAGCCTATTATCAAATGGAAGCTCTACCCCTGTTATCCCCTTTGCCAGCTCGTATTTCGATAGCGGCTCCGAGGCAGTATCTACGCCAATAGCAACATTTACAAACGGATTGAAATCCCTCTGCCTTATACCCGCCTTTAGGCCCGCCCTTGAAATCCCTAAAAGGATGTATGAGGTAAGTGATGGAGGATATATCTTACCACCGACGACGGCAAGGTCGTATCTCTTCTTGATCAACCTGTACAGGGTGAAGAAGAATCGAAGGATGTTTCTGAAGAGATCCCTTTTCTCAAAGAATATAAATTCGTCACAGTCAATATACCTTGATAGACTCTCATATTTTTTGCACATCAAAAATGTAATCTCTGCATTGCCATATACCTTCCTGAGATGATTTATCAAAGGTAGGGTGAGTATTATCTCTCCCAGCCTCTCATCAGTGCGAATTACGAGTATACTTGAAGGGACAGAAGGTATGGGAATACTGACCATATCTCTACTGAACATAAAATCCAGAATCCTCATCAAGACTCTCTTAAACATCGGTATTCTAATTTACCCGACGATCTCAATATCCTTCTTCCACAGTGCCGTAGAGGTCATAACTATCGGCTTTATAGATCCTGCATTCTACAAACCCCTTCAGTCTCCTTCTGGGTTTCTTTATATAGACCACACCGTCTATCTCAGGGGCCTGTCCATAGTACCTGCCTGCGTAATATTCCTCATCCTCATAATCTATCAGAACTTTATAGATTCTCCCAATCTTACTCTGATTCAGTTCATATGATATCCTCTCCTGAACCTCATACATCTCCCTGTATCTTCTATCAATGGTCCTCGGGGTAACTTTATTTGTCATCCTGAAGGCATCCGTACCCTCTTCATCCGAATACTTGAAGAACCCCACATTGTCGAGTCTGTACCTTTTTAAAAACACCTTTAATAGATTTATGTCCCGCCTCTTCTCCGAGGGGAATCCCACTATAAAGGCGGACCTGATAACCACATCGGGGATCACCTCTCTGATCTTATCGATTAGCCTCTCGATAAAGGCCGAGTTATGTCCCCGCCTCATCCTCCGAAGTATATCATCACTTATGTGCTGAATCGGGATATCCAGATAGTGTACGATCCTCTTACTCTCACCAATTAGCCTCAATATCCTTTCGTCTATACGGCGGGGATAGAGATAATAGAGCCTTATCCAGAAATCCCCCTTTATCTTCTCCAGATGCAAAAGGAGTCTATATAGATAGTCTCTATAGCCCAGATCCAGTCCATAGGCTGTGATATCCTGAGATACGAGCCCGATCTCCCTATAACCCGCCTCCACCAGACCCTCAATCTCTCTGACTACATCACTCAATCTCCTGCTCACATACCTACCCTTGATGGTGGGTATGGCACAGAAGGAACATCTATTGGAACATCCATCTGCGATCTTGACAAATGTATAACTCTTATTCACAGGACCCGTATCTCTATCCCTCTCTTTATATAAAAAACTGCAGGAGTTACTTTTACCCCAGTATCTATTCCTACTCTCCCCTTTCACAATACTATCAACTATCTCAGAAATCCTGCTATACGCATCAGCCCCTACAAAACCATCCACCTCAGGTATAAGATCTGGAAGTTTATCTTTATACCTCTGGGCGAGACAGCCCAGCACGGCTATCTTCTGACCCCTGCTCTTTGATCTGACATAGTCGAATACGGTGTTTATAGTCTCCTCCTTAGCAGACTGGATAAATCCACAGGAGTTAATGAGTATTATGTCAGCCTTCGTATAATCCTTTACCTCTTCAAAACCCCTTTTTGAAAGGATTGAAGATATGACATTGCTGTCCACCTCATTCTTCGGACAACCGAGAGTATGGATATAAAACCTCAACCTTTTCATACTCACAGATCTATTTGAACAAATCCTTCGGGATTGGAGAGACCTCTACCCCCTCAGGTATCCTGAAATTGAAGAAGGATTCCTTTAGCCCCGTATCAAAAGTTATATTTTTGAAGCGAAATACATTCCTGTTATTTAAATTATCTATTATCTCCAGTTTCTCTACATTCTTCTCGTTCTTCCTTATGTGCATTATCATCCGGGCAATCTGGGTGGTTGCCTCCCTGGGAGTCAGAAGGATCCTCGCAAACTCCTCCTCCTCATCAACCTTATCCACATTGAACTCCCTCTCGATGCTCCCCACCCCGTACAAAAACAGCATCACTAATTTAAGTTGAGAGGACTTGAAATCCTCGTCTACATAGACTATCCCGTCATCCTTCAAATATACAAAGAGTTTATTACCCTTAATAACAAACTCCTTAGCCTTTGGGGTCTCATACTCCCACTTGAACATCCCGCTCTTCTTATAATAGAGTTTCCCCTTGGATTCCATAAGGAGCGTACCATTGGCAGAGTAGTATGATTGAATAAATTCAG
>Ga0078972_1012646_pt1 | contig 14386 bp, 14 predicted proteins | sample YelNatPaOPGAMG01_FD_67568 | JGI IMG/M metagenome (GOLD analysis project Ga0078972, IMG submission 67568) | Hot spring thermophilic microbial communities from Obsidian Pool, Yellowstone National Park, USA - OP-RAMG-01 (SPADES assembly) (version 2) | ecosystem: Environmental > Aquatic > Thermal... | reverse complement strand
TCCCGGCTCGCTCGCGCAGAGCGCTCGCAATGCGCCGCAGCACCTGTGCGCGCTCCTCGGCGGTCGTCTTTCCCCAGGGACCCTCGTCGAACGCCCGCCGGGCTGCTTGAACCGCCCGCTCAGCGTCCTGCACCGTCGCTTTCGCGACGTGACCGACAACCTCTTCCGTCGCCGGATCAATTACCTCGTACGTCGCGCCACTGCTGGCGGACGTCCACTCACCATCGATGTACATGGGATACTCGCGCACGTCGGCCGAGCGCTCTGCACCCAGTCCCCCGCTCAACAAGCTCTGTGGGCTAGACATGGCCTCTCTTCCTTTCCTCGCAACGGGGCTGACCTGCGTGTTCCTCGCCAACCGATCATCATCTCGGCAGGAAACCGTCCTGCGCATCTCGTCCAGGCCGCCGCGACCATTCACTGTACGTAGACTCTCGATCGACTGATACCCGACAGCACGGGAAGGTTAACACCTTTCACATAGTGTAAACTTCCACCGGCGCGCCCACGACGAGGCCAAGAGAAGCGCAGCGAAAGACCCCCGCGGAGCGGAGGGGGAGAGCAGGTCGGCTGACCGAGAATGTCCTACATGCCGACTGACCCGCGCGGAGCGGAGGGGGAGTGCGGCAGGAGCGCAGTGAGGCGGGAGCGCAGTGCGGCAGGCGTGCAGAAGAAAGCAGGAGACACGCGGGTGCCGCGCCAACGCCCGTGGGCGAGGCACCGACGTACCAGCGCTCAGGTCAAAAGACGGTCTAGAAGCAGCCGAGTTGGCAGGCGACGATCTTGATGCCTAGCTCGTTGCAGCCCTTGCCCACTTCTGCTGGCGAGATGCCGAGCTCCTCGGCGACCTTGAACGCCTCGGTGCACGAGAGGTGCTTCGTCTCATCGGCCCGCTCCCGCAGGAGATCGGCCAACTGTGCGTCGTTTCCGGTAGCCATATTTGCAGTTTATCAGCACCCCGCGCGGCTGGCGAGCACCCCGCGCGGCTGGCGAGCACCCCGCGCGGCTGCCGGCCATCCACTAGCGGCCGCTGAAACTGGGCTCGCGTAGCGACTCGGCCGCCGCGGTCTCCTCAGGCCGCCGCGGTTGCCTCAGGCCGCGGCGGGCCTCGAAACGCCGCGGCGACCTCATCCCGTACGGAGCCCCTGCCGATACAGCGCCTGTACATCGGCATGTCAGTCGGGGGCTGAAGCTGGCACCGGCGTCGGTGAGGGTATCGCCGAGCGCTCGGCCGCAGACGAGAGTGCTTGCTGACCGCAGCGCAGCCGAGGCGCTGGAGTGATGACGGCAGGAAGACGGAGAGCAGGTGACCGAAGAGACTGAACGTGATTCGACGGAGACGGCCGCTCAGACTGGCAGCGTGAGCGAACCCGCCCAGGCTGCTCCGCCACGGGCAACCGCGGCAGGGTCGCTGCCGACCGAGCCGACCGAGACCGCTTCCTCCACCTCTTCTCCCAACAGCAGCGCCAGTGGGCGCAACGCGGAGATCCTCAAACGCGTCGAGAAGGCCCTTTTGGCACGTATCGACGACGCCGTCAACTCCATCCAACGGGCGCGCCTCGACGACGGACCGCGGGAGCACCTCGAAGTGCTCCGCGCCCTGCTCAAAGCACAGGTCGAGGCCTACATCGAGCACTTCACCTCCAAGGCAACCCTGTTCTCGACCACTTCCACCATGTACGCTGGCGAAGTGGGCGCCCCGGGGGTCATCTCGACCACGTTACGCGGCCTGGTCGATGGCCACACCATCACAGTCGCGCAAGCGAAACAGCTCGCCCGCTACATCTCCGACCGCCGCACCTTACTCATCTTCGGCGACCGGGCAACCGGCAAATCGACCCTCCTCAACGCGCTCTTCGAGCTCGTCTCGCTGGATGAGCGCTGCGTCTCGATCGAGCGTCACGACCACCTGCCAGCCCTGAAGGCACGCTCCTTCTGCGTGCGGCTCTCCATGGACGATGGAACCGACATGGCGGCCCTCTTCTCCAAGACCGAGCGCATGCAGCCGAGCCGCATCGTCGTTGGCGAGCTCCACGGCGAAGAGGTCGTTCACTTCCTCACGTTGCTGGCCGCCAACCCGAAGACGAGTGGCTTTGCCACCTTGCGCGCCGATTCAGTGCGCGAAGCCGTTGAGACTCTCCTGGACACACTCGAGAGCGAGATGGAACGGGAACCCGCGCGCCGCCTCCTCGCACAGACCAGGCCGGTGTTCGCCCACATGCGCAGCGACGAGCACGGGCGGCCGCGGCTGGCGGCAACGTGGAGCGTCGAGGGCCTTGATGAGGCCGGCGAGATCAGGCTCCGTGAGGAGACAGCCTCGGCCACGGCTGAGCTAGTCGCGGAAGCCTGATCGAGCCGAGCACTCGGAAAGTCTGGCCATCGAGCCTTCGCTCGCCTCGGTCGCGAGCAGCGTGACCCAAGAGCGAGGCCGTCAGCGCTACGGCCTCGCGACAGGCCTGCGGCGCAGCGACGGGCCTGCGGCCTCTTGACGGACCTGCGGCGCAGCGACGGGCCTCGTCGTCCACCGCCTCAGCGAACAACGTCACCGCGGAACGCCCGCGCAGACCTGGCGTTCCGTCCGAGGTGGTGACTATCCTTGAGTGAGCCGCGCCGGACTGGTATCATGCCGGGTTGCGCCGCCGCGAGGTGGCAAAAACCGAACAGGGCGCCGTTCGCCCACGTTTCTGTTCAAGCAGAACACGCGATAGCGGCGCGTCACCCCTGCTCCAGCGACAGGCTGGGGCCGCTTAAGACCGTAGGAGGTGAGTCTTCTGAACAAGTATGAGCTCATGCTCATCCTCAACCCGGCCGTCGAAGCCGATCGCCAAAGCGAGATCATCGACCGTCTGCGGGCCACCGTCGAGCAAAACTCTGGCAGGGTCGTCGGCATCGACGATTGGGGCAAGCGCAAGTTGGCCTACGAGATCGCTGGCAACAGCGAGGGCCTCTACAGCGTCATTACCTTCACCGCCAGCCCGCAGACCGTTGCCGAGGTCGAGCGCGTCCTGCGCATCACCGACGACGTCGTGCGTTTCATGACGGTGCGGCTCGATAGCAGCGCTACGCAGGCGCCAAGCGCCGCTCAGCCGGCTGCCGACTGAGCCCTGCGCACGGGTTCCGCCAGCGAAGAGCGAAGAGCACCGAAAGGAGAGCGCGTCATGGCCGGATCGATCAATCGAGTCATCATCGTCGGCAACCTCACTCGTGACCCAGAGCTGCGCTCACTGCCCAACGGCACGAGCGTCTGCAGCTTGCGCGTGGCCGTGAACGACCGCGTGAAAGACCCGAACACGGGCGACTGGACAGACAAGCCCAACTACTTCGATGTCGACGTCTTTGGGCCGCAAGCTGAGCGCTACGCCGGGTGGCTAAGCAAGGGCCGCCAGATTGCCGTCGACGGCCGCTTGCGCTGGCGCGAGTGGCAGTCGCAGGACGGTCAAAAGCGCTCCGCCGTCTCCATCGTAGCCGACAACGTGCAGTTTATCGGCCCGCGCGACGGCAGTGCCGGTGGGTTCGGCGGCGGTTCCTCCGTGGGGGTCAGGTCCGGAGCGGCGGGCCCCGCCTACAACGGCGAGGGTTTCCCTGCCGACGAAGGCGTCGAGCCCGACGACGGCGATTTCGCCAAGGACGACGACATCCCGTTCTGAAGGTGCTCACCAAACCCTCACACAGCGAAGACGTGACGCGGCAAGCTCACAGCCATTTCTGGCTTGCCGCGAGAAAGGATCATTGATGGCACGACCCAAACCGAAGCCGAAAACCCGCGAGAAGAAGGGCAAGCCGGGCGCACCCGGCCAAGCGCGCCGTCGCTACTGCCATTTCTGCAAAGAGAAGGTCGAAGAGGTCGACTACAAGAACTACGCCACCTTGCGCCGCTTCATCTCCGACAAGGGCAAGATTCGCTCACGGCGCATCACGGGCACTTGCCGACGTCACCAACGTCAACTCGCCGTCGCGATAAAGCGCGCCCGTGAGATGGCGCTCTTGCCCTACGTGGTTCGTTAGGAGATCGCCGTGGAAGTTATCCTCCTCCAAGACGTCCCCAACCTAGGCGACAAAGGCGCACTCGCTAACGTGAGCGCCGGCTACGCGCGCAACTATCTCTTGCCCAAGAAGCTCGCCGAAGTGGCGACACCCGGCAAGGTCGCCGAGTTCCGCCGCCGCGAGGCAGAGCGGGTCGCGCGCGAACGGCGCCAGATCGAGCAGGCCGACGAGTTCGCCGCTACGCTCAACAAGACCGTGCTCACGATCCCTGCGCACGCCGGCGAAGGCGACCGCCTGTATGGCTCCGTGACCGCGCAAGACGTGGCCGAGGCCATCTGGGACGCTCGCCAACTGCGCGTTGACAAGCGCAAAGTGCGCCTCGAGGAACCCATCAAAGAGCTGGGCACCTACATCATCGATGTCGAGCTCGCCGAGGGCGTCGTGGCACACGTCAAAACGATGGTGGTGCCGGAGTAAGCTCTCGACCAAGGAGTGTCAACCCTCGGGCAGCGATCACGAGGAGACGTTGTGGCGAGTGACCCATCGCAACAGGCGCTCCATGTGCCGCCACACAACCTCGAGGCCGAGCAATCGGTCCTCGGCGCGATGGTGATGAGCCCCAACGCTATCCCCGTCGTCACCGAGATCCTGCAGGCCGGCGACTTCTACCGCGACAGTCACCGCCAGATTTACCGTGCGATCCTCACGCTCTACGCCAAGGGTGTCGAGGTCGACGCGGTTACATTGAGCGCCGAGCTCGAGCACCAGGGCGTGCTCGAGCAGGTCGGCGGCAAGGCGTTCATCCATACGCTGCCGGAGATCGTGCCGGCGGCCAGCAACGCGCGTCAGTACGCCGAGATCGTGCGCGAGACGAGCGTCTTGCGGCAACTCATCCAGGTCGGCAACGAGATCGCCGAACTCGGTTACCAACACCCCGACGAGACGTCCAATCTGCTCGATAAGTGCGAGCAGAAGGTCTTCGCCATCTCCAACCAGCGGCGTACGAGCGAGTTCCAGCACATCAAGGAGATCCTCAAGCAGAACTTCGAGCGCATCGAGCTGCTGCAGCGCGACTCAGCCGTGAGTGGCATCGCTTCGGGCTTTCCCGCCATCGACAAGATCACGGGCGGCTTTCAGCCCTCGAACCTCATCGTCTTGGCTGCCAGGCCCGGCATGGGCAAGACATCGCTGGCGCTCAACATCGCCCACCACGTCGGTGTCGATGGCAAAGTGCCAGTGGCCATCTTCAGCCTCGAGATGAGCGCCCAAGAGATCGGCGAGCGCATGATCTGCTCGGCCGCGCGGGTGAGCTCGCACAAGGTGCGCACGGCGGCGCTCACGGGCGACGACTACGCTAAGCTCGTGCAGGTAGTGGGCGAGCTCGAGAAGGCCGACATCTACGTGGACGACTCCGCTGGCCTCAACATGTTCGAGCTGCGCGCCAAGGCACGCCGGCTAGCTGCCAAGAAGCCCCTGGGGTTGCTCATCGTCGACTACCTGCAGCTCATGATGGGCGACGGACGGGCCGAAAACCGCCAGCAAGAGGTCTCCAATATCTCACGCTCGCTCAAGCAGTTGGCCCGTGAGCTGCAAATCCCCGTGATCGCCGTCTCGCAGCTCAACCGCTCGCCCGAGGTGCGCCAAGACAAGCGGCCCCAGCTTTCCGACCTGCGGGAGAGTGGCGCGATCGAGCAAGACGCCGACCTGGTCATGTTCATCAACGCCGACCCCAAAGACGAGACCAAGCGCGGCACGGTAGAGGTGATCATCGCCAAACACCGCAACGGGCCCACCGGTGTGGCGCGCCTCGGCTTCGTCGCCGACTACACGCGTTTCCGCCACCTGACTTCCGAAGAGGAGCATCGCTACGACGTGTGAGCGCGCCTCGCGCCCAGGCAAGCGACTCGATAGAGTAGCGACGAGCGGGGGCCAGGGCTTCGGCAAGCCACTCGGCAGGGCCGCGCTCGGCGGAGCCAGAGTGCGCGTGCCCCTGAGTTGATGCGGGGTCCCTGGCGACAGGTGACTAGCGGAGGTGCGCGATGACCGTGGTAATGCTGAACGGCGTGGTAGTCGACGAGCGCGAGGCAATGGTTTCCGCGCTCGACCGCGGCATGACGCACGGCATCTGCCTCTATGAGACCATCAAGCTGCGCGAGGGCGTGCCCGTGTTCTTCGACGAACACGCGGCACGCATGGAAAAGGGCCTCCGGCGCCTGGGCATCGAACCGCCGGTAGACCGGGCCGAACTGGCACAGCAGGTCGTGACCCTTTCGCGCGCCAGTGAGGTACCCGACGGCGCCTGCCGCCTGCTCGTTACCGCAGGGCCGCCCTGGGGCTCGCCGTCGCTGCTTATCCAGGCTGAGGTGCGCGTCTTCCCCGAGCGACCCCTCGTCGTCATCTCCTACCGGGCCGGGCGCGCCGCGGCCGCTTTCAAGTCAAACAGCTTCGTCGCCTCACTGCTCGCCCAGCGAGCGGCCGCCGGCGCTGGTGCCGACGACGCCGTCTTCGTCGACGACGAGGGGCGTATCCTCGAGGCGACGACCGCCAACGTCTTCATCGTCAGGGGTGGCGTGCTGACAACCCCGCAAACTGAGGGCAGCATTCTGCCGGGCGTCATCCGCGGCAAGGTGATCGAGGTCGCCGAGGCCGCCGGCATCCCGGTCGCTGAGCGCACGCTGCGCTTGAGCGAGCTCACTTCCGACAACATGCTCCTGCTCACCAGCAGCGTGCGCGGCATCAGGCCGGTGGCCTCGCTCGACGGCCTGCCCCTGCGCCAGGACGAGGAGCTAGTTGGGCGGCTGCGCTCGCTCGTCGGCGAAGCCGAACGAGCGAGCGCAGCCGCCTTCAGGGCGACCTACGGCTGATCGCCTCGAGGAGCGCTTCGGCCGCCGTTGCACAAGGCCCGCTGAGCTGGCTAGTTCTCGCTCGCGGAGCGAGTCCGGAAACGACTGCGGTCTGTCTGCCAAGACCGCACGGAAGGAGAACGAGCGTGAACCAACTGCGACTGTGCATCGCATCAAACGATGGCGTCACGTTGACTGCCGGTCACTTGGGTGACGCGGAATACCTCTACGTCTACGACCTCTCAGCGACGTCAGCGCCCGCCTTCGTCGAGCGGCGGCCGAACAGAGCACCCGGGAGCCCGGCGGCAACCCACGCAAACGCCGCCAAGATGACGCGGGTGCTCGCCCTTGCCGAGGATGCCGACGTCTTGGTCGCTCGGCGCATGAGCCCGAACTTTCGCGTCATTGCCCAGACGAGTCGCTTTCAGCCAGTGGTTGTTTCGGTGCAGACGCTTGCCGAAGCCCTCGCCCTCCTGCAAGCGCGATTTCATGAGCTCGCCGACGATGTGGCGCTACGACAACAGGGCGAGTTCAGCGATCAGGTCCCCATCTTCGGCCCAACTGCGATAACCGACGAGCCGACCACACCGCCCTTGGCGCGCTAACCGCTCTCCCTCCCGCGCTGCGCCGCAGGAAAGCGCGCCGACTTCGGCTAGGCTATCGCCGTTCGTCACCAGGACTCGGCCCGCCGCAAGAATCACGCCGCGTACATCTGGGGCCGTACCTACGGCACGAGAATCGGCAGAATCAGCAGACTACTTCCACGGCGGAGTAGAATTAGTTGCGTGATTGCGCAAACATCCAATCACTGCACTAAGTCCGAGCCATTGGCAGGAGCGCACAGTGCCAGGCACGAGTGCACAGCCGTTGCTCCGTGACACGAACGCCGGCATGAGGCCCAGTGCTAGACACGAGCACACAGTCACACGCCCAGTGCTAGGGAGCCTTACCCGGAACCAGGACTGGAGGTGGGGAAATGCTCAAGCTTCGTAACCAGTTCATTTTCGCCCCGATCAAGACGGGGTACTCGGATGGCAGCGGCCGCGTGACCGATCGCCACCTGGCCTTTTACCGGCAACGCGCCCGCCACGTGGGCGCCATCATTCCCGAGCCGTTCTATCTCGACAGCGCCTTGCGCGAGCTCCCCACGCAGATGGGCATCGATTCGGCCGACAAACTACCCGGGTTACAACGCCTCGTCAACGCCGTCCACGCGGAGGGCGCGAAGGTAATCGCGCACCTCAACCACCCGGGCCGCATGGCTAACCCCAAGATCCCCGGCAACGTCTTCTACTCTTCGACTGACAAGCCCTGTGAGTCAGGAGGCGCCCAGCCGAAGGCCATGAACGAGAATGACATGGCCCACGTCATCGAGCTGTTCGTCGGTGGCGCCCAGCGAGCCCAGGAAGCAGGCTTCGACGCCCTGGAGCTGCAACTCGGCCACGGCTACCTCTTAGCGCAGTTCCTCTCTCCCCTCACGAACACCCGCTCAGATGATTATGGCGGGGATCTTGCGCGGCGCATGCGCTTTCCCCTGCAGGTCGTCGATGCCGTTCGCGAAGCCGTAAAGCTGCCGATCCTCGTGCGCGTGAGCGCCAGCGAGATGGTCCCGGGCGGTATTGAGCCTGAAGAGACAATCGCCCTGGCTTGCGAGCTCGCCCTGCGAGACGTCGCTGCGGTGCACGTCTCGGCCGGCAGTCTGTGCAATACGCCGCCCTGGTTCTTCCAGCACATGTTCGTGCCGGCGGGCAAGACCTGGGACTGGGCCGAGAACATCTCTCACGCGGCGCACGTGAGAGTGGTCGCCGTGGGCCGTATCAACTCCGTCGAGGTTGCCCACCAACTCGCCGACCGCTTCGCGCAAGACTACCTCGCCGTCGGCAGAGCGTTGGTCGCCGACCCCGACTTCATAGGCAAGGTGCTCGACAAAGTCGACGGCCCGGTGCGCCCGTGCCTTGCCTGCGCCGAGGGCTGTCTGGGGGGCGTACGCGCAGGCCAGGGTCTTCAGTGCTTGGTGAATCCGCTCGTCGGGAGAGACGAGCTTCAGATAACGCCCGCTGAGCATGCACGTCGGCTTGCCGTCGTCGGCGGCGGCTTGGCGGGAATGGAAGCGGCCATTACCCTCCGCCAGCGCGGACACAGCATCGACCTCTTCGAAGCCGACGAACTCGGCGGTCAATTCAACCTGGCCCCGCTGACGCCCAACAAGAGCGCCATGAGCCGCTTGGTCCCCTACATGTCGGCAGAGATCGAGCGGCACGGCGTGAACGTCATCAAGCAGCGCGCGACAGCCGCTGACGTGCGTGGCTACGACGGCGTCGTCATCGCTACCGGGTCGCAACCGCGTGACCCGCGCATCCCGGGCCTGACCTCCTACCGCTGGGCCGACATTCTCGCCGACGAGACGCTGCCCTCAAACCAGCACGTGCTCATCATCGGCGGCGGCCTCATTGGCGTCGATGTGGCCACGGCCCTCATTCCGCGTGGCAATCGCGTGACGATCGTCAAACGCACCGAGGACTTCGGCGAAGACATGGAGGCGATCGCCAAGCAGTTGTCCCTGAAGATGATGGAGAGCGCCGGGGTGCGTTTCAGCGACCACACGCACGTCGAGCGTGTGGATGGACGCACCGTCTACGGCAGGCGGGACGATGAGCCAATCGTCTTCACCGACGTCGACCTCATCGTCGTGACGACCGGCATGAGCAGCCAGGATCAGCTCTACCACGAACTAGAGGGCGCCGTTCCCGTTTGGCTGGTGGGTGACGCCAAGCGAGTCGGTAACGCGCAAGACGCCATCAGCGACGCGTTCCTCACCGCGCTCGAGATCTAGCGACCCGTCCGCTCGCTCAGCGCGTCGTCTACTCGCTTAGGGCTCAAGGTGACGACATGCGAGCGTGGCGCGCTCAGCGCGTCGTCTCTGCGCTCAGCGCAGGGTCTATTCGCTAGGCACTAACACGCTCGTGCAGTACGGGCAACGCTTGGCGGCAACGGGGATCTCGCTCATGCACTCGGGGCACTGTCTCGTCGTCGGATCGGCGGGCGCCTGTCCGCGGGCCCGCCGCTCGGCGAGTTTGTTCATGGGCACAACGACGGCGAAGTAGATGGCCGCCGCGATCAGCAAGAACGAGACGACCGCGTTGACGAAAGCGCCGTAGAGGAACTTGCTGTGGTTGACCGTAAAGGTCAGGCCGGAGAAATCGGGCTTGCCAGCAATGGCGGCGATCAACGGCGTGATCAGGTCGGCGACGAACGCCGTAACCACGGCGCCGAAGGCGGCACCGATGACCACGGCAACGGCCAGATCGACAACGTTGCCGCGCATGATGAAGTCTTTGAATCCCTTAAGCATGGTCCCCCCTCGCTCGGTTCGTGTGACTGCCAATCAGCCACTACGTCGTTTATCATAGCCTGCGTCCCGCAGGCAGCCGACTGAGGCGACTACAACCCGACTGAACTAACCGCAACCCCGACTCAGGCAACCGCAACCCCATCTAGGGTGACCGCAACCCCGCTACGACGCCCTCAAGGTACCAGTAGAGATCGTGGTTGGTGGCGATCTCAACTGGCGCCGACGACGTCACCCCGCCGATCCACGTCCCCCAGGTCACCTCAGGTCCTACGTCGAGCTGCAGCCAGCGGCCGTCGCGCAAGGCAATCGTGATGCGCACCGTCGCCGGCAGCGTGACTTCACTCGTGTCCAGCTCTGACGAGCTGATCCATCCGGCAAGCTCAGCCGGCGGTGCGGGTATGGCGCCGAACACCTTCGCGCCACTGAGGCTCTCAACCGTCGCGCCAGCCACGTCGGCGCTGCGGAACTGGAACGGGTACTCATCGCGCATGAAGTACCAGATGCCGGCGACGGCGGCGACAACGCTGACGACGAGCAACACGATGAAGGAGAGGTGGCGCATGAGCGAAGGATACATCGACTGGCCACGCCGGAAGGCGCCCGCCGCACGAGCGAACATGCCGACGCTCGCTGCCCCCGCTCGCCGTCCTCGCGCAGCCGCTGCCCAGCCAAGTTCGCTGGCCAGAGACAACCGCTGTCCAAACACATTGGCTGCCCAGACCCACTCGCTCGCTTGAGTTTCTCGCGCCTGAGCCCGATAATCTCGTAAAGGGACCCTCCTTCGCGATCTCCCCCGCACCTCTTATGAACGCGACGCGCGCCCAGTACGACGTGATCATCGTTGGGGCCGGCCCCGCCGGCATCTTTGCCGCACTCGAACTCATCCACCGCGACGGCGCCCGCGTCTTGCTCATCGAACGCGGACCAGACATCAACCAACGCCACTGCCCAGCGCGCACAACCGGCACCTGCATCAACTGCGCCTCTTGCGACGTCACCTCGGGCTGGGGCGGCGCGGGCGCCTTCTCCGACGGCAAGCTGACCCTCTCAACGAAGGTCGGTGGCTGGCTGGCCGACTTCGTCGGCGAAGCCGAACTGGAGCGCCTGATCCAACACGTCGACGACGTCTGGGTCGGCTACGGCGCGCCGACGGCCGTGCATGGCCGGCCGACGGCGCGCACGGAAGAGATCCGCAAGGCGGCCTTGCGACACGGGCTCACGCTAGTTGTCTCGCCCGTCCGCCACATGGGCACTGACCATGCCGCCGCTATCTTGCAACGCATGCGCGACGAGATCGAAGCGCACGTCCACATCCTGACCAGAACGACGGTGCGGCGCCTCCTCGTCGCCGCGGATGTCGGCAGAAGCGCCGCCGGCGACGACGGCCAGCCGGCGGCTCGCCGCGTGACCGGCGTTGAGTGTGCCGACGGCACCGTGTACACAGCCGACGCGGTCATCGTCGCCCCTGGCCGCGAGGGCGCCAGCTGGCTGGTCGACGAGTGCCGCCGCCTGGGCATCCCCGTGGCCGCCAACGCGGTCGACATTGGCGTGCGCGTGGAGACCCCGGCAGCCGTCATGGAGCCGCTCACGGACGAGCTCTACGAGAGTAAGCTCATCTACTACTCGCGCCACTTCGACGATCAGGTGCGCACCTTCTGCATGAACCCGTACGGCGAGGTCTCACTGGAGAACTACGGCGATGTCACCACCGTCAACGGTCATAGCTACGCCGACTCGCGCACGGCGAACACGAACTTCGCTCTCCTCGTCTCGACACGCTTCACTGAGCCGTTCGACGACCCGATCGCCTACGGCAAGTCCATCGCCCGCTTGGCGAACTTGCTCGGCGACGACATCCTCGTGCAGCGCCTCGGCGATCTGCAGGAAGGCAAGCGGTCAACCCCTGAGCGCATCGCCCGTGGGACGGTACAGCCAACCCTAAAGGGCGCCACGCCGGGAGACCTCTCCTTCGTGCTCCCCTACCGCTACTTGCGCGACATCCTCGACATGCTGGCGGCCATGGACGCGCTCGTGCCCGGCTTGAACGCGCGCGACACGCTCCTCTACGGTGTCGAGGTCAAGTTCTATAGCGCGCGGCCCCAGCTCGACGGGCACCTGCAGACACCGGTGGCCAACCTCTACGCCGTGGGCGACGGAGCCGGCATCACGCGCGGCTTGGTGCAGGCGGCTGCCTCCGGCATCGTCGCGGCACGCTCAGTTTTAGGCGTCCACACGGCCGAACACGGGCGGGCAGGCACGGCCACACCGGCCGGATCGGCAAGCCAACCCCGAGTCACCCGAGCCACACCCGAAGGAGCATAGAATGCCAGGTACCGTCGTGATCGGCGCTCAGTGGGGTGACGAGGGTAAGGGCAAGATCACCGATCTCCTCGCCGAGAAGGCCGACGTTGTCGTGCGTTACCAAGGTGGCAATAACGCCGGCCACACGATCGTGCGCGGCGGCGACGAGTTCAAGCTGCACCTCATTCCCTCGGGCATCCTGTACGCGGCCAAGACGTGCGTGATCGGCAACGGCGTCGTCATCGACCCGAACATCCTCTTCGGCGAGATCGAGGCGCTGCGCGCCCGCGGCATCAGCGTCGACAACCTGCGCGTGAGCGGCAACGCCCACCTGATCATGCCCTACCACCTCTTGCTCGACGGTGCCTCCGAACAGCGCCTGGGCAAGTTTAAGATCGGCACCACCGGACGCGGCATCGGACCGGCCTACGTCGACAAGTACGCTCGCTTGGGCATCCGCGTGCAGGACCTGCTCGACGAGAAGATCCTGCGGCGCAAGATCCGCACCGCACTAGCCGAGAAGAACCGCCTCCTGCAGCTCTACGACATCGGCGTGCTCGACCCAGAACAGATGACCGAACAGTACGCCAGCTACAGGGAGCGCTTGCAGCCCTTCATCTGCGACGCCTCGCTGCTCGTCAACCAGGCGCTCGACGACGGCCAAGAGGTCCTGTTCGAAGGTGCCCAAGGCACCCTGCTGGACGTCGACTTCGGCACCTACCCGTTCGTCACCTCGTCCAACCCGATCGCCGGCGGTGCGTGCACCGGTGCTGGCGTAGGCCCCACGCGCATCGACCATGTGATCGGCGTCGCCAAGGCTTACACCACGCGTGTCGGCGAGGGTCCGTTCCCGACCGAGCTCACCGACGAGATTGGCGAGGCCATGTGCGAAGTCGGACGGGAGTTCGGCACCACCACGGGGCGCAAGCGGCGCTGCGGCTGGCTTGACCTGGTCGCGCTACGCTACGCAGTGCGTGTCTCCGGGATCACGCACCTAGCGATCACGAAGCTCGACGTGCTCACCGGCCTGCCAAGCCTCAAGGTGTGCACGCGCTACAAGGCTGGCCGCCAGATCCTGGACGAGTTCCCTCTCCTACAGAGTGACTTCCACCACGCCAAGCCGCTCTATGAGGAGCTGCCTGGCTGGAGCGACGACATCCGCGACTGCGAGAGTTGGGCCGATCTGCCGGAGGCGGCGCGCGACTACATCCAGTTCATCGCCGAGTTCACCAAGACGCGAGTGAAGTTCATCGCGGTTGGTCCCGGGCGCGAAGAGACGGTGGTGCTGCCGCGCTCGATCGGTCGCGGTGGCGCTGTCTGATGGGAGTTGGCGCCGAAGCGCTCTTGCAGGAACGGTGCGCAGAAGAGCGCTGCGAGAGGTGGTAGCTCTGCGGCGGCTGGACCTGGGTGGGGAGAGCTCCCTGTACGGCTGGACCTGGGTGAGAGGAGCTAGCTATGCGGTCGCATCTGAATGAGGAGTGCTAGCCACGCCGTTGCATCTGAGTGAGGGGAGCTAGCTATGCGGTTGCGTGTGAATGAGGAGAGCCCTGCGATGAGCGCGACAACCTAGCGACGGTGACCTCATGACCGACTCCCAGCCGCTGACTGAACGTCCGTACTGGCTGGCTGAAGCCCTGCGCAGCGACCCGGGAACACCCTGCCCCGCCCTCGCAGGGACGACGCACGCAGATGTCTGTATCGTCGGTGGCGGCTACGCTGGCCTGTGGACCGCCTACGAGCTACACGAACGCGACCCCTCGTTGGAGATTGTCTTGCTCGAGGCCGACATCTGTGGGGCCGGTGGTAGCGGCGCCAACGGTGGCTTCTTCTCTGCCTCATGGCACGACCTGAGCGCCCTGTGCGGGTTCTTCGGGGCGGGCGAGGGCGGCCGCTACGCGGCCGCCCT
>Ga0078972_1012645_pt1 | contig 14386 bp, 10 predicted proteins | sample YelNatPaOPGAMG01_FD_67568 | JGI IMG/M metagenome (GOLD analysis project Ga0078972, IMG submission 67568) | Hot spring thermophilic microbial communities from Obsidian Pool, Yellowstone National Park, USA - OP-RAMG-01 (SPADES assembly) (version 2) | ecosystem: Environmental > Aquatic > Thermal... | reverse complement strand
GCCGGGGATAACGGGAGAGTTCTCTCGCCACCTCGTGGGTAAAGAGCCGCCCCTGAGGGGAGAGGAGAATCACGGGGACGCCCTTCTCGTCCCCTAACACCGCCTCCACGGCGGCGAAAATCGGTTCGGGCTTCATCACCATCCCCCCGCCGCCTCCGTAAGGGGCATCGTCCGTAACGCGGTGACGTCCGGTGGCATAGTCCCGGATGTTGTGCAGGTGGACGGAAATGAGCCCGCGCTCCTGGGCCCGCTTGATGATGCTCTCCTGAAGCGGGCCAGTGAACATCTCCGGGAAAAGGGTCAGGACGTCAAACCGCATCATCCTGCCGGTCCGATGTTTCCTCCACCGCAGCGAGGGCCGAAGGGAGCAGTTCCCGCAGTTCCCGGGGGATCAGGACGACCCTTTGCCCCTCTACTGTCCCGTCGCTGAGCAGTCCATAGAGCCGCAGTCGCCCCATCAGGGTTTCCGGTAAGAAGAAAGACCACTCCAGGCTGTCCTCCAGGTCGTCCCCGTAGCGGGCGGTGAATTCGTCCCAGGGGAGAATGCCGCCAGCATCCAGAACGTCTCGCAAGGCCTGCCGTTCTTCCGCATCCAGTTCGGTCAACGCCTCCCGCAGGCGCTCCGGGTCCGTGATGGCCTCTACCAGGTTCTGGATCAGGTCCTCCTTGCGAAGCGCGACGTAGGGGACAGAGTAGGTCTTTGCCGTCGCGACCAGCGATTCCCGAGTGATTCGTTCCAGGCACTGGCGGAGCGAAGCGTCGGGCGGGATGGGGCGGCTCCGCCTTCGCTCGCGATACTGCCGGGACTGCTGGAGGAGAACGTTCAGGCCGGAATCGGGCTCCTGCAGGGCCAGAACCAAATCCAGTTGCTGGAAGTGTTCATCATCCGGATGCCAGCTCAGAGCGGTCGTCACGTAAAAGCGGGCCAGAGCCAGGTCTTCTTCGCTCACGCTGATCGCCGTCAGTGCTCGAAGGTATACCAGAAACTCCCATAAGGTAAACTCCTTCCGGTCCGCCAGGACTTCCAGGCACTGGCGGGCCGCCGGGAGGTCTCCCCGGTTCAGCGCGAGCAGGGCCAGCCCGGACCAGCCTCCAGCGCTTTTGGGGTCCAGTTCTACCGCTTTCCGGAAACACGCTTCCGCCCGGGGCGGGTCGTTGCCCCATGCCAGCCCCAAAAACACACAGGGGTCCGGTTCGTTCACGAAGGAGAGGGCCTTTTCTGTCAATGCCTGCGCATCCTGGAGTCGGTCCTCTTCCAAAGCCCGAAGCACTTCTTCGGTCATCTCTATCGCCTGCCGGGGGTAGCGGTCGGGGTCATTCTCCAGGACTCTCCAGCGCGGGATTCTCAGCCGCCGCCACTCCTGGCGGAACTCGTCCCAGAGTTCCACCGGCTGGGAAACGTCCATCAGGCCTTCTTCATCCAGCGACTGCAGCGCAACCATCCGCTCCGCCAGTTTTCCTTTTTGGGAAAAGGCGAAGCGCCGGAGTTCCTCCACGGCCTCCGGGGTGCCCAGGAGGGCGAGAACGTCTATCCAGAGGAAACGGGAGGCGGACTCCCGGAACATTTGGACCAACTGGGAAAAGACGATCGGGTACCGGGCGACCAGTCCCCGCAATCGTTTCTGGAAAGGCTTTCGGTCTATCTCCCCAGTCTCCCATAATTCCAGCAGTTCATTCATCTCTCGGGCCACGCGGTTGGGCATTAACTGGACGAACTGGAAGGTGGGATACCGGTCGGCAATCCCCGGGCCAGGCGCTTTCCGGATCGCGGCCGCCATCAGGGCCGACAGAGCCTCTGCCAATCCGCCCGGATATGACATCGCCTGTTCCCAGAGTCGCCGGGCCATCCGGAAATGACCCAGGTTGGCGGCGGCGGATCCGATGACGATCAGGCTGGGCACGTCCTCTATCTCTTTAATCAGGTGGCGGTGCTGGCGATACAGGCGGTATATTTCCGCATCATCGTTCAGGTATCCCAGCGTAAGGACCACGCTTTCCAGGCTGGCAGGGGAGTCAACGGAAAGACCCCGGAGCGACCTGGCGGCCGCCTCGGCCGCTTCCCGGTTGCCCAGCATCAGATGTGCCCGCACCAGAATGATGATCGCGGGTTGCAATCCCGGGGAGTCCTTCAGGAGTTGTTCGGCCACTTCTATGGCCTTCCGGGGCTGTCCGTCCATCAGCAGAACTTCCCCCTCCAGCCCCCGGGGGGCAATCCAGCGCGGAGCAAGGGAGGACGCCCGGCGGAAGTGACGGAGGGCAGAGGAGACATCCCCCGTCTCCGTCGCCCGCTTCCCCAGTTCCAGTTCGTACACGGCCTCCTCTGCCCGGTCCAGAGGCAGTCCCATCGCTTTGGCGAAATGGGTGAGCAGGTCCTCCAGTTCATCCAGAAGTTCTTGCGCTTCCTTCACCAATTTGCCAGGCAGGATGTCCCGGTACTCCACAAACTCCCGCAATGAACGCCGGGCGTGGGCCGTGAGGTCCATCTCGTCATACATCAGCCCCAGGAGGTAGTAGGTGAGCAGGTTGTCGGGGTCGCGCCGCTGCGCTTCCTCCAGGGTTAGCATCGCCTCTTGCAAGTTTCCCAGGCTAGCCTGCAGAACTCCCCGGACCATCAGGAGTTCCGGTCGTCGCTGGAGATGCGGGGGGGCCTCATCCAGAACCTGCAGGGCCTCCTTGTATTTCTTCTCTTCCTGGAGAGCCTGGACCCGGGAGAGAATCTCCTCCAGTCCGGGCCCCCGGGGGCCCGGTGGCGGCTGAGGGTGTCGGCGTTTGGGTTTTTTGGCCATGGTGCTCCTTTTTGCGGATCGCGAATCGCTTATCGCTTATCGCATATCGCTTATCGCGTAACGCTTATCGCGAATCGCGTATCGCTTATCGCGAATCGCTTATCGCTTATCGCGCATGGGGTTTGAATGTAGCACAGGCCGCCAGGCACGTTGACGCAGGCTAAAGCCTATGCCACGCAGGCTGACAGCCTGCGCCACGAAAAATTTGGTGCTACTATCCAACGCCCGCGCTACTTTCACGTCACGTTTCACGTTTCACGTTTCACGTTTCACGTTTCACGGTTCACGTTTCACGGTTCACGTTTCACGGATCACCGTCGCAGCCCCCTCCACACCCGCTCCGGGGTCAGGGGGAATTCGTGGAACCAGACGCCCGTGGCGTCGCGGACGGCGGCGATGAGGGCCGGCGCGGCCGGAATGAACGGCATCTCCCCCATCCCCCGCGCGCCCCAGGGCCCGCGCGGGTCCGGCCGCTCCACCAGGACCGGCTCCACCCGCTCAGGGACATCCAGCGCGGTGGGGATCAGGTAGGTGCTGAGCCGGTCGGTGAGGACCCGGCCCTCCCGGACGATGAAGTTCTCCACGGTGGCCCAGCCCAGGCCCATCACCACCCCGCCCTCTATCTGCCCCTCCACCAGTTGCGGGTTGACCGCTTTGCCCACATCGTCGGCGCAGACGACACGGGGAATCCGAATCTGCCCGGTCTCGGTATCCACCTCCACCTCCACCGCTTCCGCCACGTAGCCATAGGCGAAGTTGGGGGTGCTGTAGCCGGTCTCCGGATCAAACGGGGTGGTCTTCGGGGCCAGGTAGGTGTATTCGGCCACCGCGGGCCGCTCCTCCGCGCGCCACTTCTCCAGCGCGGCCGCCGCCGCACCCCGCACGGCGTTCCCGGCCATGAAGGTGGTCCGGGAGGCGGAGGCGGAGCCGGAACTGCCGGGACTGGTGGCGGTATCCGAGGGGACCAGCCGCACCCGCTCCACCGGAATCCCCAGCGCCTCGGCGGCCATCTGGGTGATGACGGTGTGGGCACCCTGGCCCACTTCAGCACTGCCAATGTAGACGACAGCCTCATCTATCTGTGCCCCCCCGCGCAGTTCCACCTTCGCCCAGCAGTTCTCCTGGTAGCCGAAGGAGAAGCCGACGTTCTTGAAACCCGCGGCGAAACCGATGCCCCGGCGGACCGGGCCAGCAGGTTGGGGAAGTTCAGGTTTGCGCCAGCCGGCCTCTGTTTTCGTCCACCCCGCCGCCGCCGCACAGCGCTCCACCACCTCCACCAGGTTGACGCCGCCGGGGAGAGGGGTGCCCATCGCGGTCAGACTCCCCTCCCGCAGGAGGTTGCGCACCCGCAACTCCACCGGGTCCATCCCCAGCGCCTCAGCCAGTTTGTTCATCTGCATCTCCGCCAGGAAGATGCCCTGGGGCGCGCCGAAGCCCCGGAAGGCCGCGCTGGGCGGGTTGTTGGTGTAGTAACCGTCCACGTCCACCTTCACGTTGGGGATTTCGTAGGGGCCGGTACAGGTGACGGTCAGGTTCCCCAGGACCTTGTTGGTGGTGTAGCAGTAGGCACCGCCGTCAGCGACGACGCGCACTTCGGCCGCCACCAGTTTCCCGTCCCGCGTCGCGCCCCACTTGCAGCGGGCCCAGGCCGGATGCCGCTTGCCGTGCCCGATGATGGACTCCTCCCGCGTCCAGACGATTTTCACCGGACGGCGGAGTTTCCAGGCCGCCAGGGCCAGGACAATCTGGACGGACATGTCCTCCCGTCCGCCGAAGGCGCCGCCGATGGCCGGGTAGACCACCCGAACCTGCTCCGGGGGAATGTCCAGCGCGTGGGCAATCTGACGCTGGTCCTCCCAGGTCCACTGTCCGGCGACGACGACGGTCACCCGCCCCTCCTCGTCTATGTAGGCCAGGCCGGCCTCCGGCTGGAGGTAGGCGTGCTCCTGGGAGGGGAGGCGGTACTCGGCCTCCACGATGACGTCGCACCGGGCCCAGGCGGCGTCTACATCCCCCTTGCGAATCTGGTGGTGGCTGATCCAGTTCCCCTCCGTCCGGAGTTCCGGATGGATGGGGTTGGGGGCGCGAGGCGGGTGGATGGGGTACGCGTCGGGCTTCATGGCCTCCAGAGGGTCAGTGATGACGGGGAGGTCCTGGTACTCCACCCGGATGAGGTCACGGGCGCGGGCGGCGGCCTCCTCCGTCTCGGCGACAATGAGGGCCACCTGGTCGCCCACCCAGCGGACGACGTCGGCGCCGGGTTTGGCGGAGCCGGGCCCGCAGAGGACGGGCTGGTCGGGGGTCTGCAGGCCGTACTCGTTGACGGGTACGTCCTTCGCGGTGAAAATGGCCACGACGCCGGGGACCCGCTCCGCCTCGGCGGTGTCTATGCTCAGGATGCGGGCATGGGGCCGCCCGGCGAAGAGAATCTTGGCATGCAGCATGCCCGGCATGGAAAAGTCGCCGGGATAACGGGCCTCGCCAGTGACTTTGGCGCGGGCATCTACCCGGGGGATGGATTGGCCGACAATCTGTTCGGGCATCGGTGGACCTCCTCGGGAAACGTGAAACGTAAAACGTGAAACGTAAAACGTGAAACGTAAGACGTGAAACGTGATGCGTGAGTTAGAACAGGGCCAGTTGGCGTACGCAGGGGGCAGTTTCGGCCAACGCCTTTCCTATTGCCTGTGCTTCCCCTGCCATTTCTTCCACCAGTTCGGCCAGAAAATCCTCCCTGGCGTCTATCGTTCCCTCCGCAACGGCGCGGGTGTAGAACTCTACCGTCTTGCCCATGACCACGGTGAAGACGTCCACCGGGTTGACGGGCAACCCGGTGTCCAGCGTACGCCGGACCCAGCGGTCGGCGTCGGCCAGGATGGAGGCCTTCAGGGACGACGGGGCCGCCCGGTCAGGCCGGTCAGGGGCCGAGGCCCCGTGTCCTGCGTCCTGCGACCCGCTCCCTGCGCCCTGTATCTTCCGACAGACCAGGATGCAGTCGTAGCGGATGTTCCCCGCGCTGGAGTGGAAGCCGCTGCGCCCCTCGGAGCGCACAATCGGCGTCGCGGAGACGTAGAAGCCCGCCCGCAGCAGGAGACGGGCCACCCCCTCCCAGGCCCAGGTCTGGTTGTGGTGGAAGGTGAAAATCAGAAGGCCGTCGTCCTTCAGCACCCGATGGCATTCGGCGAAGACTCGCCCCAGCCGGTCCACGAAGAAGTCCGCCGACTTGCCCCGCCGCTCGTTCTGGACAATCTCCTCCGGTCGCTCCGAGTAGGGCGGGTCAAACCAGGGATAGTCGTCCTTCAACCCCAGCCGGAGCCAGACGTAGAAGAAGTCGGACAGTTCGGAGTACTGGACGTTGTCAAAGTACGGCGGGTCGGTGATGACGGCGTCCACCGAACGGTCCGGGATGAAGGACAGGTCTTCGGAGGACTGGCATCGTAGCAGGGTGCCCCGGGGCGTCTGCTGCAGCGCGGCGAAGTCTTCCACCAGGATGCCTTCCGCCCGCTCGCCCCGGGCGGAATGGCGGGCCCCGTCTATCCGCTCGTAGGGGCGCTGGCCGTAGGCCTTCCCCCGCCGGACCTTCTCAAAGCACTTCACGAAGGTGCCGCGCCCGAACGCCGTCCCCCAGACGTTGTTTTCGGTCGGGCGCTCAATGGGGTGGTAGGCGTGAAGCCCGAAAAAGACGGAGACCTTGTGCCAGGCGGTCTCGTACTTGCAGAACATGTTGTTGGCATCCAGCGCATCCGAGAAGGCCAGAAGCATCAGTTCGCGGACGTTCCGGTCGGGAATCTCCAGGATGGCCTCCAGGAGGGTGGAGAGGCAGAGCAACTGGCGCTCGTTGAACATGTGCCAGAAATGGGTGTAGCCGTGGTTGACCGGACGGGGGTCGCTGCGCCCCTCGGTGGGGATGGCCTGACGGGGGAAGAGCAGGTCATCCCGACGACGCTCAAACTCCGCCCGCGCCTGCTCCCAGAGGGCCAGGTCGGCTTCGTCCACCCGTTTGAAGAATCGGCCACAGGTGGGACAGAATCCCTCCAGCGCGTGGAGTTGGGCCGGAAGGGGGCCACCCCGGCGCGCGGCGGCGTCTACCAGCCGCTGTCGCTTTCCGCAGACCGGGCACTGGAAAAGGCCGCGCCCGGAATTCCCCCGGCGGGGGTCAAAAACAGCCCCGCAGTCCGGGCAGGTTGTGCGAGGGTCATACCCCGCGGTCTCCACCACCTGAAGGCACTCCGGGCATACCACGACGTGGCAGTGGTCCCGGAGGGAGAGTTCGGTATTCGGCCAGAGCCGGACCGTGGCGCCGCACGCTTCGCACTCCGCCACCTTGACCCAGAAGTAGTACATCACGTCGGCGCTGTGGCCGGCAGGGCAGGTCGTCTGGTAGTACTGGCGGATTTTCTGCCCGGCGGTCTCTTCCAGGAAACGGAAGGCCCGGTCCAGGTCTTCCAGAGATACCGGCTCTATCTCCTTTTTCGTCACAAACCAGGCAACGGGGTTGATGTCCACGCCGACGACACGGCAGCCCAGCCGGAGGGCCTCCACCACCGTCGTGCCGCCGCCCATGAAGGGGTCCAGGACGATTTTTCCTTCGTAGCGCAGGCTATCAGCCTGTGCCAAAAACCAGCCCCAGAGGGTCTCTTCCGGGACGTCGGGCGGGGCAAAGGCCGCCAGCGTGATCATGCGGAAGACGCTTCCCAGCCGCCGCGCCCACCATTTGTGCATCTGGTAGATGGGCTTCTTGGAGTTTCCCTCCGCCAGTGCGACGGGGTTTAACCGCTCAACGGGGAAATCCAACTCTATGTATCGCATGACGCGCATTACGCGTTACGTGTTGCGCTCCAGCAGGTTGCGCCACATCGGCTCTCCGCTTGCTCCGTAGAGGGCCTGAAACTCCTGCTCCAGTTCGTCCAGTTTCGCCTCCAGAATCTCTGCCAGGGTCTGCCCCTGGGAATCGCGGAAAGCCTCCCCCACCTCAGCGGCGATGGCGTAAATCTCATCCACGCAGTTGGGGTCTCCGGAAATAAACTCCCAGAACTCCCGGCCGGCGAGCCAGTCCACGCCACCCTCTTCGGCCACGTACTTCCGGACAATGCTGGAGACCTGGTCCCGGGTACCGTAACACATTCCGAACAGAGCAACGGAGCCCCGGTTTCGCCGCTGGGCAGAACGCAACAAGTCGGCAATCCGCTTCGCTTGCTCCTTGGGGATGGGGTTGGGACCGCTTTTCACCTGGATATAATAGTGCCGTCCCTCACGGGTCTTCAGGATGTCCGCCCCCTCCACCCCGGTTCCCTCGGAGAACACTTTGGCGGCATTCTGCAGTGCGATTCCAAACGCAGTCACTGTTCCCCGTTCCAGCCGCTGGTTCACCAGCCAGAGGACGATGGAGCGCGCATCGTTCAGCCCCAACTCTTTGGAAAGCAGGCGGATCAGGAAAGGGTTGACATCCAGGTCCTCTATCCGCAGGCGGCGGATCGCCCGGGCCCGTTCCCGCAGAAAGCCCTCAAAAATCCGCCGAATCTGTTCCCGTCTCTCCGACTCCATAGGCCATCATCACGTTTCACGTTTCACGTTTCACAGAATCGCCTCCCAGCGCCCCGCCAGTCTCTCCATGACCTGGGGGAGGGTGGTGTACTCCATTTCCTCCATCGGCAGCCGGTGGGGCTCAAAGGGGCCGTGGCGCCGGAAGTGGTCGGCGATGACGTTGCAGAGGCGGCGCGCCTCGTCAAAGCCGGGGTCGTCAAACATATCCCGCGGTCCCACCAGTCGCCCTCCGGCAATCTGGAAGCCCAGGCAGACGACGCGCGGCGGGCCGTCAAACCGGCTGGGGGTGGCATGGTAGAGCGGTACGGGCATCAGCGGGCCGTAGTGGGAGCCCCGCATCCAGCCTTCCACGATGTGGGGCATGGTGAACGGCTCCAGCACCTCACCGACGGCCGGGAAATCCCCCTGGCTGCGGACGATGCAGACGGGGTCGTCCTTCCCCACGTACCGCCCGGCGATGAGGGAGAGGCGCTGGGTTGAGGAGACGGCGGCAATCTCGCCCTTTTTGGTGTAGACCGCTTTGACCATATAGCGACCCGGCGCGCCGATGAAGACCAGCAGGTCGTAGAGTTCCTCCGGTGTGTCAAAGAAGACCCGCTTGCTCTCCTTCACGTCGTGGACCTCAAAGCGGAAGCCATCGTGCATGGCCGGGGAAATGACCAGACCGGCGGTGTTAAAGGGGTCGGCGAACATTTTGTAGAGAGGAAGGTTCCAGGCCCCGGCGGAGGTTTTATCCGCCATAAAGATGATCACCGGTTCGGAGGGCCGCTCGGTGAACTCCATCTCCGCCACGCCGGGGCCCATGCCTTTGACGTTGCCGGAGAAGGCGTCCGCCAGCAGGTCCTGCCCGGCGCCGTAGAGTTTCAGCCGTTTGGCAACCTCCGTACAGGCCTCAAAGGTCTCCCAGGCCAGGCGGTGAATCTCCGGGCTGTCCACTCCTTTCCGGTGGGTCATGATGAGTTGCAGGTCGTCGCCGCAGGCGGTGACGTGGAAGTCTACGATGAGGTCGTCCTTCACCGCCGCCTCCAGCCGGTCCTCCGCCTCCTCTATCAGTTCGTCGTGGACGCTGGAGTGGCCGACGAACCCGCCAATATCCGCCTTGATGACGCTGAGCGTAATGGGGTCCATTTTTTCCTCCTTTCTGTCCGGTCGGTCGCAGCGAATCCAACTGCTCGTAGAACTTTATCCTGTTCTGAGCAGGATAAATCCTGCGCTACAACGCGGGATAAATCCTGCGCTACAACGCAGGATAAATCCTGCGCTACTTCAGTTTCTCCTCCCCACCGAAGGGCCGGTAGGGGCTCAGTTGATCCAGAATCTCCTGGTCTTCCGGGGTGATGGCATTTTGCACCATGTGGGTCAGGAGGACGCCGACGCCCGGCCCCAGCATGTATCCCTGTCCGCACATCCCGACGGCATAGATGTACCCCTGCAATTCCCGCGCCCAGCCAATGATGGGGAAGCCGTCGGGGGTCATCGGATAGAGGCCCCGCCAAGTGCGGCGCACTTTGATGTTGGCCAGTTTCGGCATCAGGTCCACCATCCGCCGGGCAATCATGGGCAGGAAGACGGAGGTCTCCCGGCGGTCGGTGCCGATGATAGGCGGTTCGGGGGTGATGCAGAAAACGATGGGGCCCGGCCTGTGCTGGTAGAAGTAGTAGTTCTTGGAGCCCTCGGCGGGGCGGATGTCCACCACCATCGGCTCCAGGAAACGGGCGACGGGTTCGGTGATGCCCGCCTCGTGGCAATCCGGGGTCACGGGGACGTCCAGCCCGGCCATCTGGGCCACCGCCCGGGCCCAGGGGCCGGCGGCGTTGATCACCACCTCGGTGGCGTAGCCGCCCCGGTCGGTCCGCACGCCCACCACCCGCCCCCGGCGGCGGATGATGCCGGTGACCCGCTCCCGGAAGTGGAACTCGGCGCCCCGCTCCCGCGCCCGCATGTAGAACGCGTGCGCCGTCAGCAACGGGGAGGCGGAGCCGTCACCCGGGGAGTACGTCCCGCCGATCAGCCCCTCCGGATTCAGGTCCGGGATAACCTGCAGAAGGTCGTCCCGGTCCAGCCAGCGGATGTTCAGCCCGTAGGCCTGCTGAACTTTCAGCAGGTTTTTGAGAACCTGCTCCTCCTGCTCCCGGTAGGCGACGAAGGAGTACCCGCCCTGGTACCATTCAATGTTGTCTCCGTAGGTCTCCTCCCAGGTGGAGAAAATCTCTATGGACTTCAGGCAGAGGCGGATTTTGGCGGGGTCGGAGTGGGTGGCGCGGATGCCGCCGATGGCGGCCTTGTTGGAGCCCTGTCCGGGACTGGCGAACTGGTCAATGACCAGGACTTTCAGGCCGGCATCGGCCATAAAGAACGCCGCGGGCAGGCCGATGCTTCCGGCGCCGACAATCACGACGTCGTAGGTTTGGGTGGTCATGGTGGCCTCCGTGAAACGTGAAACGTAAAACGTGAAACGTGATGTCATGGGACGGTGCCGCCGCAGGAAGCGTAGTTGGCGTTGTGCTCTTCTTCCGTACGGGCGAAGAGGTGGCTGCCGTCGTTCTTGTGACAGTCGGCGATGAAGTAGAAATAGTCGGTCTGGGCCGGGAAGGCTGACGCCTGGATGGACGCCAGTCCCGGGCTGCAGATGGGGCCAGGGGGCAGGCCAGGGTAGCGGTAGGTGTTGTACGGGTGGTCTATGTCCGCCAGGGAATTGACGCCCAGTTCGTCAAAGTAGAGCCGACGCCACCAGGTTCCCGTCCGCTCATCGTAGCCCAGGGCGTACTGGACGGTGGGGTCGGCGTTGAGGAGCCAGCCGTTCCGCAGCCGGTTCAGGAAGACGCTGGCGATGATGGGCCGTTCCTCCGGGATGACGGCCTCCCGCTCCACCAGCGAGGCCAGGGTGACCAGTTGGTGGACGGTCAGGCCCTGGTTGGCCGCGCTCAGCCGCATCTCCTCGGTCACCCGCGCGTCAAAGGTCGCCAGCATACGGGCCACCACGTCGTAGGCCGTTACTTCCTCCGGCAGGCGGTAGGTCTCCGGGAAGAGGTACCCCTCCAGGGTGGCCTCCGGCGGCAGGTCGGCCAGGAAGGGGTAGTCCTTCAGGTCGGTTTCCCGCCAGCCGGTGGTCGCCAGGGCGATGAAATCCGCCTCGGGGATGCCGGTCTGGGCGGCGACGGTGGCCGCAACCTCCTCCAGGCGGAGCCCCTCACGGACCGTGAGCACCCGCTCCGGGCGCCGACCGCTCTGCAGCGCCTCGGCAATTTCGGGGATGGTCATCGTCTGGCGCAGGGTGTAGGCACCGGCCTCCAGGCCAGCGTCCAACCCCTTATACTGCAGGTACCGCCGGAAGAGTTCGGCATCGGAGATGAGGCCGGCCTCCTGGAGCCGCCGGGCCACCTCCGCCGCCGTCTCCCCGGGCTGGACGACGAAGGTGACCGGGGTGTTGTCGGTGCCGGCGGGGCGCTGGAGTTCGTCGGCATGCATCTGGATGTAGGTCTCCAGGGCAACCTCTTTGGGGGAACCCGCCGCGCTGATGTTGCAGATAGAGATGCCCAGCCCTCCGGTCCGGCGGAACGCCCAGACACTTCCGCCGACGATGACCCCAACCGAAGCCAAAGCCAGCAGAAAGGCAACAATGCGGGTTGTCTGTTTCATTCTCACCTCGTCGGAGTACCGAAGGCACAAAGGGGAGTGGACATTGGCAATGCCTTGTGTCTTCGTGTCTTTGTGGTGATTTCTAACCGACAGGAGCGGGGACGCGCGGGCCAATCAGGGCGATCTGAGATAGTGGCAGGGATTCCGCTTCCAGCCGGGTCAGGTTGACGATGCGGCTGGCATGCTGGATGTCAATTCCGACCAGATGACCGTCGGCATCAAAGTCCAGCACCACGCCCGGCGCGACCTCCCGCGAATCCACGCTGGTCCGTTCGGAAAGGTCAATGTAGAGCGAATCGGTATCTGGATAGTAATGGAACTTCACGGCTTCACCTCCCGGAAATCCCGATCGGGGAACGCATTGTGCACTGTTACACCGTCCTCCAAAGTCACCACGCGCAGGTACTTGCCCAATTCGGGGACGAAAATCCAGTATCGGACCCGTCCGTCCGGCTGGATCTCTCGCCGCACTGGCTCGCGCAACGCCCTTTCGCACCATTCCCGCCGGATGTAGGGGCGTTTGCGCAGGACTTGCTCCTCAAAGTACCGCGTGGTTTTCATTCTTCCTGGCCTCAAGAAACCCCTGCAGCAGGACGGCGGCGGCGACAGCGTCCACTTCGCCGCGTCGTCGGCGCTTTCCGGGGCGGACGGTCTCCAGAATCTCCTGGGCGGCGACGGTGGTGTAGCGCTCGTCCCACAACTCCACCGGCACGTCCAGCGCGTCCGCCAGCGCCTCTACGTACGCCTCCACCCAGCGGGCCTGGGGGCCCACCTCGCCGCGCAGGGTCAGCGGCCGCCCGACAATCACCCGCCCGGCGCCGTATTCGGCCACCAGGCGGGCAATGGCGGCGAAGTCCTCGGCGCGGGACTTCCGCTCCACCACCCCCACCGGTCGGGCCACCGTCCCGCTGGGGTCGCTGACCGCCACCCCAATCCGCCGTTCACCCAGGTCCAGTGCCAGCACCCGCATGTTCTTGAGAACCACCAAGACACGAAGGCACGAAGTTTTTGCGCTGACTGAAGTCAGCCTTCGTGGGCCTGTGGCCGATGGTCGGCCTTCGCCGACCTCAGAGTATCAGCGAAGGCCGACACCCGGCACAACGTGCCCAGGGAGGACGATTTCAATCGGCTGAATAGTTACGAAGTTTTTTTATTTCTTTGTGTCTTCGTGTCTTCGTGGTAAAAACAACCTTTACGGCGTCACCTGGACGGTGATGCGCAGAGGGAGCAGGGGCAGATGCGGCAGCCAGTGGGGCCAGACCTGAATCTGGGGCGGCTGGGCCAGGGGCCACTCCTCCGCCAGCAGGTCGGCGGCCCGGGCGACCGTCTTGCCCCGGACGGCCTGCCGGACGGCCTGCGGGTCCACCTGGGCGGCCGCGGCGCCCACCGCCGAGACGGAGAAGGTGATCACCCCTCCCTCGGGGCCGGCCGTCGGCTCCTGAATGTCAAATTCGGTATTCACCAGCACGTGGTCGGGGGGGAGACGGCGCACCAGGGCGGCGTAGGCGACCGCCTCGGCGTTATCCCGGTCCACCGCCATACCGGTGACCAGCAGTTTCATGTACACCTGCAGTGTGTCCGCCCGTTCGTAGAGAAACCGGTTGTAGGAGACCTCGCTGGCCTGAATCTCCAGGGACTGCCGGAAGAGGACCTCATTGGGCTCCAGGTACTTCTGCAGGCCCTGGTAGGCTTCCTCCAGCAGTCGGGCCGTCAACTGCTCCCGGGCCCGGTCCATATCCTCCTGGGAGACGGCGCGGACTTCCTCCAGGCCGCCGCCCCGGGTCGGTTCGGGGTTGATGACCCGCAGGGCCAGCGCAGCGACGCCTTCCACCTGATTGATGAGTCCGGCACCGACGTTACCCGCCGGCCCCTCCTCCAGGGCCTCTATGGGGGCCGGGGCCTGGCCGAAGGGGGGCACCGTCACGTCCTGGGTGGTGGCGAAGCGGACCGGGAAGGCGCCCGCGGAGGTCCGGACGACCGTGCGGGCGGGCACCACAATCTCCTGCCCCAGCATGTTGGTGAAGAGGACGGTCCCGGTGGCCCGGCCCGACTCGTAGGCGGCGGTGCCGGTGGTCTCCACTTCCAGGCTCCCGGCGAAGTAATCGCCCACCCGGCGGGCGGGAATCTGCCCGCCCGCCGCGTCCACGGCCTGCGTCTCCAGCCCGGCCGATACGGTGACGGTCGCCCGGACGGTCTCCACGGTGGGGACCAGGGTGATGGTGGCCCGGGGGACGACGGCGTAGGCGAAGGCCAGGAGCACCAGCAGGGTGGCGAAGAAGACGGTCAGCCGGGCGCCCAGGCGGACGTTCCGGGCCCAGGGCGGGAGCGGGCGGGCGGGTGGCGGGCGGAGGGGGACTTCCTCCTCCCACCAGGCGCGGGGCGGCGGTTCCAGGGGTTGCCGCTCCGGGCGGGGCCAG
>Ga0078972_1012642_pt1 | contig 14389 bp, 12 predicted proteins | sample YelNatPaOPGAMG01_FD_67568 | JGI IMG/M metagenome (GOLD analysis project Ga0078972, IMG submission 67568) | Hot spring thermophilic microbial communities from Obsidian Pool, Yellowstone National Park, USA - OP-RAMG-01 (SPADES assembly) (version 2) | ecosystem: Environmental > Aquatic > Thermal... | reverse complement strand
AATCCTCTCTCAACATCCCGTTTGCTTAATTTTTTTATCAAATAGCTTGTCAAATATTACTTCTCAATTGTTATTCTTTAAAACATATATGTAATGATGATCCCAAGTATCTATGTAATCATAATCCTCTGTGTAATCATAATCCTCATTATCCTCGCCGACTATGTAAAAATAAACCTCGTTCTCATTCGCGAATAAATAAGTCCCATATATCGACTTGAATGTTTGAATATTGATACTTTCTTTTGACTCTGTATCGAATGCAATAAATTTTTCGGTAGTATCATAAAGATCTAAAATCAAATACTGATGAAATTGTCCAAGTATCGCTACATTACTCGCGAATGTGTATTTCTCCTCAATATTTGAAGACAGATCATAAACATAAATATCGTTGAGCTTGTTAAAAACGTTATAATAAAGCTTATTTTCAATTAAACAATAAATATCATCACTGTTCATTCGAGCATTAACTAATGTTCTTTCAGTCTTGTTTGTAATATCATATTCACATATCGTATCTTCTCCTTGACCTACCCCTTTTTTATAGTATAATTTCTTATTTTTTATTATTATACTACAATCAGGAAATACGCCATTTGCTACTAAATATTTTTCTTTTGTTTCTATATTATATTCATATAAATTAAAATTTGCTGTTATATAGAAAATATAATCATCAAAACAGATTAAATATTCAGGGTATTTAGCCCTAAATATTAATTTATCTTTCTTTCCATCATGCTTCATACTATAAATTCCGTTATTATTACTATAATAAATTAAATCATCCGAAGCATCTAAACCCCCGCCTCCTTTCTCGATAAGTTTCAATTTATTATCTATTTTATAAAGCTTCGAATCTATTAATACAAAAACGTCTGCCTCATTCCCGAAAATTATCCCGTTATTGATTTTGGGATTGCGTATATTCATTTTTGGCATGAACTTCCCGTCTTCAGGCAAACTAACTTCGTTATCCGGATACGCACTCTCGGTTTGTTCTGTTTTTTCCGGACAATTAGTATATGAAGCGCTCGGGGTATTATTAACTGTATCCGTTGCTTCATATTGATCATTGCTTGAGCAGGAACAAGAAATCATAATTATCATAATAACCAGAAACGATTTAATCACTGTTCTCTTCACTTATTTTCCCTCCCGCTGAGCCGTTCTGTTGTTTTATCCATCCGCCTTTTATGGTACTTGTACACAGCCTCGAATACTGCTCCTATGATATCCGCCGGATATGCTCCTCCGCGTCCGCGGCGAGCTTTTCAAGCGCACCTTCGGCAAACGGCGACTTGAGCCCCGCCTGCGCGAGAAGAACGGGGAAACGCTCCTCCCCGCCGCGCTTTACTAACTTCAAGTACTTCGCGAAAGCTCCGGCGTGATCTCTTTGCGATTCGCCGAGAAACTGCAAAGCCGCGGTCAGCGCGAGGCAGTAGTCTATATAATAGAACGGGAGCTCGTATATGTGCATCTGGTACTGCCATCTCGTTCCCTCCGACAGGTACCCCATACCCTGCGTCGAAAGGTACGGCCGGTATTTCTTCTCGAGCGCGTTCCATGCGTCCTTCCTTTGTTTGGGCGTAAGCTCCGGCTCCGCGTATATGATGTGCTGGAACTCGTCCACCGCGCACCCGTACGGTATGAACGAAAGCGCGTCCGCAAGGTGGCAGAACTTATATTTCGCCGCGTTTTCGCCGAAGAACCTCTCCATATATTTCCATGCAAAGAACTCCATGCTCATTGAATGGACCTCGGCGGTCTCCGCTCCGTAAGGCAGGTCGTACGCGAACCTTGTGCCGGCGATCAGGTAATCCGCGAGCGCGTGCCCCGCCTCGTGCGTCATAACGTTTACGTCGTCCGCGGTCCCGTTGAAATTGGCGAGTATGAAAGGCTGGCCGTAATCCGGGAAACATACGCAGTACCCGCCGCCCCATTTGTTCTCCCGGGATTCCACGTCGAAAGCCTCCGCGCCGGTCATCATGTCGATAAACTTCGCGGTTTCGGCGCTCATGTCACGGTACATCTCTTGCGCCTCGCGGAAAATGCCGTCCTTGTCGCGTACGGGCTTCGGGTTTCCCCCCGGAATGTTCACGTCGTTGTCGTACAGCATAAACTTTTCTATCCCCATGCTTGCCGCGATCCTTCCCTTAAGCCTTTTGACCGCCGGAACGATCCCGCGCGCGACGCCGTCCCTGAACGCTCTTACCATATTTTCGTCGTAGCTTATCCGGTTCATCCGGTAATACCCGAGCTCCGTAAAGCTCCTGTATCCCATCTTTTTCGCCATCCCGTCGCGTACCCTGACGAGACCGCTAAAGATCGAGTCGAGCTTCCCCGATTCCTCGAAAAGCTTCTCGCCCAAAGCCTCATACGCGTCGCGGCGCGTCCGCCTCGAGTCGTCCTGCATGTATTTTCGCAGCAGCGGAAGCGGCAACTTCATGCCGTTGAAATCGAACGTCATCTGCGCCATAAGCTTCGAATATTCGGTAACGAGCCTGTTCTCCTCTATCATGTCGCTTATAACCGCGGGCGAAACCGACTTTTTCTGCGCCTCGTACAGCGCGAAAAGAAGCGGGTTTAATTCCTTTTCGAGTTCCCCCCTGAAACGGCTTTCGAGCATCGCGCAGGCATAGTCCCTTTGAAGGCTTTGGAACCGCGGCGTTATCTCGTCGTAATAGTCCTTCTCCCTGCGGTAGAACTCGTCCGCGGTGTTTTGCGTATAGCGCGCGTACGAAAGCTGCGACGCCGTCAAAAACCGTTTGAGCAGCGCGACATACTCCTCGCGCGCGCCTATTATCACGCCGGGCGCCGCCGCTTCTTTTACCTTCGCGGTTATGCGCTCCATGCTATCGCATATCTCGTCTATCCCTATCCTCTCGTACCTGATTTCCGATACCTTCATGTTTTGCTCCTTTATGCGTTTAAGCGATTCTTATTCCGCGGCATTCGTTCATACGCCGTTTCCGCCGGGTTTGATTTTATTAAAAATAACCGTCTTTTCTTTCAGCGAGATTTTCCCGACACTATATCCGTATTCCAACAATTCCTTCTTGTAGTTCAGAAATGAATGGTCGATCTCGAATCCGGCGATCTCTCTTATATCGTCGAAAGACAGCGTCAGCGTTTCCCCGCCGCCGTCCCGTACATGTTTTCATAAAGCGTAGTATTTGCTCATAGATCCTCCCTAAAATTCCGCCCCGTTATGGAACAACCACCGTAACGTTCCGCCCGTACCGTCCCGCCCGTGCCGTTCCGCACCGCCTTTCGCGCCGTCGGCTACTCCGAACGGATATAGCCGATAAGCTCGTTTATGTTCTCTTTTTTAGTAAAATCCGCCGGCTTATCGTACGCGGCGAGCATGCCCTTCTCGTCGGCGGTCAGCTTCTCCTTATCCTTGCTCATGATTTTCCACTTCAAAAGAGTCATAAGGAATTTGCTCATCGGTTTCAATTTTCCGTAATCGAAGCCGCCCCTTAAATAGAAGAATTTTATGGAAGCGCGCTGCTCCGGCGTGAAGTTTCGATTTATGACCTCGTCCAAAACCCCTTCCCGCGGCGGCGAAGCTCCCGTCGCGAAAACGGCTATCTTTTTGCCTTGGAGCCTGCCGAGATTGTTCTTTATCAACCTTGCCCCGCTGATGCCCGCCGCGCGCAGGCATCCTCCGTAAATCACCGCGTCATACGCGTCGAACATATCCGCTTTCGCCTTCGGCGCTTCAAAGATATCCGCGCCGAGCTCCCGCGCTATCCATTCCGCGTATTTCTTAGTAAATCCCGTTTCGGATTTATAAATCACAACCGCTTTCATCGCTTTTTCCTTTCCTTTACTTCTTAACCTTGTTCCTTATATACTTCGCGACGACGTTGGGGTTGCTCGTCTTGCGCGAATCTATGTCGAAGGCTTTAAGGGAGGATATGAACGGGGTCAGCTTGTTGAACCCGTAGTTTCTGGTGTCGAAATCGGGGTACCTCTTCGAAAGCTTCGTCCCGACCTCTCCGAGATACGCCCATCCGTCCTCGTCGGAGCTTTCCTCGACTATCGCCTTTATCGCTTCGGCAAGCGTCTTCCTGCTCGCCATCGCGTTTTTCGCGGCCTCCTGCACGTCTTCTTCCTCTTTTACCGCGCTCTCCGCGGCGGCCGACGCGAGGACTTCTAAGTATTTGAATTTCTCGCACGCGGCGATGAACGGCGGGGGCGTCTTCTTCTCCCCCATTCCCAAAACGTACATGCCCGATTCGCGCAGGCGCGCCGCGAGCCTCGTAAAATCGCTGTCGCTCGACACTATGCAGAACCCCTCGACGCTCCCCGAATACAGTATGTCCATCGCGTCGATGATTAGCGCCGAGTCGGTCGCGTTCTTTCCGGTCGTGTAGCTGTACTGCTGTATCGGCGTTATCGAAAAATTCAGCAGCACGCTCTTCCATGCCGACATCTGCGGCTTCGTCCAGTCTCCGTATATGCGCTTGTACGTCGGCGTGCCGTGGTTGCTTATCTCGTCGAGTATCGGCTTTAGATATTTGTCCGAAACGTTGTCGGCGTCGATTAGAAGCGCTATTCTCTTTTCGTTATTGTCCATGTTTTATTTCTCCGTCGTTTTATGCCTGAAAACCGTTGGTTTTTCAGGCGTTAATATGAGTATACCATAATTTATTATTTATAGCCAAACGATACTGCGCCCGTCCGCGGGATAATTTCAAAACTGTCCGCCGTCGCGGCCGCCGCGGGCGGGCGGGGTTTCGGCATAAAAAAACCGCCCGAAGCGGGCGGTATAAAGCGTGATGTTATCCCTCTGCCGGGACACATTTTTTTGACGGAGCGGAGTCGGCGCCCCGTTCCTGTGGGTCGATTATATAGCGCCGGGATCCGTTTTTCAACGGTCTGTGACGAATGTTCACATATGTATTTTCTGGTACGGGGGAGCGCGATTCCCTGTCCTAAGGCCCTTGAAAATAAACCGCCGGAGGATTTCGCCGGCGGGCTATGGAGCTTAACCGCTCAATAGGAGAATTAAAGATGAAAACAGTTATCACAATATATATACATCATCGCTCTCGTTAAAACAAGATGAAATTTTTTCGATTTTTATCCGCTTTTTTGGCCGTTAATCTTTTTTGCGCGCATAAAAACCGCCGGCGGTTCGCTCCGGCGGGAAGATAACTTCTTTAATCCGAAAGGAATAAAGAAATATGAAAAAACTCGTTTTAAATATACAATATCGCGCTTTTTTAAACAAGACGCAACGCAAAAAATAGTATGGGAAACGGCGAAAAATAGCGAAAAAACCGGACAAAATATCAGCCGCGCATCCGCGGCCGAAAACCCGCTGTATTTTTAAGGAGGAAGCAATGAAAAAAGTCTTCCAATATTATTTAACCGCTTTTTGGCCGCTGAAACATAAAGAAACATCTCTCATCAACGCGGTTTTTGCGCCACCGTGATGCCGACCGCGTCCGTCTTTTTTTGGGGACGCGCCGTTTACCCCTCGTACCCTCCCGTCAGATACTCCTCCGCTATCTCTTCGCCTCTTTTCACGCCGTATGCAAAGGGACCGTTCTCCGGCATGCGCTCCGGTATGATGTGCCTGCGCGAGCACCAGTAGCGCAAAGCGTCCGGGCTGTGCGTCGCGTCGTGCGGCTCCGTTGAAGCGTCGCCGAAATTATTGTCGTCGTGCAAAAGCCGCGGCAGAGCGCGTATAACCGGTGCGCATGTCGAAAAAAAGAGCATTTTTGGCCTTCCCTCGTCGCATTTTAAGTATTCCTTCACGCAAAGCCACCCGTCGATCCTCGAATTGCCCGCCTTGACGAGCGGCGCGCCGTTTTCCGCGAATATCTCCGCGGCGCTTCGACCCGAGTCCTGCCTCCGGTTCCAGAGATCCGGCGGAGCGAGAATAAAGTCCGCCTCCGTTCCGCCCGCCGTAAGTATCGCCTTCGCCGCCGCCGAGACGGTCAGCCCCTCCTTCTCGACGCTCCGGTAACAGTAAACCTGCCCCTCCGGGCTGACGGCGAACCAGAGCGCCGCGAGCATGTCGAGGCCGTAGTCGATGCTCGCGCTCCTGCTCCAGCCTTCGGGTATCGGGAACGGTTCGCAAACGTGCGTATCCTCGCTAAACTCGCTGAAAAACTGACCCGCGAAAACGTTCCAGTCGCCGTCGAGCCAGGCGCGCCTTAGCTCCGCCGGAAGGCTTCCGAGCCTTCTTACGTACGAGGCCTGCTTTTTCGCCTCCTCTTTTATCCGCGCCGAAGGCATCCCGGGATTTTCGCGCCGCAAACGCCTGAGCGCCTTCCTGTAACCGTCGTCGTTCTCGAACAGCGGCGCGTTGTCCCATACGCGCGCCTGTATGAATGCGTAATCGTTCGGGTCTTCGCTTCCCCTGAATTCCCTGTCGACGAAAAGCCGCTTCACCCACGCGTGCCCGATTCCGCCGGGGTTGCACGTTATATACGTGCGCTTCGGGAATCCGTTCGCACCGCGCACGCACGCGTCGAGCCAACAAAACTGTTCTTCCGTAAGCTGCGTCGCCTCGTCGATGAACAGCGCGTCGTACTCCTGTCCCTGGTACTGGAGCACGTCGTCCCCTCCCGCGCAGTACCCCAACTTTAGCCTCGAGCCGAACGGAAACGTGAACGCCTTTTCCTCCTCGCTGTATTTAGGCCTTATGTCCTCCGGGAACGCCGCGTACGCCGCGAGCAGCCTGTTCGTATGGTTCTCGCGAAGCTGCGGAAAGCTCCTTCGTACGATGAGCATCTGTATCCCCGGATAAGAAAAGGCGAGGTACGTCGCTTTCGCGCGTATCGCGTGCGACTTGCCTCCCCCCTTCGCGCCGCCGTATCCGGTGTATCTCGCCGCGCTTTTCAAGAATTCCGCCTGCTTTTTCGTCGGCTTCCCGAACGCTTTTATCAATTCTCTTTCAACGGTGTCGTCCATTTTTCCCCCCTGCGGGCGATTTCCCCGCGCGGTTCAAAACGCGCGCAAAAAAGCGCCCCTCTTTAGGAAGGGCGCCGTAGCGCCGCGGTCACTCCTTCGTTTCGCCGCCCGGCATAACGCTGATAACGACGGGATCGTACAAAACCTCTCCGTCCCTGTTATACGGGGCGAACTCTATCGTCATGCCTTTTTCGCTGTTCAGCGACGGGAACAGCACATAATCGAAATTGCTGACGCTGCCCGGGTCAATCCTGAACTGGCAGCGGTAGTTCCACGCGAAATAACCGTCCTGGTGCGCGATTATGTTGAAATAATACGTTTTGCTTTCCGTCAGGGAGCTGTCCGCCGTTTCGACGCATACAACCGTATCGTCCGCCGAAAAGAACATCTCGGTTATCTCGACGGACAGAGCGCCGCTTGACCCCTTGCACTCGCCTTCCTTGAATTCATACCTCGCGTTTCCTGATACGATGCCCGCTTTCGCGGCGTTGTATTCCATATACGAGATATCCAATATGAGCGCGTCCGCGGAGGTGTCGCTGTCGAGCGCTATCGTGTCCGTCCCCTTTATGACGCCGCGCGCATAAACTATGTCGTCGGCCGACAGCGCCCTGACCATCCCGCCGGGGAAACAAAGCACTGTATATACCGGGTCGAGCGCGCCCAAAAAGCTCACGCTCTTCGCGTAACAGGCGGGCATTTCGCCGTAAGTCTTTCCGGCGCCCGTTATCTGGAACAGGTTAGAATAAGCCTTCCCCCGAAAGGCCTGCGGGTCCGCGTAGATGTCCTTCGCGCGCGTGAAGGGTATCGCGTCCGGCGCGGGAGCCTCCGGCGTATACACCGGCGCAGTCCCGGACGGCGAAGCCGCGTCTAAGGACGGCTGCGCGGACGGCCCGGGTTCGCCGCACCCCGAAAGCGCGAGGCATATAATAAGGCAAACAGTCAATGCCGCCGTTTTTATCATGTTCGTCTCCCCGTCTCTTTTCCGATAACACGATGGATATTTCGGAGCCGTATTCAACGCCGTCTTCATCTTAGCGCGTCCGACAATACCATCCCCGCTATATGCACCGGGTCCCGCGCCGTCGAATACGGGGGCGAGTAGCAAAGATCCAGATTTTCGAGGTCCTGCGCCTTCGCGCCGAAGGTTATCATCGCCGCGAACACGTCTATGCGTTTATCGACTCCGCCGTATCCTATTATTTGCGCTCCCAAAAGCCTTCCGGTCTTTCTCTGCGCGACCGCCTTTATCTCCATCGGACGCCCCCCGAACACGGCGCTTTTATCCTCCGCGCTTATCCTCGCGGACACGGCGTCAAATCCTTGCTCCCGCGCGTCTCTTTCATTCAAGCCGGTATATCCGGCGGTCAAGCCGAACACCTTGAAAATCCCCGTCCCAAGGCTCCCGCGGTATCTTAGATCCCCGCCGGTCGCCGCGTCCCCGGCGATCCGTCCGGTCTTGTTCGCCGTCGAGCCGAGCGGAAAATACGCCGGCCTTCCGGTTATCGCGGAAAACGTTTCGGCGCAGTCTCCGCAGGCATATATGTATTCGTCGTTAGTCCTCATGCTGCCGTCCACCTTTATCGCGCCTTTAATCCCCGTCTCGATTCCCGCGGCGGCCGCCAACCCGGTATCGGGGACTACTCCCGCGGTAATAAGCACCATCTCCGCGTCGAGAACCTGCGCTCCGTCGAGCGTCACGCCGGCCTCGCTTATCCTGTCGACGCGCCTCGACGTCAGGATCTTTACTCCCCTGTCCCGGAGCGATCCCTCAAGGAACTCCGCCATATCCGCGTCCAGCGCCGGAACTATATGTCCGGCCGATTCGACGACGCAAACGTCTATCCCTTTTAGGTTTTCGAGCATCTCGAGCCCCATCGGCCCGGATCCTATTATTACCGCCGTTTTTGGCTTTCTTTTGTCGATAAAGTCCTTTATCGCAGCAGCGTCGCGGACGTTTCTCAGCGAAAAAACATGCTCCGCGTCCGAACCCGCGACGGAAAGCCCGGCGGGCTTCGCTCCCGTCGCGATTATCAGCCTGTCGTAGGAATCCTCGAAGACCTTTCCCGTGTCGAGGCTGCGTACTTTGACGCGCCTGTTTTCCCTGTCGATTGCCGTGACCGCGTGCCTTGTCAGCACGTCTACTCCGTATCGCCTCTTGAAGAACGCGCTGTCCCTCGGCGTAAGCGACGAAAGCTCCCCCGCGATCCCTCCGACGTAATATGGCAATATGCATCCGGCGTACGAAATCTCTTCGCCCTTTTCGTACACGGTTATGCGCGCGCCCGGATCGTTCCTGCTCGCCTTCGCCGCCGCCGACGTTCCCGCCGCGACCGCCCCGATGACAATTATCTTCATAATCACGCTCCCCCCGAATAATCCGGTAATATTATAACACATAGAGAGCCCTTCGCCGTAACTCGATTTGCTGAAAAAAAAGAACGCCTTTGAAGCGTTCCCGTCACGAAATAAAATATCACTCCACAGTTATAACGCCCGTCGGGCAGCCGTCCGCCGCTTCCTGTGCGGAATCCTCCGCCTCCTCGGGTATCTCGTCCACATATACTTCGGCCAGCCCGTCGTCCGCCATCCTGAAAACCTCCGGGCATGTGTCCGCGCACGCTTCGCACGAGATACATCCGTCCCTGTCTATCCGCGCCTTCATACCGTCCCCCTCCTTTTCAAGGCTATTCTAACCTCGAATTGGGGAATTATGCAAGTGATTTTATCACTCTTTTGCCCCGTCCGCTTCAACCCTCTTCTGACGCCTCGTCGAGCCTGTCCGGATCCAAAGTATATCCGTGCGGCCTTGTTTTTTTGTCCGTTATTACGGGGAAGCCCTCGTCGGTCAACGCGCTTATCAGTTTTTCAAGCGTGGTCCTGCTGCATCCCATGTAATGCTGCAGTTCCTGCATCGAAAAAGGCTCCAGCGCGAAAAGAGCGTTCTGCAGCAGAAGAAACAAAAGTTTTCCTTTCCTCTCTCTTTGTTTATCGTCTTTGCCAAGTTTTTTATCGATAACTTCGCGCAATCTTTCGAGCCTGTGCGCTCCTTCGCGCAGGTTCTCCTTCATTCTCGCCGAGGACATTTCAAGAAACTCAAGAAACGTTATTGCGAACGGGGTAACGTCTCCCATGTTTTTTTTATCGTTGCATATCCTGAAAGCATCGTAATAAGCCTTTTTATGCTCCTTTATCGTATGCGACAAATCGAGCGCGAGAAGCGGGAAAGAATTCTCTTTAAGCAAATAGCTGCTTATAAAACGGCTCATCCTTCCGTTGCCGTCGTAGAAAGGGTGGATGAATCCGAAAAAATAATGAAAAACGGCTATCCTTATTAATATTGGAAGATCGCGCGCTTCGAGGATCCGTAGCGCTTCTTCCATCGTCTCAATTATTTTCTTCTCCGGATTTACTCCCTCGTGGCGTTTTTGCTGCGTCGGAGAAAACACGAAAACCGTTTTATTCCTGAATATGATGCCGTCCGGCTGTTCGTCCGGGTCTATCTCCCTGCTTACGATTTCGTCGTATAAATTTCTAATATCCGCGCATGTTTTCAGCGGCAGGTTTTGCGGACTGGTTTGGAGCAGCTTTTCGTACTTTTTTGCTATGCCTTGAAAACGCGTAAGCCTTTTGCCTGTCTCGTCCGCGCCGAGCGCGTCCTTTATCTCCTTTCTTGTGCTGTGAATACCTTCGATATCGTTGGTAGTCTGTATTTCGTCGATAAGGCATTTTCTCTTATAATACTCCTGCGCGACTCCGGGCAACGCGCAAAAGATTTCCGCCGCTTCGGCGTTATTTCGTCCGATAGTTTCGATAAGCGATACTACCTCCCAATCGGCAACGATGAAACCCATGTTCCCGTTGATCTTTATATCAAAAAACACCGTCGCGGGAGAGTTGACCCTTTTTTCGTATTCGTTTTTATATTCGTCCTTATTCTGATAATATAAAGAACGAAGCGGTTTGTATTTCATAATTTTTTCGCAATTCTTTTTTATTATAAACAATTTTACCGCCAATTAATCATAATTTCAATTGTTTTTATCAATTCAATGGCCAATATTCAATTTTATTTCGTAAAAACGGCTTTTTTTACGAAGTCATTTTACTGCCTTCCACGTTTCGCGCCGTTTTCCCGTTTTACCTGCCGTATTTTTTAAGGCTCCCCAAGTCGAACGGAGGCTTGATCCTTGCCTGCCTGCGGTCCAAAAGCCCCGCGCTTTCAAGGAACTTGGTATGAAGCGCCGTCGATTTTTCGCTCTCCTCCCAGTACCTGTGTATGAAAAGCTCCCCGCGCTTGACGGTCTGCGCGAGAGCCTCGTTTGGGCTTACCTTTGCGTCCTTTTCGTCTTCGCCGCAAACGTAGCCGGATCTCCAGAGGTCGAGCGTCTCGCGCGATATTCCGAGCGCGATGCACAGCCCCGAATAGCTGTACCTGTCCGCTTCCGCGGCCTGCGCGATATACCCGTCGATCTTTTCTCCAATCGCGTCCGTGTCGACGCTCCATCCCCGCCGCGCTTTTTTCGCGTAGGGGTAGTCCCCGTTTTTCGTGTCTTTGCCGCTTATCTTCATGAAAAATCCCCCCGGTCTAAGTCTGAGGGCGTCCGGAAATAAATGGCGGCCAATTAGCGCCCAATATTGGCGCATAAACCATATGCCATATCGTTTGGAACTCCCGCCGGCACTAACGATTGCGGGTCATAACTCTCAGGCAGGGCAATCCTTAGCGGCCGCTCATAAGCCCTTGTCGTTGCGAAATTGCGTTTCGGACACCCCCGTCCGCTGTCGGCCTCATCTTCGCATATTAAACGAAACCGCCGCTCAAATCCGCTCAATTTCCGTCCGCGCCTGAAGCACGCACTTTGAAACCCGTATTGACTTGCCGTGCGCTTTATACTATCATAAATTTAATGATACTGTGCGTTATACGGTTCGCGCGAAGGGGTGTTATATGGACGACGTCGACGAGATATTGAACGGGCTTATGACCGAGCTCAAGCGCGGCGCTATCGTGCTTTGCGTGCTCAGCGTACTTAAGGAAAAGCAATACGGGTACTCCCTCGCCCAGCTTCTTTACGACAAAGGCGTTCCGGTAGACCAGAACACGCTGTACCCTCTTCTTCGAAGGCTCGAGTCCCAGAAACTGCTCGACAGCGAGTGGGTGCTCGACGATTCCCGCCCGAGAAAGTATTACGAGCTTTCGGCGAAAGGAATGGCGGTCCTTCGCGGCCTTACGGACGAATGGGAAAAGATGACCCGCGGCATGCTCAACCTGCTGATTTAAAAGCCGCGCGTTTATGCAAGTTAAATTTGTCCTTCATTCATTTTTAGTTTAATATCAATCAATAAATACGCCAAAAAAATTTTTTTTGCAAATTTCATAAAAATATTATTCAAAAACTATTGACATCCGCTTTCTTTTCGTTTATACTGCGTACAAGGATGGCAAAGGCGCTTTCTGGTGAAAAACCCGAAAGCGCCTTTTTATTAAATACGCCGCCGATGCATAACGAAGTGCATTCGCCGACCGGATGCGCTTTTTTATTTAATTATTATATAAGGAGGGATTTTATCATGGATGAGAATTCAATTCTCGAGCTTGTAAACGGATCGTCGGTGTTCCCCGTATGGTTCCTGATCGGCGCCGCGCTGGTTTTCTTCATGCAGGGCGGCTTCGCGATGGTGGAGAGCGGCTTTACGCGCGCGAAAAACGCCGGCAACATCATAATGAAAAACCTGATGGACTTCTGCATCGGAACAGTTGTGTTCATGATCTTGGGCTTTTCTCTTATGATGGGGGAAAATTATTTGTTTGGCGTAATCGGCCTTCCGGATTTTCAAATCTTTCGGGATTTCGCAAGCTTTAATTTTTCCAGCTTCGTGTTCAACCTCGTTTTCTGCGCCACCGCCGCCACGATAGTGTCCGGCGCGATGGCGGAGCGGACCAAATTCTCCGCCTACTGCATTTACAGCGCGGTCATCAGCCTCGTCATCTACCCGGTCGAGGCGGGCTGGGTATGGAACCCGCAGGGCTGGCTCTTCAACCTCGGCTATATCGACTTCGCCGGTTCGACGGCCATCCACATGGTCGGCGGCATAACCGCGTTCATCGGAGCGGCGATGCTCGGCCCCCGGCTCGGCAAATACGCGCTCGACAGCAAGACCGGCAAAAAAGTCTCCCGCGCCATCCCCGGCCATTCGCTCACGCTCGGCGCTCTCGGCGTGTTCATACTCTGGTTCGGCTGGTACGGGTTCAACGGCGCGGCCGCGCTGAGCGTAAGCCAGATGGGCTCTATCTTCCTCACGACTACGATAGCCCCCGGCGTCGCGGCCGTCGTTACGATGATGTTCACCTGGATCAAAAACGGAAAGCCCGACGTGTCGATGTCGCTTAACGGCGCTCTCGCCGGCCTCGTGGCTATCACGGCCCCCTGCGCGAGCGTCGACGCTTTGGGCGCGACCGTTATAGGCGCCGTCGCGGGCATATTGGTAGTTGTCGCCGTCGAGTTCATCGACAAAAAGCTCCACGTAGACGATCCGGTCGGCGCCGTCGCTGTGCACGGCGTGAACGGCATGTGGGGCGGCCTCGCGGCAGGCCTGTTCGCGACGACTGCGGCTCCCGATTCTTCCGCCGCGGGGCTGTTCTACGGCGGCGGCTGGACGCAGTTGGGGACTCAGGCGTTAGGCATAGCCGCTATCGCGGCCTGGACTATCGCTACGATGACCCTGATCTTCTGGATAATCAAAAAGACGAACGGACTGCGCGTTAGCAAGGAAGAGGAGATAACCGGACTCGACCTGCCGGAGCACGGCCTTATGAGCAGCTACGCCGACTTTATGCCGGCCGTGGATTTGAGCCTTAGCGCCTACACGTCGGAAACGAACCCCGACGGTCCGGTGAGCATGGATCAGGCGGTGCCCGTCGTCCATAAAGAGTCCGTTTCTCCGGCGTCCGACGTGAAGATGACCAAAGTCGAGATAATAACGAACCCCGCAAAGTTCGACGCGCTGAAAGCGGCGATGAACGCGATAGGCATAACCGGCATGACGGTTACGAACGTGATGGGCTGCGGTATGCAGAAAGGCGGCACGGAAATTTACAGGGGCGTTAAAATGGACATCACGCTGCTCCCGAAAGTTTCCGTCGGGATCGTCGTCTGCAAGGTGCCCGTCGGGACCGTAGTCGAAGCCGCGAAGAAAGCACTCTATACCGGAAAAATCGGCGACGGAAAGATATTCGTGTACGACGTCGAAAACGTGATAAAAGTCCGTACCGGCGAAGAAGGCTACCTGGCCTTACAGGACGATTGACGCTTCATATTTTAAACCTTACTCTGCCTCCGTTCGCGGAGGCCTTTTTTTCCGCCGCTAAAGCCGCGGATTTTTTTGTTGATTGAATAATACGGGAACGAATGACTTTTAGGGAACGGCTTCCGTGCCGTTCCGCCGCCCA
>Ga0078972_1012640_pt1 | contig 14390 bp, 19 predicted proteins | sample YelNatPaOPGAMG01_FD_67568 | JGI IMG/M metagenome (GOLD analysis project Ga0078972, IMG submission 67568) | Hot spring thermophilic microbial communities from Obsidian Pool, Yellowstone National Park, USA - OP-RAMG-01 (SPADES assembly) (version 2) | ecosystem: Environmental > Aquatic > Thermal... | reverse complement strand
TCAGATCCTCCTATGAGAACTTCTACTTGGATATCCTGGTCAAATATAGGGCTTATACAGATATTTTAATCTTAGATGAGCTGATTTACGTGAGCAGGAGAAAATATGGCGTCCCATATGAGCTCTCAATAGAGTTCGTGAGGTCCGTAGTCCTACCTTATGTGACTCTGTTGAGCATAGGGGAGGAGGAATATAACTATGCTGTAGAAGCGATTAAAATGGGCCTCAGGCCATCGGATGCGATACATATTGGGGCGATGAGGAGCAACGGAATAAAGCTGATTGTCAGTGAGGATGAGGATTTCGACAAAGTAGAGGGAGTGAAGAGGATCTGGATAGGATCGGAATGATCGTTGGGAAGTCCATTTTAAACCATTTGATGGAAAGTAGAGTGCAGTTAAAATTTCTCAAGGCTCTTGCGGGAGTAATGGATGGATATAGTAATGCGAAGGGGGGCCTGAGGCCTCGGAGGGGATTTGGTAATTTCCAAAGCCCTTATACGCGTAGAGATGAACTCCTCCATAGATCCGGGTAAATGGAGGCAGCTGATTACTGAGCACAAAAGATATATGCACGACGGAGGTACTTTCACCCGTGGGATTCCTGAAGGTGAGGATCGGGCTCTTCAACCCAGCGCAGCCGGAGAGGGCAGCTGAAGTGGAGGCTTCAGTGGACAAGGGCGCAATATACAGCGTAGTTAGATGCGACATACTGGAGCAGCTCGGAGTGAAGCCCATAGAGAGGAGGAAGTTCAGAGCTTTCGGGGGGTCTGTGGAGAGGGACATCGGTGAAGTAGGAGCCATTTTGATGGGTAAAAGGCGAGTAATCCCGGTGATATTCGGTGAGGAGGGCGATCCCGCAGTGCTCGGAGTCACGGCTCTGGAGATCTTCGGGCTCGAAGTTGATTTAGTGCGTGGAGTCCTCAGAGAGGCCGAGCTACTGCTCCTCTAAAATACCTCCGGGATCCTGGCATATGAATTAGCATAGCTAAGTGGTCTAGCAATCTTCCGCTAGAATTTTTATAAGCTAACAGCTGTTTTCACGTCTATGTTCCCGTTTTATGTTTTCTTTCTCCCTCTCGAAGTCTTCATCTACAGTAATGAGTTCATATACCTCCTCCTTTTTCTCTAGGATTTCTAATGCCAACTCCCGTCTAGGGTCAAGATAATCGAGAGCTGCCACGATTATGCTGGTGTCCACGTAACTCATCTTTCCCTCTCCTTCAGAAGCTGTTGAGTTGCCCCGCTCAGGTCTATAGGTATCCTGCCTTCCATCCTCTCGAGCTCGAACAGTTTATCGACTGCTCTGAACACCTCAGATAAATGAGCTATCTCAACGCCAAGCTTGATAATTTCTCTTATTGCTTCGCTTCTCGATCTAAAAACTCCGTATTCAACGAGCTGATCTATCTGCTTCAGCTCCTGCCCCCTTAACCTCACGGGAATTACCTTAGTGCTCATTTGTATACTGATACGTATTGGTATATAAGCTCTCAATAGTTCAGAAGCTTCTGCCGGAACTTCGAAGTCCAGGGAAATCGAGATGCGACCCTCTCGCGGCATATAACAATACAGCGCGTATATCCTCAATGCTAATTCTGTAATCCTGAGAAATTTCCTCAGGACTCATTCCAGCGGCCAGTAGCTCCAGCACGAGATCGACTGTTATCCTAGTGCCGCGTATCACCGGCTTACCTGCCATGACCTCCGGATCGATGACTATCCTCTTGAGGAGCTCCTGCATCACTATGCATTTCTTATCGAACATAAAAACATGTCGTTCACCACGGAAGCTTTTGAATAGAGCATGGATGCTCCCTAAAAGAGGTTCCCTGAAATTTGTTCTCATACTTCCCATCGGGAGGATCGGAGACCCCTTCTCTCATGCGAGGTGCCCATGCCCTGAGTCGAGAAGGGTTTATTACTTCCGCTGCGGAAGTAACTTTCGGTGCGGAAGTTGCTGTCCGACCCGAGACCGAAGGTGTCGAGGAGGGATCTGTACGACTTCGATGAGGAACTAAGGTCGTTATCTAAATAGTTGAAAGAACTTTAACGGTGGTTTCTGGGATAAGGAGGGCTGGAAAACCTCTCTTGTGCTCACAGCTTTGAATGAGAGCGATAGGCCTTACGCATTCATAGACCTCAGGGGTTCCGCTTCCTGGAGGGAGTTCTACTCTTTGATCTCGAGGAGCTTCAGCGAGTTCATCGAGAGGGCCTCTAGATGGGGTAAGGGAGAATTTCTCAAGCTCGTTTCTAGGTTAAGAGGGGTTTCAGTGCTCGGCTTCGAGGTTTCTTTGAACTGGCTGCCCGGGAAGAGGCCCCTCTTAGGGGAGCTCTTCGATGTGCTCGATGAAGTTGGGGAAAGGACTGGAGAGAAGGTAATCATAGTCTCCGATGAGTTTCAGAGATCCCGGGGCCCTATTGGGGCATCCCTCCACGGCGCAATAGTGCATTCCTACGACTTCCACAGAGATCTCTCTTTCGTGCTAACGGGCTCTGAGATGGGCGTGCTTTATGGAATTTTAGGGGATCCCGAGAACCCCCTTTACGGAAGGGCTTATCTGGAGGTGAGGACACGCAAGCTCTCAAGGGAAGAGTCGCTGGATTTTCTGAACAGGGGATTCGAAGAAGCGGGAGTTAAGGGAAGTGAGGTGGAGAGGGCTGTTGAGGAGCTAGATGGGATCATCGGCTGGCTCACCTACTACGGCTACCTGAAGGTGAGAGGCGGAGATTTTGATAGCTTGATAAATGAAGCTTTAGAGCTGGCGAAAAGCGAGATCGAGTCCTTCCTTGCGAGTAGGGTGAGCAAAAGATATAGAGTGGTTTTAAAGCTGCTCGCTGAAGGTTTAACGGAGTTGGGGGAGGCTAAAAAGGGCTCTTGAGAATTATGAGGGGATGGAGCTGAGCGACAGAGTGCTATATGAGGTGCTTCAGAGCTTGAGAAAGCACTCAATCATAGATGATGAGAACGAGTTTACGGATCCAGTGGTTAAGAGAGCTGCTCAATGCCTCTAACAGCTTTGACTCTTCCAAGCGTGCACATGGAACTATGAACATAAAAGATGTATTTTTAAATTGAAGTTTTATTAAGAAATTCTCACAACCTAATCCTGTTAGTGATAGATATTAGCTGCATGCATTTGTCTTGTTTTGAGTATGTTTGGGCTGCCGGTGGAATGAGGCCAGAAACTATAAACAATGCAGGTTTAATGCACGCGGCAAGCACCATTTAAATCCCTTTCAAAGACGCAAGCCGGTGCTTGCTTTAAAATACTCTTTATGAGACTGAACCAGTAAAGGCCGTAAATATTCCGGTATAAACATCTCCAGAAATGTTCCTTTATAGTTCTAGCTTCATTAAAGGGAACTCCGGATCATCCCTGAAAATCATAAACCCGTTTTTCAGGTATAACTCCACGGGTCCAGACGGATTATTGGTGTTATTCTTCCTAGCGAAGGTTTCAACAGCCTTCACTCCTCTTCCTTTCAGATCCTCAACTATACTTTGTAGAAGCAGGCTGCCAAGCCCTTTTCCCCTGTACTCTTTATGAGCAATGAAGAGGCAGGAGATCAGGACTGCATCCTCACTGGGAGGTCCAGATGGGTATTCAGCTGAAAGAGGAAACATTTTTGGAGGAGCATACTGTGCATAGCCAACGGGCTTTCCATCCACGTACATTATCTTTCCGCATTCGCCAAATGCTTTTCTCGCACTTCTCAACCATTCAAGCTTCTTAGCCAGCGTTTCTTCCTTTTTTGAGGAATCCTTCTGCTCTCTTGGGAACTCCCAGTATGTGCAGTACTTGCAGCTGAAGGGATACTCTTCCCATTCAGGGGCTTCAATAAGGTTATTTTCCGTGAGGCTAACTATTTCGACAATCATTTCCCTAACCTCATATCTGCTCAGCATTTATAAGCTTAACGGTTCTGTATTGATCCTCTTTGGTTTATCTCGGCTCTGGAGTGTTCCTCTGAAGGCTCTTATTCTAGTGCTCTTTCACTAAGCTGTTATGCTTTCCTCATTCTTATTTTCACTGAAGAAGGCATGCACGTGCGGCACATGAGATATGTGAACAAGGCCCAGATCTTCTATATCGAACTTTTAGATTGATTCCTCTTAAGTTTGAACTTCACCTCCTCTAGCTTCTTCTTTTGCCATCTCTGAGCCATATAGAAAACGGAATAAGTGGAATTAGAGGTGATTAGGGAAGTTCCTAACTATGAAGGAATTAAAATAAAGGTTGTTAGAGAAAAAGATGCTTCGGGTTGTCCCTAAAGACCATTTTTAAGTTAAGAAAAGAGGAATCGTATAGAGGAAGAAAGGGCTGATAAGTTCACGAAATTCATGAAAGGGAGAAGGAACGAAAAGATTAAATAGCCTTGTAGCGAGCTCATTTGGGAAGGGGAATGACGAAAAAAGGGATCGTATTTCTACCAAGATTTGAATACTCAAAAACTATTATGGATTCCGTTCATGGACCTATTCAATTAACTGAGCTTGAATACAACCTTCTCCAATTACCTCCTTTAAACCGATTACACGATATTCATCACTTGGGACTTACCTATTTGGTTTACCCAGCTGCAAAAACAAGTAGGTTTGAACATTCTCTCGGAGTTTTGCACCTGGCAAATAAAATGATCTATCAAATCTTGGGATCTGCATCACTAGATGGGCTTAAGGAGGCTTTTAATCTAAATCCAAATTCTGAGAAATTTACAGAAAATTGTTATAGAATAATTCAAACAGTAAGGTTAGCGGCCCTACTTCACGACGTTGGTCATGGTCCTTATTCACATGTTTCAGAACCTATTTTACGAAAAGTTTTAAAAAATGAAGAGATAGAGGAGGCAAAAGATCTATTTAACTGCAGGAGTGAGAGGGATATACCGGTTCATGAATATTTTAGTTATAAAATGATAACCGAAAAAGATAGTATAATTAGAAAAACTATTGAATCCTATAAAATCAATGTAGAAGATGTGGCAAATCTTCTGATTAAAAAGAGAGCAGAAGATAGTACTGAAATTCTCAGAAAGATCATTTCAAGCCAATTGGATGCCGACCGCATGGACTATCTCTTAAGAGATTCGCATGCAACAGGATTGCCATTCGGCTTGACTGATATTAATAGAATAATTATCAATATATTTATAGAAAAATATAGTGAAAAATACCAGTTAATCGTACATGAACGGGCTTTAAGAGCGGTCGAAGATATCTTAGATGCCCGTATTAAGATGCATAAATCCCTATATGGCCATCATTTAGTATGTGCTCTGGAAGAACTTCTAAAAATGGCAATAGAATCAATGGTTGAAGAAGGCGAACTAAAATATGAAGATTTCCGCCCTGAAAACTTCCTAAAAGGCGAAGTTGATGATACTTTCATTCGTTTTAAATTAAGAAAGCATCAGGAAACTCATCCAGAATTTAAGGCATTTTTCGACCGTCGGTATATACCGGTTGCCTTAATTAAGAGGGAGACGGACTTCGATGATTTTATTGAAGAAATTAAGAGAAAATCATCCATAGAACCTTCTGATGAGGAAATTGCTGATAAATTCAGAAGATGGCTCGAAGAACTTAAAAGCGGAATGCGTAAACCGATGTATCCGCGCCCGGGCGCGATCTTGTTACTCTCTACTATACCTTTTTCACCCTATGCCGTAAAAGAGGAGGAGCGAATTCTAATAGGAAAGAAAGGAAGTAAACCGAAAGATTTATTAGCAACTTCCTCTTATGTTAGGGTTCTGAACGAGGAAGCTAGAAGAACTGAAATCTTTCGCATATCTTTTTTAATTCCAAACATTCAAAAGAAGGATATAAAAGAAGAAGACATTAGAAGAGTTAGAGATTTATTAGTTGATGACATTGTTAAATCTTCTAGTGATTAGAATAAAAAAGAGGGAGTGAAATCCCCCTTAAGCCTATAGAAATGTGGTGTTAGATCATTTCATATTTTAAGCTAGTAATTCCTTTTGATGGTATCTTTCATTTTAATACTATTTTCCTAAATTATATCTAACTCATCAGTATTTGATATTGTTATGTTAATTTTGCCTTTTTCTAAAGGGAAATTAAAAAGAGAGGAAAAGGATTATTTTTAGCATCTCGCTTTTCTTTCTTCTTTTTTAACCTCTTCTGTCGTTTTATTCCGGCGATCAACTAAGTATAGCTTAAGCGCTTCCTCGAATTCCTCTGGGCTGCACCAATCGAAAATTCCCGGGGAGACTCTAATTTCAAATAATTGCTCCTTTTGCTTCCCTCTACTCATTTCTACTCCCCCTTCTAATTCTTGCAGGACTTTCTATATAAAGTTTCCTCTCCAGATTGTGCGCATATTCAACAATTTTTCGAGCATCCTATATAGTAGAGAGCACCTTCCACCAGTTTAACTAAAACTTCTGATTCTGTTCTGTTAAAGTCCATGCGTTTCTTAAGTTCTACTATATCTTGATATTTCATATCATCCTCCTCCCCTGTCACTAAGGTGAGATAGCATGCACATATCATGAGCTAGAATTTAATGTATAAAAATCTTTTTCGCACTCAATTTACTTTTCTAGTCAAGAATTTCTTCTAGATACAAAGATACTGTGCAGATTTCCGGGATTTGCCTGTGTTGTGGATAATTTACAGCTTTTAGGATTCTTCTCCTGTTTTGCTGTAAACTGATCTCAGTTCCCCCTCTATTCTTGTCAGATTCTCCATTTCTAGCACTATACGTTCAGCAATGCATTTTCTCGCTAGGAAGGACTGAAGGCTCTCCTTTTCTATGCTTGATGACAGGACATACTCCGCCAGAATTCCAGGCCATTTGAATCCCTTTATAATCTCATTTGTCTCCAATGCAAGGGATAGATCGTTGTATAGAGTCTCGACATCTCTGTATTCAGGAAGCTCAAGTGATACTATCTTTCTCTCTCGCTCTTCCCCAAATTTCACCCTTTCTCCCTTCCTGAATTCATCCAATGCTTTCCAAGGATCCTCTAGGAAGATCTCATCCATAGAGAAAGGGTTGTGATCTCTGGATCTCCAGACCTTTATGAGTTCATCCGTAAGCTCTCTTTGCGGCATTTTATCCAGCTCAACCTTCTTTTCAGTAGATCCTTCATAAAAAGACCTCTATGGATAGCTTATCACGAGCTCCGGCTTTTTCGAGCATCCTATGTAGTAGTGGAGAGCATCATAAAGGCAGGTTACCTCATTCCCGCTTTCATATACGATGACAGGCTCGTAATCCCATACATGAAATGGGAGAAACTGGACGGCAAAGTAGAATATGTAGATATCTATCTTCCCTCTTTTGTTTTCTATGGTCCTTCTGCAGACCGATTCCAAAGTCCATAAATCAGGATTAAATCCGATGCTGAGGGATAGCATAATACTATATCAAGCTAAGTCATATAAAATTATTTTTGAGCTTTTCTGAGGAGAGTTCTCTGAAAGTTTGCTCAAGCTCACATCAAAATTTAAATTTCAGAGGTCTCCATAGTTCTTGATGAACGTGGATCTGCTGGCTCTCGTATTTTATCTGTGCGATGGCAGGATAAGAGGAGTCACTAGATTGAACAAGATAGTCTTCCTTCTGCAGGAGGAGTTCGGCCTGAACGGATATAATTTTTCAGCCTCCAAATACGGACCTTGGTCGAGTGAGCTAGCTGATTCCATAGATGAGCTGGAGAGGGAGGGGCTCATCAAAATAGAGGAGTTCAGCGACCCTATTTACAGCTTCATGCAGGAGAACCCGGCCAAGATAATAACGGCATCCGCTGCCCTTATGGAGCGGGGTAAAAAGATATTCGAGGAAATCTCGGCAAAAAACAGAATTCTGGCAGCCGAGATGCGCAGAAAAGTCAGATCTTATAACAGTGCACCGATCACCTACCTGCTCACTTATGTCTACATGAAGTTCCCCTCCTTCGCATCGAACAGCGCGATAAGGGAGAAGGTTGAGGGCTGGAGAAGGATGTACAGGCTGAAAGGTGTATAGAATGAGTGAAATTACTTCGAGGGGACCTTTTGACTATCTATCTGAGCTCGATAATATTTCCTCTGAGCTTGAGAATAAGAGAGGAAGACACATCATTCTAATGATCTTCCATGATGATGCATTCATCACAAGAGATGTCATCGATCTAGAGTTTTTCCTTGAGGAGCACGATCTCTCGAGCAAAGAAGGGATCGATGTAGTCCTTCACACTCTAGGAGGGGATGCAGATGCAGCTTATCATATAGGGATCCTGTTGCAAAAGCTCGCGGGGGAGAGAGAACTATCCTTCATAGTTCCTAGGATGGCCAAGTCTGCTGGCACACTCCTCGCATGCTCAGGTGATAAGATAATCATGACACGAATTTCAGAGCTGGGTCCTGTGGATCCTCAGGTGTACGTGGAGAGTGCAAGGACTTGGGTCTCGGCGAAAGTTGTACGGGATTCCTTTGGGCAGACTCTGGAAATATTTCGTGAAAAGGTTATAAAGGAGCTTATAGATGTTGTTAGAAGAGCTCCTGGAATGAGTGAAGCAGTAAACTCGGTAATTAAACCGTTCACTGAGGCAGTTCTCAGCGGAATCCCCATAACAGAGCTCGGGCATTATGATTCACTGATTAATCATGCGAGAAAGCTATTGATAGAGCTTCTTTCTAACAAAATGTTCAAACGGAGCTCCATTAAGTCAGAAGGCAGTGCTATGCAACAGTCTCCCAATGCAGATAGTGTTGCAAATACGCTTGTAAGCGAGTACAGCTATCATGGCAAAGTAATTCACCTGGATGAGGCGAAAAAGCTGGGATTGTGCGTAGAAGAGCTGTCAGATGAGGAAAAGAAATTGGCCTCCGATCTTTACAAGACCGCTCGTAAGTTTTTCAAGGTTATCGATGAACTAATTATGCCAATGAAAGTTGTAATAGGAAGAGAGTCTCCTATAACAGTGTACCATTTGGAACACGGCCTAGTCTATGGTCCAAAAATCGAGGAATAAGTGTGTCCGAGTACCTTGACTAGTGAGCAGGGAAAGTCTCCCATCAGAATGCTTACCTGCCAGATTTCCCATTTTTAGAACGATAAGTTCGACCTTGAGCCGAACTCCCTCTCCGGTTATTCACACTTCACCTTGAATCTGTGGAATTTCTATCTCCCGGAAGTTAACGAAAGCAAAGCTTTTCAACTCTTTGAAAGGACCTCTAGGGCAGCCTTCAGCAGGACTTCCGCACTTTCCCTAACAGATCTCTCGTGAAAGGCTGGGAACCATCCCCTCTCCGTCAGTATATCTGAAATCACTTGAGCTGAAGCTGCTTCAACGCCTCTATATTTCGCGACAGCGAAAATTGCGGATGTCTCCATATCCACAGCTAAGACGCCGCTATCCCTGAACCTGCGGAACTTGCTCAAGGTCTCCCTGTAAACGCGTCAGTGGACCAAACTGGGCCGACGAAGTGCCTTATCCCATTCAAGCGCTCAATCAGCGTTTCCCTCAATCTCTGCGAAGACTCCACTTTCACTCCGGGCGGGAGGTAATGATAGGAGGTCCCCTCGTCGCGTACTGCCTCCGTCACGACGATTATATCAGCCGGTTTCAGGAATCCCTGCAGGCCCCCGGCCAAGCCGACCTCGATGATTATCTTAGCTCCGCATGCAATTGCTTCCTCGAGTGTGGCTGCTGCGGCAGGTGCTCCGATCCAGAAACGGCCAACTCCTATTTCTACACCGTTGAATCGGCCGGTGCAGAATGGCTGGGCTTCTCCATACATCCATTCTATGGGTTCGCCCCTGATGAGGCCCTTAGCACATTCAAATAAGCCTCTATCGTAAGTCAATAGCAGGCGTTCCGGGATCCTCAAGGAGTCTATTGAAACTCCCCTCCTCTCCGCGAAGTAGCGGATGGTATCTGAAGGGCTGAATAAGGGCTCGTCCTCCCTCAATTCCATATAGAGTCCGGTCTCCTCTGAATTTAAATTTAATGGACGCCTGCCCATTACCCTTTCATGCTCACAGCGATTTTTTACGATTATTCAGCACTATGTAACAACAGTTAATGAAATTAGTTAATTTCAAGTATGCTTTGCACTGTATGTATAAGAGAGGAGTTATATCTGACCTCTGTTGATGAGCGGAGCTGGTGAGCGGTAATGGTAGGAGCTGCTGAATCCTGTAGTGAGAGGAGGTCGAAGCGTATCATCCCATATGTTAAGGAGGGTAAGATCGTTGAGCTCGGTTGCGGCACCGGTGCCACATTATCGATCCTTTCCAGGGCTTTTCCGAGAAGCATAATTGTCGGAGTGGATCGTGAAATGGATAGTCTAGAGGTCGCTAATAAAAGAAAACTGGAAAATGTTATAGTTGTAAAAGGGGATATAACACAGAGAATTTTCCCATCATCGTCTTTTGATACTGTTATTTTCAAATTCTCTCTGCATGAAGTTTACTCTTTTCACGGCGATGAGGGCGTTGAAAGAGCTCTACATAACGCACATGAAATTCTAAAGGACGATGGAGTCCTAATAGTCTATGATCACCTCAAACCTAACCCTCAAAGAGTTGAGTTCAGGATAAAGCAGGATGTTCACAGGATGAAATTTGAGAGATTTGTTGAGGAATTCGCCCCGAGAAAAGTGAGGTATGAGATGAGGGGTGAGTGGATAATAATGGATATATCGGATTGCCTTGAATTCCTGACCAAGTATAAGGGATCGAGATGGCAGGAGGAGATGAGGGAAACGCACTTTTTCTACACCGAGGAGGAGTTCAGGCGGATTTTAACGAACTCAGGGTTCAGCATTGTTCATGTGGAGAAATACGGTTTTGAGAAAGATGTTTGGAGGGAGAAGACATCGATCTTCGAGGTGAATTTCGGAAACCCAAAATGTTACATATTGATAGTAGCAGGAAAATTAATGTAGAATTTTCACCGAAGCTGTTGAGAGTTTTTCCGATCTCTAATACTGGAAGATGCTCAACTCACTGTTTTAATGGCATTTTGGGTAAAGCTTCTTCGAAAAGTTCCCCGATGGATTCACGCAGATTCTTCTTAGATTTAAGATGATTGGACCACCAATTTTCCACGATTTGCTTTAGCTCCTCCGGATCATATAGGAACTCCTGCCTCGATTCCGTCTTCCACATCTCTATATCCCTGATGGGATCGTCTAGATCTAGCATGCTCAGTATTCCAGCTTCGATTAAGGCTTGCTGAGCTACTAAATCGTTGACGCATTCAGCCAAGACCTTTCTGCGTATATCCCCCCTGATAAATTATGTCTGCGGTGTTCAGGTGAGCTATCTCATGCGTAAGGCCGTGCAGAAGCTCCGGCAGTGGTGCTTTAGCAGCCTCAAAAGTGATCGATCCCTCCTCGGGGAAGGCATCGCCATGTCCACCAGCAATAGGCTCCACGAAGAAGACCTTTATCTCCTTAATATTCCATTCAAGCCTGCTTGCCGAACATATTCCCCTGAGAATCTCCCTTCCATGAATTCTCCATGCCTTTATGAGCAGGGAGACGTTATTTCTCAGGGAAGGTAGGATGGCCTTCCAGTGATCCTCATAGATTTTCACGCTCTTCTACAAGAGTGGGAGAATAATGTGCTCTCCCAATCGCTTAACTTTGACGTTTAAATTCCCCCTCCCGCATGCGAATGCTCTCAAGTGCCAAAATAGATGTGGTAAAGATAACGCTTCCCGCCATTCCTCAAGAAGTTCTTCATTAAAGTACTGTTCTTCTACTCTCATTTCTATTTTGTGGGCATGCAAAGCCATCTCTATGGCATAAACAGTCGCCACATCGAGAGAGAATTTAAATGAAACCCTCGGAAGCTCTGGAAATATGTCGGGCATCACAATAAGCGAGACAGAGCTTAGAAAAACTTTTCGGCGAATTACTGTTCAGGCAAGCGCATTGATCTTAGATCTCGAGCTTACAAAGAGAAGGATTAACAGTGGAGGAAGCGAAGTAGTTAAGTCTGGGAAATCCATAAGTAATGCCGCATGCTTTTCAGCGAATCACCGAGACCTCATGTCCTCATACTCTTTCTCCGTTAAGTACTTCCCTCCCACTGTTATGAACCTCCTGGGCTTCACGACTCTATCGTATTTCTTTATGTCCTCGAGCTCTAGGACGAGGAAGGTGACGTCCCTGTAGGGACCTCCGCCCCTCCTATCCTTGAGGGGCCTCGAGTAACTCCTAGCTTCCTCCTTCGTTATGAAGACCCTTTCTCCATATTTACTGTATATCTCATCGAGCTTCATCATCCCTACGCTCTTTATCGTCGCCTCACCCAAGATGCCCCTTATCTCATGGGATGCGTAGAAGAGGACCTTGTGCCCTGGCTTGAGTTGCTTGAAGCACGTAGGATGCTTTATGAAAACATCTTTGCCGCTGAATATCCTCTGCAACAGGTTAGAGGGGACTGGGTATATCACACCTATGATCTCACTCAACGCAACACCCCGATTCCTCACGGGGAGAAAGATAAATAATTTCCTCACAGTTATCCTCTAAGGGTATTCATGCAACCTTGCAGTTGCATTATGCCATATAGGCTTTATATATCACTTAAGATTCGACGAAAAAGATGAGTTCCTCCGTAGGAGGCCGTACATGGAAAAATCTCACGAGAGAGGACGCGGCTGAAATAAAAGAGCGTTTACTGATGCAGGGGGGTGTTGAGGAGGAAGTTAAAAGCCCAAGCGAGGAGTGGAGAGTCAAGCTATCCGATTCCACATTCACGTTTTATAAGAACGGGACACTTTATTCAACGCCTTCCAGATCTCAGGATCGGAATGTCTTAGATATGTGGTCGTACATAGATTCCCGCTCTCCGAGATTCAAAACCCCCTCGAGGGATCTCCTAATAGGTTTGGATGAGACGGGGAAAGGCGAGATCATAGGTCACGTTGTACTCGCCGGTGTGATTTTCCCTAAAGACCTCTTCGACGAATTAAGCGATATAGTAAGTACTGCTGACACGAAGAGGAGACACAACTTCAAATATTGGGATGAAATCTTCAGGAGGATCGATGGCCTTATGAAGCACGGCTTCCGGTATGAGGTGCAAATGATCTCACCTGAGGAGGTAGATGAGTATAACCTGAATAAGATAATGGACGTTACTTATCAGAGGATCCTATCGAAAATTTACGAGAGATGCCGATATGCGTTCCTGTAGAGTGGTGCTCGATGATTACGGAGTCGGATCGACGTTGGGAAGATACCTTAACTTCTTGAGGAATCAGGGAGCTGAAGTTATAGTAGAAAATAAGGCCGATGAGAGATACCTAGAGGTTAAAGTAGCTTCTCTCGTATCGAAAAGGATTAGGGAAGAAATTATAGAGAGAATAAATGAAAATCCGGATTTCCAGATAGATGGTCTCTCCGTCGGTTCCGGCAATCCGAATGATATGCAGACGATCAAATGGTTGGAGAAATGGTATGAGTCGGGCAGGGATTGGCCGTGGTTCATCAGGAGATCCTATGAGACAGTGAGGAGGATTGAGGGGAAACCTGAGAGATCGAAGCAAATCCCACCGATAAAAGAGGAACTTCTATCAGAAGAGTTTCTAGAGGAGTTCAATAAAGGAAGGCTCTCAATACAGTCTCTAGCCATAATCTGCCCGCACTGTGGTTCCATAAACAAGAGTGTCACTTTCGCTATATACGAAGATGATGTGAGGAAAATCTCCGGGATAAAGTGCCCGAAATGTAAGAAATTGATAGAAAATGCAGGAATTACCCTTAGATATTACTGCGGTTACGTAGTGCCCGATACGAATATAGTGATCAGAGGGGTGATAAGCAAGGATCTCGAGAGCTCCCGCTTCTTCGAGGGGTTCACGATAATCCTGCCCAATGTCGTCAGAAAAGAGGCAGATAATAAAAAGGGGAAGCAAGAACTCGGTAAATTAGCTGAACTCTCATCGATGGGAAGGATAAGACTTGAAAGCCCGGGAAAAGTCGAGGAGATACCGGAAAATATGCCAAGCGTGGCGAGAGATGAGAAGATAGTGGACATCGCACTACAGTATAATGCCATACTCATAACCTCGGATCAGGGAATAAGAGCTTACGCGAGCTCGAAAGGGGTATTCCACATATATATCTAACCCGCTGAGGAGCCTCGACGCGGGCCCCTTAACCCCTATGGATGCTGTGGAAAGCTGGGAAAACTTTTATTGGAAGATGGAGCGAAAACTTATATTTTTCATGAAGAGGACCCAGCAGAGGGGTGTGAGTGAGCGAAAGGAAGTTCATAGAGTCGCCGAGGTTCCCAGTCAAGGAGGTGAGTAGAGCATCCGCTGCAGAGAAGGGACCTGGAAGGCCTCCTCATTGGGAGATGGTCTTCTGGTGGACTAGGAAGCCGTTAATAGCAGCGAGAGCTGTGATAGCCGGATGCC
>Ga0078972_1012639_pt1 | contig 14391 bp, 13 predicted proteins | sample YelNatPaOPGAMG01_FD_67568 | JGI IMG/M metagenome (GOLD analysis project Ga0078972, IMG submission 67568) | Hot spring thermophilic microbial communities from Obsidian Pool, Yellowstone National Park, USA - OP-RAMG-01 (SPADES assembly) (version 2) | ecosystem: Environmental > Aquatic > Thermal... | reverse complement strand
TATTTTTAATAATTATAATAATTAAAATAATATTATTATTTGATTGATTATTTGATTGTTTGCATAAAATTATGTAAAAATTTTTAAATTTAAAAAATTTATAATTATTAGTGATTATTATAATTTAAATTTTAATTTTAATTTTGTTTTTTTAAATAAAACTAATTGAAGGGAGAAAATTATCATGGGTATTTTAGGTGGGATAATACTTATTATAGTTATATTAGTAATATTACTAATTATTTTTATAGCAATTTATAATTCTATAATTTCTTTAAGAAATAAGGTAGATAATGCATGGTCGCAAATTGATGTTCAGCTAAGAAAAAGATTTGATTTAATACCAAATCTTGTTGAGACGGTTAAAGGTTATGCAGCCCATGAGCGAGAAACCTTGCAAAAAGTTATTGAAGCAAGGCAATTAGGTTTAAATGCAACAAGTGTAAAAGATCAAGCACAAGCAGATAATGTGATAACCGGAACTTTAAAATCATTATTTGCAGTTGCAGAAAATTATCCTAATTTAAAGGCAGATGCACATTTTACTAAGCTAATGGAAGAATTACAAGGTATTGAAAGTAACATTGCTTTTGCAAGACAATTTTATAACGATATGGTTATGCAGTTTAATACTAGGATTCAAACTTTTCCAGGCAATGTTTTTGCAGGCATGTTTAATTTTAAACCAAAAGATTATTTCTTAGTTGAAGAAGCTGCAGCAAGAGAGCCTGTTAAGGTTCAATTTACTAATCAACAAAACAATTAATAATATTAAATATTAGATATTATTAATATTAAATATTTAAATTAAATAAAAAATGATATTTAATTAAACAATTTATTTACGTTAAAAAAGTGGAAGTATTTTTAAAAATATTTTTTTAAGACTTAACGATATTACGAATTATATACTTGTTATATATTATTAGACTTTAAGATTTTAAAATATTTAAAATGGTTGGTGAGTTATAATCTATGTATGAGCAGATTGCCGCAAATAAGGCAAAGACAATTTTTATAATTATTTTTTTTATTATATTTATAGGAGTTGTTGGTTATTTTATAGGTTTTATATTTGATTATAAATATGGAACTGGTAATTATTTTTCATTATCAATTTTATTTATTGCATTTATTATTGCATTAATTACCAGCTTTGCTGGATATTATTATAGCGATAAAATAGTACTTCAAATTTCTAAAGCACATCCTATAGATAAAGAATCAGATTTAAGAGTAAATTATATGGTTGAAGGGTTATCAATTGCTGCTGGTATTCCAATGCCTAAGATATATATTATTGAAGAAGATGGAATGAATGCTTTTGCAACTGGAAGAAATCCTAAAAATGCTGTAATAGTACTTACAAGAGGCATAATTAATAAGTTAAATGATGAAGAATTAAAAGGCGTTATTGCCCATGAACTTGCTCATATAAAAAATTATGATGTGCTTCTAGGAACTATAATAGTTATTTTTGTTGGAATGCTTTCAATTGCTAGCAATATTATATTTAGAAGTTTTTTATTTGGAGGAGGAAGAAGAAGATCAAATGACCGAAATGGTGGTGGAGGAATACTTGCTTTAATTCTTCTTATTGTTGGCATTATTTTAATAATTTTATCTCCGTTAATAGGAACATTAATAAGGTTGGCTATAAGTAGAAATAGAGAATTTTTAGCTGATAGTAATGGCGCTTTAATTACAAGATATCCAGCAGGTTTAGCTAATGCATTAAGAAAGATTAGTAATGAAAGCAAAGTTGAGACTGCAAATAGCGCAATTTCTCATATGTTTATTGCAGATCCATTAACAAAAGAAAATAAGCCAATTTTTTCTAATTTATTTAACACTCATCCACCGATAGAAGAAAGAATAAGAAGACTTGAAAAAATGTCTTTAGGAATAGGTGTAGAGAATTTATAAAATAATAAAATAGTAAAATAATAATAATAATAAATTAATTAACAGATTAATAAATAATTATTATTAATAATATAGTGATAATAAATTAATAAGAATAATTTAAGTTTAGTAAGAATTAAATATTTTAAATAAATAATTTATCTTTATTAGTATTTATTATTTATTAATAATTTTTAATTAAAAATTAAAAAAATATAAAGAAAAAAATTATAATTAAAAGTTTTATTTTTTATTAGGAGGTTATTTAAAAATATGGAAAAAGGCACATTAAAATTAAAAACAGGCCTTGCTGAAATGCTTAAAGGTGGCGTAATTATGGATGTTACAACTGTTGAGCAAGCTAAAATTGCTGAAGAAGCTGGGGCAGTTTCAGTAATGGCTTTGGAAAGAATTCCTGCAGATATAAGAGCTGCTGGTGGTGTAGCAAGAATGACAGACCCAGAGATAATTTTAAAAATTATGGACGCTGTTACTATTCCGGTTATGGCAAAATGTAGAATAGGGCATTTTGCAGAAGCACAAATACTTGAGGCTATTGGGATAGATTATATTGATGAAAGTGAAGTTTTAACTCCAGCTGATGAAAAATATCATGTAAATAAGTGGGATTTTAAAGTTCCTTTTGTTTGTGGTGCAACAAATTTAGGTGAAGCTTTAAGAAGAATTGGCGAAGGAGCAGCCATGATAAGAACAAAAGGAGAAGCTGGAACAGGTAATGTAGTTGAAGCTGTAAGACATATGAGAACTATAAAGGATGAGATAAGAAAAGTTGCTTCTTTACCAGAAGAAGAGCTTATGACAGTTGCAAAAGAAATGGGAGCTCCATATGAGTTAGTTTTAAATGTTCATGAAACTGGCAAATTACCTGTTGTTAATTTCTCTGCTGGAGGTATATCAACTCCTGCAGATGCTGCAATGATTATGCAGCTTGGTGCAGATGGTATATTCGTGGGTTCTGGTATTTTTAAATCAGAAAATCCAATGAAAATGGCAAAAGCAATAGTAGAGGCAACAACTCATTATAATGATCCTGAAATTTTAGCAAAAGTTTCAAAGGGTCTTGGTAGTGCTATGTATGGTTTGGAATTATCTAAGATACCAAAAGAGGAGCTTTTATCAGAAAGAGGCTGGTAAATTTAGCTAGCAAACTTAAAAATTAAGCAGGTAAGGAAAATAATTAAGGTAAATTTAAGGTAAATTATAGAAAACAAAGTTAAATATGGGGAAACTTTCTAAAGAAAAAAAAGATATAAATATAGGAGTTTTAGCTCTTCAAGGTGCTTTTAGAGAACATATTAATTCGTTAAAAAAATGTGGAGTAAATGCACAAGAAATTAAATATCCAAATCAATTAAAAAATATAGATGGCTTAATTATTCCAGGTGGTGAAAGTACAACAATAAGTAAATTAATAAACAAATATGATTTTAAGACTTATTTGGATGAATATTATCATTCTGGGAAAGCTATTTATGGTACTTGTGCTGGTTTAATTTTAGTTGCAAAAAAAATAAAAAATGAAGATTTTGGATTAGGCTATATTGATGTTGAAGTCGAAAGAAATTCTTATGGGAGGCAAATTGATAGTTTTGAAGAGTATGTTTGGCTTAAATTTGATAATGAAAAAAAATTTAAAGCTATATTTATAAGAGCTCCAAGAATAATAAGTGCTGGTCCTGAGGTTGAGATATTGTCTAAGATTAATAATGATATTATATTAGCAAGACAAAAAAATACTTTAGTAAGCACTTTTCATCCAGAACTTGGAGATGATTTAAGAATTCATGAATATTTTTTAAAAATGGTATTAGATTTGTATTAGGTTATTAAATATTTATTTTACAGCAAGTAATAATTTAATAGAAAATAATAAGAGGGAGAATTATTATGTCAGGTCATTCAAAATGGCATTCAATTAAGCATAAAAAGGCAAAAGAAGATGCAAAGAGAGGCAATCTTTTCGGTAAACTTTCAAGAATGATTTCTGTTGCAGCTAAAGAAGGAGGAAGCGGAGATCCTGAAAACAATAATGCTCTTGCAAATGCAATAGCTAAAGCAAAAGAATATAATCTTCCCCAAGATAATATTGAAAGGGCAATAAAAAAAGGTTTGGGGGAAATGGCAGGAGCAAAGTTTGAACATATTACATATGAAGGTTATGGTCCAGGTGGAATTGCTATTATGGTTGATGTTACCACTGAAAATAAAAATAGAACTGCTGCAGATATTAGAAGCATTTTTTCAAGAAATAATGGAAATTTAGGTGAAAGTGGTTGTGTAGCATGGATGTTTGAAAGAAAAGGAATTATTACTGTTAGCAAGGAAAATATTAAAGATTATGATGATTTCATGTTAAAGTCAATTGATAGTGGAGCAGAGGATATAGAAGAAACTGATGAATCTTATGAAATCAAAGTAGAACCCTCTCAATTAAATGAAGTAAAAAATAATTTAATTAAAAATGGAATAGAAGTTAAATTTACAGATATTATATTAATTCCAAAATCAACAATAAAGTTATCAAAAAATGAAACTGAAAAAGCTTTAAAAATAATAAATGCCTTAGATGACTATGATGATGTAGAAAACGTATATACTAATCTTGAAATTGAAGATGCTATGCTGGAAGATTTAGAGTCTTAATATAAGTTTTATAATGCAGTTTTAAAATAATACCAACTGCTAATAAAAAATATAAAAATGTTAAGTAAAAGCAAAAGAATACTTGGAATTGATCCAGGTCTTGAAACTACAGGTATTAGTGTAATTGAATATAATAATATCTCGAAAGTTTATAAAATTTTATATTGTGGCTGTATAGAAACTTTAAAAAATAAAAAGATTGAAGATAGATTATCTCAAATATATTATTTTGTTGATGATATTATAAAAAAATATAATCCTGATTGTGTTGCAGTAGAAGAAATTTTTTTTGCTGCAAATGTTAAAACAGCTTTAAATGTTGGTCAAGCAAGAGGCGTAATACTTTTATGTGCAAGTTTAAAAAATATAAATGTTTTTGAATATACACCTCTTGAAATTAAACAAGCATTAACAGGATATGGTAGGGCAACAAAAAATCAAATAAAATATATGGTTAAAACTTTAATTAATGTTGATGAAGAAAAATTACCAAAAAAGGATGATGCTTGGGATAGTTTAGCAATTGCGATATGTCATGCAAATAGTAGTAAATTTTATGAAATTATTAAACCAAAGGTTCATTTATAACAATTTTTATGATTTCAAAAATAACTGGGAAATTAATTTATAAAAGTTTATCAAAAATAATAATAGAAACTTTAGGAATAGGTTTTGAAATACTAATTCCTTCAAGATTGTATGAAAAACTTCCTGAATTAAATTCAAATTATTCTTGTGATACTTATTTGCATGTTAGAGAAGATGAGATTACTCTTATTGGTTTTATTAATCAGAAAGAAAAAGAATTATTTTTAAAAATAATAAGTGTTTCAGGGGTATCTATTAGAATTGCTTTAGGTATTTTTTCTATTTACAGTAGCGAAGAATTAAGTAATATCATTGTTAAAGAAAATGCTGAAATGTTAAGAAGAGTACCCGGCGTTGGAAATAAATTAAGTGAGAGGATAATTCTTGAATTAAAAGATAAAATAAAAGAAGAGTCAATATTAAAAGATGAAATTATTTATAGTAATTCAAAAATTATTGAAGTTAAAGAAGCATTAAAAAGCTTAGGGTACACAAATAATGAAATACAAAAAATTTTATCTCATATAGATGTGCAGTTTATAGAAAAAGCAAATATTGAGGATATTTTAAAGGCTGCTTTAAGGGGGGCATAAAAATAGAAAATAAAAAAAAGCTAAGTAAAGAAAAAAATAATAATGAATATATTGATAAAGACTTTATAAATGATAATAGTGAAGTAGACGTTAAGCTAAAAAGTGAAGATATTGAGCTAGATAAAAGCTTAAGGCCAAAGTATATATCAGAATTTATAGGTCAAAAAAAGATCATAGAGAATTTATCAATATTTATTGATTCTGCTAAAAAAAGAAATGAGCCTCTTGATCATGTATTGTTATCTGGACCTCCAGGGCTTGGTAAAACTTGTTTAGCTGAAATTATTGCAAATGAGATAGGAGTAAATTTTAAAATTACTTCAGGACCTGCTATTGAAAGAACTGGTGATTTAGCTGCTATACTTACAAATCTTGAAAAATTTGATGTACTTTTTATTGATGAAATTCACAGGTTAAACAGATCGGTTGAAGAAATATTATATCCAGCTATGGAGGATTATAAGCTAGATATAATTATAGGCAAAGGTCCGTCTGCTAAATCTATTAGAATAGATATAGCGCCTTTTACTATAATAGGAGCTACGACAAGAACGGGTCTTTTAGCATCTCCATTAAGAGATAGATTTGGTGTTAATTTAAGACTTGATTATTACACAGTAGAAGATTTAATAAAGATTATACTAAGATCTGCAAAAATATTAGAAATAGAAATTACTTACGATGGTGCAGTTTCAATTGCTAAAAGAGCAAGGGGAACTCCTAGAATAGCAAATAGATTATTAAAAAGAGTAAGAGATCATGCAATTTCTAATGGGAATGGTGTTATAGACTTTACAGTTGCAGAAAATGCTTTAACAAAAATGGATATTGATACTCTTGGCTTAGATATAATAGATAAAAAAATATTAGATACAATTTTAAACAAATTTAATGGTGGACCTGTTGGAGTTGGAACTATTGCAATTTCAATAGGTGAAGAAATTAATACTATTGAAGATGTTTATGAACCTTATTTAGTTCAAATTGGTTTTATCAAAAGAACATCAAAAGGAAGAGTAGCTACTGAGTTAGCTTACAAACATTTGGGGATAAAAAAACCGCCAACAAATGAAAGTTTATTTTAAAATTTTAAAAGTTAATTTATGAAATTAGATTTATTTGATTACGAGTTGCCACAAAATTTAATAGCCCAAGAACCATTAATTGAAAGAGATAAAGCTAAATTAATGGTTTTAGATAGAAGAAGTGGGGAAATAAAGCATGATATTTTTTATAATATTGTAAATTATGTAAATAAAAATGATGTAATAGTTATTAATGAATCAAAGGTAATAAATGCTAGAATTTTTGGTCAAAAAGAAAAAACTGGAGCAAAAATTGAATGTTTTATTCTTGAAAAAAAAGATGAATTTACTTATTTAGCATTACTTAAGCCATCAAAAAGATTAAAAGTAAATGATAAAGTTTTTATTGATATAGAAAAAGATATTTTTTTTATAGTTTTAGAAAAATATGAAGAAGGGAAAGCGCTAGTAAATTTTAATCAAGCAGGAGAAAAAATAATTAAAGAATTTGGGCATGTTCCTCTACCGCCCTATATAAAAAAAAATAATATTGACAATTCATTTTATCAAACAGTTTATGCAAAAAAAGAAGGTTCTGTTGCAGCTCCTACAGCTGGATTACATTTTACTAAAGAACTTATAAAGAAATTAAAAGATAAAGGCATTTTTTTTGCTAAAATAAATCTTGAAATAGGGCTTGATACTTTTAAGCCAATTTCAGAGGAAGATATAACAAAACATAAAATACACACTGAAAGGTTTTCAATATCTAAAAGTTCTGTAAATAAAATTATTGAAGCTAAAAACTTAGGTGGAAAAGTAATTTCTGTTGGAACAACAACAACGAGAGTGCTAGAAACTGTTATGAGTAAATATGGTTATTTAAAAAGTTGCAAAGGAAAAACTGATTTATATATTTATCCTGGTTATAAATTTAAAATTATTGATATGTTAATAACTAATTTTCATCTTCCAAAATCAACTTTAATTGTTTTAGTAAGTGCATTTGCTGGAAGAGAAAATATTTTAAATGCTTACAATATTGCTATTAAAAATAATTATCGATTTTTTAGTTTTGGTGATTGTATGTTAATAAAATAAACACAAATATTAAGATGGAAAATATAAAAAAAAATAAAAATAAAAAATATAATATAAAAAATAAAGTTATAAATAATTTTTATTAATTTTGTTAAATATGAATTTTTTTAAAATAATAAAAAATGATAGTAGTTCAAAAGCAAGAATTGGGCAAATTATAACTTCAAGAAATGTTATAAATACTCCTGTTTTTATGCCTGTTGGAACTAAGGCAACAGTAAAAGCTGTATTAAATGAGCAACTTGAAGAGATGGGCTGCAATATAATTTTATCTAATCTTTATCATTTATATCTTTCACCAAAAATAGAAATTATAGAAAAGGCAGGAGGATTACATAAATTTTTAAATTGGAAAAATAGTATTTTAACAGATAGTGGTGGATTCCAAGTTTTTAGCTTAAGTAATATAAGAAAAATTCATGAAGATGGAGTAGAGTTTAAATCAATTATAGATGGTTCAGTTCATTTTTTTTCTCCAGAAAATGTAATAAAAATGCAGCTTAAAATTGGTTCAGATATTATGATGGTTTTAGATGAATGTAGCACATTTGATGCACCTAAAAAAGTTATTGAAGATGCTGCCAAAAGAACTTTAAAATGGGCAAGAATTTCAATTAATGAATTTAAAAAATATGAAAATCATAATTCAAAATTATTTGGTATTGTTCAAGGCGGGTTTGATAAGAATTTAAGGAAATCTAGTGCTCAAGCAATTTCAGAAATGGATTTTTCTGGTATTGCCATTGGTGGGTTAAGTGTTGGGGAAAAAAGGCAGCAAACTATAGAAATGATTAATTATACTGTAGATTTTATTGATAAAAAAAAGCCAATTTATGTAATGGGGTTAGGAGATCCTATTGGTATTCTCGAAGCCATTAGTTGTGGAATTGATATGTTTGATTGCGTACTTCCTACAAGAATTTCTAGAACGGGAAGTGCGTTTACTAAATTTGGTAAGATAAATTTAAGGAATGCAAAATTTACTCAAGATTTTTCTCCAATTGATGAAGATTGCAGTTGTTATACTTGTAAAAATTATTCTAAAGCATATATTAAGCATTTACATAAAAGTAAAGAAATTTTATCAAGCATATTGCTTTCTATACATAACTTAAATTTTATTTTTAATTTAGTAAATAATGCAAGAAAAGCAATAAAAGAAGATAATTTTACAAATTTTAAAAATGAATTTTTAAAAAATTATAAAACTAATACTTTTTAATAAAGTTTTATAAAATTTATAATAGTTTTAAAATAAAATATAATTTATAATAAAAATTATAAGATAAATAGTTTAAAAAAAAATTTAAATAGTATTTGCAAAAAATTAAAAAATGTTAATAATGTTTATATTTGCAAAAAAATTTACTGTCAATCGTATTAAAACCATAAAGTGAGGATAATAAAAATGAGTATAATGAAAAATTTCAAAAATAATAAATTAAGTAAAATATTGTTAATTTCTTTTGTTGTAATTTCAATTTTAACAATTATTTTAATATCTTCTGGGTGTGAAATGTTAACACCAGCTTCAGGTGGAAGTACCACAGTGGCAACAAATCCAGATGGAACACCAGTGCAACCATCATTTCTTGCAAAATATGGTACTTGGATTTGGCTTATTGTATTGGTTGTAGCTTTTTATTTCTTGTTAATTAGACCTCAAAGACAAAGATCTAAAGCACAGCAAGATTTACTTGGAAATATACAAAGAGGAGACGAAATAGTTACAGTTGGTGGTATTTTTGGAAAGGTTAAAGATGTTGGAAGTGATTCTTTAATAGTTACTATTTCAAGTGGTGTTGATATCAAAATTTCAAAGAGTGCAGTTGCACGTAAAATTTTACCAAATGTAACTTCATCAACTGATTCAGAGAAAAAATAAAGAATTAATATTACAAATTGTAGTTGATAAAATTTTAAAGTAATAAAGTACTATAAAATTAAAAATAAATTAAAAATATAAATAGGCATATTTGTTGGTAGTATTTATTGTTAAATGTTAATTGTTTTAGATATTTAAAACCTTAATAAGTAACTAGAATATAAAATAATAAACGATAAAAATAGGAAAAATACATAAAATAATAAATATTAAAAATAACAAACTTAAAATTTTAACAATATGAAACAAGATAAAGTAAATATAACAGTAATAATAATTTTTGTAATAATTATCGGGCTTGCAATTTGGAGTATATTTACTTATCCTATAAAACTTGGATTAGACCTTAAAGGTGGAACTCAAGTTATCTTAAAAGCAACTCAAATACAGCAAAAAGAAACATCTTCAAGTACTACTTCAGCTAGTAGTTCTGGAAATGTTAGCTCTGATGCTATAGATAAAGCAATGCTTATAATGTTAAATAGAATTGATAAACTTGGAATTTCTGAACCTTTAGTAACTAAAGATTTTAATAATAATATTGTTATTCAGCTTCCAGGTGTAGATAATCCTGATAAGGCTGTAGAAGTTATTGGAAAAACTGCTCAACTTGAATTTAAAATTGTTGAAGGTTATGATGAAACAACACGTACTTATAAATTAGGACCTACTTTATTAACTGGTGATAAATTAGCTAGTGCAAAAGCTGGTTATGATAATAATGGACAAGTTGTAGTTGAATTTAGTTTTAATTCTGAAGGAGCAAAACAATTTGAAAAAATAACTTCTGAAAATATTGGTAAACAGCTTGCAATAGTTTTAGATGGGGAGGTTAAATCAGCCCCTGTAATTAAATCAACAATATCAAATAATGGTGTAATTGAAGGTATTGGAAGTTTGGAAGAAGCTAAAGACATTGCTCTTGTACTTCAAACAGGTGCTTTACCAGTAAATCTTGAAATACAAGAAGTAAGAACAATAGGTCCAACACTAGGGCAAGATTCTTTAAGGCAAAGCTTAATTGCTGGTATAATTGGTTTTATATTAGTTGTAATATTTATGATTGTTATGTATAGAGGCTTAGGTTTAATATCTTTTATCGGTCTTTGTAGTTATGTTGCATTACTATGGGGTATTTTATCTGCACTTAAAACTCCTCTTACACTTCCAAGTATTGCTGGTTTAATATTAACTATTGGTATTGCTGTAGATGCAAATATTTTAATCTATGCAAGAATTAAAGAAGAAATGTATAAAGGAAAAACAAAAATTGTTGCATTTAGAGAAGGGTTTAAGAATGCATTAAAAGCTGTTATCGATTCAAATGTTACTACTTTAATTACAGCAGCAGCTTTATATAGATTTGGTACAGGTCCTATAAGAGGATTTGCTGTAACATTAGCATTAGGTATAATTATAAGCATGTTTACTTCAATTATATTTGTAAGAGCAATATTATTTTTAATGCTTAATTCAAAAATAATAACTCCTGGTTTTATAGGAGTAAAAATCTTAAAAAATTCAAATCCTAAAGCACAAAGTCAAAAGGAGCAGTAGTTTGGCAAAAGATAAAACAGAAAAACAACAGATAAAACAACAGCAGCAAATAATAACAGATAGGTCATTGTATAAATTTGATTTTGTTGGTAAAAGAAGGATTTGGTTTCTTGTTTCCACAATAATAATTATTGCTGGAATAGTTTTAATTTTTGTAAGAGGTTTTAATTTTGGTATAGACTTTCTTGGCGGAAATTTAATGGAAATTAAATTTAAACAAAATGTTTCCGTAACAGAATTAAGAAAAGTTATGGGAGACATTGGTTATGGAAGCGCTATTCTACAAAGTACAGCGCCTGATCAATACATTATTCGAACAGTTCCTCTTGATATTAAAGAAAAAACAAAAATTCTTGATAATCTTGATCAAAAAATAGGTATAGTAAGGCCATTAATGCAAGATAGAAATGTAGCAGCGGGCTTTTCAAGTCAAATTATTAAAAATGCTTTAATTGCTGTGGCAATAAGTATTGTAGGAATATTAATATATATTTGGATTAGATTTGAAGTTAGATTTGCAGTTGTGGCAATTATTGAACTAATTCATGATTTACTTATATTGCTTGGTTTTTATGCTATAACCTATAGGGAATTTAACTCAACATCAATTGCCGTTATTCTTACAATCCTTGGTTATTCTCTTAGTGATACTATAGTTGTTTTTGATAGGATTAGAGAAGAAATAAGGCTAACAAAAAAAGATAGTTTTTATGATATTGTTAATTATTCAGAAAATAAAACTTTAGCAAGATCACTTGGAACTACTGCAACAACATTATTTCCAGTATTAATTTTATTAATTATTGGCAATCAAACATTAAAAGATTTTGCTTTTGGTTTGTTTGTTGGAATTATTTCTGGTAATTATTCTTCATTATTTATAGGAAGCCCTCTTTTAGTTGTTTGGAATAATAAATTTCCAAAATACAAAAAATAAATAAAAAACTTAAAATAAAAATAAAATGCCAAGATATGCTAGAAAGGGAAATACCAGAAAACTGGATTTCAATTGAGCAAAAAGATGATTTAAACTCATTTTTTACTGATTTATATAATACTAATTTTAATCTACCTAATTTTTCTAATAATAATGTACTAAAAAATAACAAAACTCTTATTAAAGTATTAATAAATAGTGGATATGATTCTGAAGAAAAAATAAAAAATTTTTTTAAAACTCAAGAAGGTTTAAATTTTTTTAATTTAATTTCTAATTTTTCTGAATTATTTTTAAAACTTCTTTTAAATAGGGAAATTAATACTATATATAAAATTAATTATTTTTTAAAAGATCCTCAAGGAACTGATTTTTATGACCCATTCTTGTTACCAAATATGGATGAAGCGGTACAAAGAATATTATTTGCAATAAGAAATAAAGAAAATATTTTAATTTATGGCGATTATGATGCAGATGGAGTTATTAGCACTGTACTGCTATTTAATTTTTTAAAAAAAATTGGACTTGAGCCTACTTATAATATTCCTGATAGAATTAAAGATGGTTATGATATCAATCTTAAATTTATAAAAAAATTAAGGAAAAGAAATCCAGAAATTTCATTAGTTATTTGTGTTGATTGTGGCACTAATAGTGCTGAAGTTAAGGATTTTGTTATTAAAAGTAATGAAAAAATAGATGTTATAGTTTGTGATCACCATAAAATTTTAAAAAATGAAGAAAATCAAGAAGCAGCTAATTATCATAATATTGAAGATGAAAATAAAAATAAGTATATAATCATAAATCCACAACTTTCTAATTCAAAATATGAATTTAAATTTTTAAGTGGTGCAGGAGTAACTTTTAAATTTATTCATGCTACTCTTACTAAACTAGATAAAGAATTAAAAGAAAGATTTGAAAAAAATTATTTAACAAATTTACTTGATCTTGTTGCAATATCAACTATTGCAGATTTAATGCCTTTAATTGATGAAAATAGAATTATTGTTAAAAAAGGTCTTAAAATTTTAAAAAATACTAAAAATGATGGATTAAAAGCTTTAATTAAGTCTGTTTTACCATTAAAACAAGAAAGTGGTGAATTTTTTAATACATTTGATATTGGATTTATTATTGCGCCAAGAATTAATGCGCCAGGAAGAGTTGAAGAAGAAATAAAAAATAATCAAAATTTAGATTTATTTGAAAATGTTATAAATTTAGACGAAGAAAATGAACCTAAAGAAAATAGTTTCAATTTAAATATTGCTAAAAAAAGTTTTGAATTACTTATAAGCAATAGCCAAAAAGCTGAAAAAATTGTAAATGAAATAAATGAATTAAATGAAAAAAGAAAAAATGAGCAAGCTAAAATATTAGAAGAAATATTAACAAATAAAGATTATGATTTTTTAGATATACAAAAAAATCAAAAAATATTTATTGAAAAATCAAAAAACTGGAGTGAAGGTTTACTTGGTATAGTAGCATCAGATTTAGTTAAAAGATTTAATATTCCGGTAATTTTATTTAAGGAAAATGAAGATAATTATAAGGGTTCTGGTAGGAGTATTGAAGAATTTGATTTATTTGAAAATTTACAAATTTTAAAAGATTTTTTAGATAAATTTGGCGGTCACAAAATGGCTTGCGGCGTTTTAATTAAGTCAAATTCTCTACAAAAATTAGATTTAAAACAAAAATTTGAATTATTTAAAAGAGAAATGATAAAACTTGCAAAAGAAAAATTAAAAGAAGTAAAAATTCAAAAAAAATTTTATTATGATCTTGAAATTGAATTTGATCAAATAAAAGCATCTTTTAGCAAAGATTTAAAATTATTAGAACCTTTTGGAATTGGAAATACTAAACCAGTTTTTTTAACAAAAAACTGTTTTATTAAAGATATAAATTTTTTAAAAGAAGAAAAACATGTAGTTTTACAATTAAAAAATAAAGGAATTTATAAAAAAGCAATTTATTTTAATATTAGTAAAGAAATCGCTCAAAATTTAAAGAAAATTTCTAAAGAAACTCCAATTTCAATAATTTATAATATTGAAGAAAATACTTATGATAAAAACAATAATAAAGATTACAATTCTTTACAATTAGTTATTTTAGATT
>Ga0078972_1012638_pt1 | contig 14391 bp, 9 predicted proteins | sample YelNatPaOPGAMG01_FD_67568 | JGI IMG/M metagenome (GOLD analysis project Ga0078972, IMG submission 67568) | Hot spring thermophilic microbial communities from Obsidian Pool, Yellowstone National Park, USA - OP-RAMG-01 (SPADES assembly) (version 2) | ecosystem: Environmental > Aquatic > Thermal... | reverse complement strand
CAACGACATGGTGAAAGTGGAAAACGGCTACGTAACAAGCTTCAAAGGCGAGATTCAGCTTAACGTGGGAAAATATGGAAAACTCACTGTGGAGTGAAAACGCGGAAAATTTAATTTAACTTTTAGAGAGGTGAAAACTGTATGGAAGAAAGAAGAAGGTTCGGCGGAAGAAGAGAATTCGGCAGAGAAAGACGGTTTCCTCCAAAACCAGTTGAAATTGGAAAGGAATACGAAGTAGACGTGCAGGAAACAAGCCGAAGAGGCGAAGGAATAGCAAGAATACAAGGCCTAGTGACTTTTATACCCAACACGAAGCCAGGCGACCATGTTAAAATAAGGATAACACGGATAAGCCGAAGATTCGCAGAAGCCGAAGTTGTCAGCACAGCCTAAGATTAAACCGCCAAACCACAAATTAAAGATAGTAAGAAGGTGTAATTTCCGTAAAATTTTCCGATTTTATTTAATTTGAAATTTCATCATTCTTTCATTTTTGGGACTTAGATAAGACTGAACCGAGGGCTTTTGATAGGCTAATCGGAGCGTGGGAGTTTTGGAATTGATGTTTTTATTTTTAGCTGGTTTTCAGTTTTTCTTGTGATTGAGGTTTTAAGGAATTTGGGAGATGCGTGAGTGTTTGCCAATTGTTTTGGGGTGGTTGGGTTTGGGGTGTGAGCTTTTATGGATTGTTAATTTGACTTTAAGGGAGGCGATTGGTGCGCACACGCAAATTATATTAATAGAATCTAAAATACCAATATTGTCGTTGTAAAATTTATAGGAGAATGGAGGAAAATTCAGTGAAGAAAGTGGGCAAAAATAGGCTCTTTGCTTTGCTGTTAGCTTTTACAATGACTATAATGCTTGTCTTGCCAGCTGCCAACGCGCAAGCCAGAAGAAAGAGTTATGCTATGTGTGTGCTGAACGCGCAAGTTATTGGAGTAAACCAAGAAGTGCTCGTTTTAGTCGGGATGGCTTTTCCAACAGCATATCCCCAAACTGGGTGGGAAGGTCTGCTTCTATATGTTACAAGACCTGACAATGTTGTAGAAAAGCTTGGCCCTTATAAGACTGATACAACCGGATGTACTGGCGTAGTATACCAGCCTACTATGACTGGCAAATACTATTTCCAGACGTACTTCCCAGAGCAAGTTGTGCAGGTCACAACAGCTGGCATTCCAGCAGGTACAATTTTAGAAGCTAGTTATAGCGACAAAGTGGAACTTACAGTGCGGGAAGAGCCAATAGAATATTATCCCGGGTTCTCGCTTCCAACAGAGTACTGGACCAGACCAATAAATACGCAACTTAGAGAATGGTCGTCCATAGCAGGAAACTGGCTTACATGCGTTCCCAACTTGTTCAATCCATATACTAAAGCGCCTGAAACTGCCCATATACTATGGGCGAAACCTTTAATCACAGGGGGGCTTGTCGGTGGTGAGTTTGAAGGCCACGGTTTCCACACTGGAGACACGTATGAAGGTCTAATGATGACCCGGGCGTCGCCAACAATTATTAATGGAAAACTCTTCTATAACCAGTATCCTGCCAACTACCATACTCAAATGCTTATCGCTGTAGATTTGCGCACTGGAGAAGAGTTATGGCGCAAAAATGGTACTCGCTTAAGCCTGGGACAAATACTTTCGTACAATTCAAGGAACCAAATGGGATGTTTTGAATATCTATGGGAAGTTGTTGGCACCACATGGCGAGCATACCATCCCTTCACTGGAGAATGGATGTACACGATGACTAACGTTCCTGCATCCTTCGTATTTGGAACGTTCGGCGCCACAACAGTGTGGGGTCCCAATGGCGAAATCCTCGCATACACAGTTAACTCGGCGGAAGGCTGGATGGCCATGTGGAACTCCACAGCTATACCCGCGCTTTTCGGCGGCCAAAATTACAGCATTCCTTACACTTGGGAGCAGTGGAGACCTTGGGGAAAGACTGTTGATGCGATAGCCCCATGCCCAGTAACGCCTGAAACTCCAATGGGTATATCTGGTTACTCGTGGAACGTGTCAATACCTAAAGGCTTGCCAGGATCTGTTCAAGCCGTCCTTAAAGACAGGATGATAGGTGCAAGCATAGCCACCGACATGGTTGTAGCATGGGGAATAAGCTTGGAACCAGCTCGGAGGGGAACATTGCTTTTCAACACAACCTGGGTTCCGCCGGAAATCGGCCAAAGAATCTCTTGGGTTGGTGCAAGTTTAGATGACGGCGTCTTCGTCCTGAGGATGCAAGAGGGAAGATGCTTCTATGGCTTCAGCATTGATACGGGAAGACAGGTGTGGGGTCCAACAGAGCCTGAAGGTCAATTGAACATATGGGTTGGCACAGTGCCTAGGCTTGCTTACGGAAAACTTTTCTCGGCAGGCTACGACGGAATATTGTATTGTTATGACTTGAAGACTGGTAACCGACTATGGACTCATGAGGTTAGCGATCCTTATCACGAAATCCTTTGGAGCTATAACTGGCCAATCCACATAGGAGCTATCGCTGACGAAAAAGTCTATGTATACCACATGGAACATTCCGCTAATGAACCTAAGCCTCGTGGCGCACCATTAGTTGCAGTCAATGTGAACACTGGAGAAGAAGTTTGGAAAATATCTTTCCGAGAAACCTACTGGGGATCAGACCCCGCCATAGCTGACGGCATACTAGTAATTCTTAACACCTATGACAACCGCATTTATGCTTTCGGTAAAGGTCCAAGCGCCACAACAGTGGATGTTCAAAACGATGTTATACCGCTGGGAAACAGCGTACTGATAAAGGGCACAGTGACGGATATTTCTCCAGGCACTGAAGACTCTTCTATACAGCTCCGATTCCAAGTGGAGTACCTGCAATAGCTGATGAAAACATGAGCAAATGGATGGAATACGTGTATATGCAATTCCCACCACGTCCAACGGACGTTAAGGGCGTATGGGTTACTTTTGACGTTATTGGGCCTGACGGCAAATGGACGCATATAGGCGGCACCCATACCGACGCCAGCGGCATGTTCAGCATCCCATGGACCCCACCATCAGAAGGCCTATACACCATAGTCATAACCTTTCCAGGATCCGAATCCTACTGGCCATCATACGCGGAAACAAGCGTGCTAGTAACCGCTGCACCGCCACCCCCACCAACGCCTGAAACCCCACAAATCCCAACACCACCAGACTACACAATGATATTAACAGTCATAGTAGCAGCGATAATCATCCTTGCAATTCTTGTAGTATACAACATATTTCTAGCAAGGAAACGTAGATGAAATGACTTTACACAAATTATAATTTCCCCTTTTCTTTTTATTTTAGGAGAAGAGGATCTTTTATAGGAAGATTGCAGGCAGCAACAAGGGAGCAAGCAGTTTTGAAAACATTTATTACAAGGGTGGCATAAACCTAGCTAAGATAAGAGTTGCAGTGAGAAAATGACGGTGAAAGATAAAAAGGCTAAGAAAAGTTGGAAGGAGCGTTTAAAGGAGAAGCAGATAAAACATCAGAAAGCCCTTGAAGCTCATAGAAAACGGATGGAAATGGATGCGGCTAGAAAACCGCGAAAAATTTCTAAAGGAAAAATTTTAATGGCGTTATGTTTAGTTTCCCTTGTTTTGGGGTTTTTTGTAGCGTGGCAATCCACACAACCTAGCAACCAATCAAATCCATCTAATCCTTCTCAAGGAGAACCGACGCAGCCAACTATTCTTAACTTTATATATATACTGGCAGACGGCAAAATTGAACCCGAAACAGCTTCAATTTTAAGAGTTAAAGATACTCAGTACAGGTTTACTGCTGACGTTTCCTTACCAATAATAGTTGAGCGGGACAACATTGTAATTGATGGAGCAGGATACACCTTACAGGGATCAAATGTTTATGGTTCTAGAGGAATCGACCTAACGGACAGAAACAATGTAACGGTGAAAAATCTTACAATAAAGGGTTTCGATTATGGAATATACCTTGCATCTGCATCCAACATTATTTTATCAAAAAACAATTTGACAGAAAATTACTGCGGTATCTGGCTAACTTATTCATCCAACAACATTATTTCTGCAAATACAATAACAAAAAATGACGGTTATGGTATATGGATCAAGAATTCAGAATCAAACAAAATTTATGAAAACACGATAACTTTGCACGCTAATTACACCATCTACATTGGATCTTCAAAAGACAACATTATCAACGATAACCTTCTGACAAACAATAGTTTAAGCATATTCTTATACTTATCAGATAACAACACTATCTCTCATAATAATATAATGGCAAATGGCAATATAGGCATATACTTATACTCATCATATAATAACGCCATCTCTCAAAATAATATAACCGCAAATAGAGAAGGAATCCAGCTGTCAAGCTCCTCAAAAAACCTAATAATAAAAAATCACTTGGCACATAATGATATTGGCTTAGACTTAAGCGATTCATCATCCAACGTTATTTACCATAACAACTTTATAGACAATGTTGATCACGTTTTCATCTTAAATTCAACAAATGCATGGGATGACGGTAAAGAAGGAAATTATTGGAGTAACTACAAGGAAAAGTATCCAGATGCGGAGGAAATTGATGGTTCAGGTATATGGGATACTGCATACGTCATCGATGAAAACAACCGAGACAGATACCCGAAGGTAAATCCAAACTTTTAGATGCGTTTTGCATAGTCCACTAACTATTTTCAAAAAATAGATCTAACTCTCCAAAGCATATGATTTAAGGCTGTTCTAGCCATTACTTGGCTGTAAAAGTTTCTTTTTAAGAAATGCCGCAGAATATACGCTGGAGAATAAAAACTATTGTAAAATGTTCGCCTCAATTTCATAATTTCTTGTGCAGATATGGATGGATTTTCAAACACGGGAGTTGTCGTGTCATAGTGTTCCCATTCCATGGACGTTTTCCATCCTAAATCCTCTATGAGTCGACGGAGTTCTGTTCCCGGATAGGGTGTGGCCACGCACAGATACACATCGTCAGGTTTCGTTCTTTTTAGAAAATTAATTGTCTGCTGCAATGTTTCAGCGGTTTCGCCCGGATAGCCTAATATTACAGAAACGGAGACAAATAAACCTACCTCCTTCGCCATTTTAATTGCCTTTTCATTTTGCTCAACAGTTGTGCCTTTTTTCACGGCGTCAAGAATTTTTTGGGATCCTGACTCAACTCCGAAAAAAACTTGCTGGCAATTTGCCCGCTTCATTTCAAATAAAATTTCCTTGGAAATGCGATCAACCCTAGTTTGACAATCCCAGGGAAGATCTATATTTCTATTGCGCATATCTTTGCAAACATCAAGTATTCTTTTTTTGTCAAAAGTGAGGGTGTCATCATAAAAGGTAAAAGCATCAGCTCCATAGACGTTCTTAAGCTGTTCAAGTTCATCAACTATGTTTTTAGGGCTTCTGGCACGAAATCTTTTCCCAAACACTCGCGAGGTAACACAAAAAGAACATTGAAAAGGGCACCCTCGGCTGGTTATAACTGGAAGAATTTTCTTTCCAAAAAGCCTGTACTTATCCATGTGAAAGTATTTGTATGCTGGAAGAGGTAATTCGTCGAGGTTTTCGATGTATTTCCTATCAGGGGTGCGAACAATTTCGTCTCCATTTCGGAGAGTGATTCCGTCAATTCCGTGCAGAGCCTCGCTGCGAAGGGTTTTTTGAGCAATTTCCAGTAAAGTTTTTTCTCCTTCACCCCTAACAATAACATCCACCGTCTTCTCTTTGGCAATAATTTCCTTATCCATGAAGGTAACGTGAGGCCCGCCTAAAACTACCAATGCATCTGGACATACCTTTTTAGCAATGCTTGCGGCTAGAAGAGCGGAATTTATGGTAGGCGTCATAGAAGTTATGCCGACAATGAGAGGATTAAAGGAGGATAACTTATGTTCAAGTTGTTCGGTGGTTATTTCCATTGCCGGACAATCTATTAACTTAACTTCGAATCCTCCTTCTTCGAGGACTGCGGCGAGATAGGCCAATCCTAATGGTAAATAAAGCTGATGGTGGTAAACGCCTTTCAAAATAGGAGGGTTTACTAAGGCTATTCGAATAGGTTTGTCAACCTTCTCCAATTTTTCACGCACAAATATAACATTTAAGTTTTTGAATTTAAACAATTTGTAAACTTGGGCTTCGTAGGAAACAAAATTAGACAAGGCTGATAAGGCATGAGACATTGTTAAAAGCGTTTATTAAGCTGGGTAAAAGTTAAAAATGTGACCTTAACTCTTAGGGTTTAATGGCGTACAATAATTTGGACGGTGTTTATATTGATTTTGTTGATAAATCCGGATTCGCCTCCAGAATCGCCCTGGGGTTTCTCGAGGATGCTTCCTCCTTTAGGTTTAGCCTACATAGCTTCAACCCTTGAGAAGGCTGGCTTTGAAGCCAAGATTCATGATAACTATTTATTGAGGAGTTCCGTGGAGGAGATTAAGCGCGAGGTTGAAAGGCTTAACCCTGAAATTGTTGGAGTAAGCTGCAACTCGGTGAATTATAAAAGGTGCCTTGAGATTTCTAAAGCAGTTAAGGACACGGGGTTGAACTGCAAAGTTGTTGTTGGAGGTCCCCACGCCACCTATGTGCCTGAAAGCCTTCTCGCAAACTCAGAAATAGATTATGTGGTTATAGGAGAGGGGGAGCAAGCCATGTTAGAGCTTGCAAAACGTATTAAAGAAGGCGCAAGCCTTAAAAAAATAGCTAAAATTCCAGGAATAGCCTACAAAAGCAGAGCAGGGTTCAAAAGAAACCCCTTAAAGTTCATGGACCATTTAGATGATGTTCCATTACCTGCAAGGCATATGCTTCAAATGCAGCGATATAATAGAAAAATCGAATTTTTAGATGTTGAACCTGTAGATATCATGAATGTTATCAGAGGCTGCCCGTTTAATTGCCTTTTTTGCGAAACTAAAGAGTTATGGGGACCTATCAGCCGATATTTCAGTCCCGCCAGAATTGTGGAGGAAGTGGAACACCTAACGAAAACCTACAACACAAAAGGCATCTACTTCATCGGAGACAATTTTACAATAAATGAGAGAGTAGTCACTGAAGTGTGCGAGCTTTTAAGAAAAAAGAAACTTGGGGTTGAATGGATTTGCGATACCCGAGTGGATTTAGTTTCTAGAAACTTGCTTAAAACCATGAGAGATGCGGGTTGTCGAACAATATGGTTTGGCGTGGAGTCAGGTTCTCCTCGCATCCTTCAAAAGCTAAATAAAGGGATAACCCTTGAAAAGGCTGTGGAAGCTTTTAAGCTCTGCAAAGAAGTGGATATTCGAACAGCCTGTTCATTTCTTATGGGAATTCCAGGGGAAACAATGGAAGATATGAACGCAACCTTCAAGTTTGCCAAAAAATTAAACCCTGACTGGTGTCAATTTAACATTTTCATCGCCGTCCCAGGCAGCAAATTATACGAGGAGGTGATTCAAGAAAAACTCTACAGCCACAGGGACGGTTTCGTAACCTACGTTAAAACAGAAGAGTTCGATTACCAGTCTCTGCTTAAGATTCAGAAAAAATTTCACAAAAAATTCAACAGAGCACCAAACAGAGTTTTACGCAGAATATGGAAAAGATTTAGCGTTATGATTAGAAGTATGTAGTCAAAAGCTATAATAAAAGGCCTGTCTAAATTATAATATTGTCATAAGATAACATAGATTCTATTTTTCGTAATAAAATAAAAATTGAGGTTTTAGGCTAAACCCTTTTTCAGTTGCAGCTTCCTCTGATTGTGCATGGTGCATGAAAAGTCTTACGCTTGAAATAAACATTTATAATAACAGCGCCTTCTATCAACATGTCTTGTCCATTGGCTATAGCTTCAAGAGACTCAGTAAAGGCATTGAATTTCAGAATTGATGACGCTTCCTAATTATTTTCTGAAGGGTAAACAATTTTTGCGGATTTTCTAATCCGCCACAACAGTGTTTTTATGGCTTTCCGCGGGCTTCCCACTGCTTTTATAAATTTGTCTTTGGTGAACACGGGGTTAACAAGGTTGGCTTTTTCGCATAGTTTCTGCAGTTCTTCAGCTGTAAACTCGGGAGTCTCAATTATTGGTTTAACAAAGGATAAGGCTTCATCGCTGAAGTTTTCTTTCAAGTAGCCTAGAGTCTTGGCTTGTTCGTAAAGTTCTGTGCCGTATAGGGGCATAGCGAAGCTGAAGTAGAATTTGTCAGCTCCAAGTTTTTTGAGTTTATAGGCGAAATTTATTGTTTTTTCAATGTCGTCTTTTGTTTCGCCTATAACTCCAATTACGAAGAAGCAAGCAACCTTTATTCCAAGCTTCTTAGCAGCCGCCACAGTTTCTTCAACTTTTTTAAGATCTAAATTCTTTTTAATAACCGTGTTTAAAATTTGGGGGTTTCCAGATTCTGGCGCTACATAGATTCTTTTACATCCAGAAGCTTTCATTTTTTTCAAAAGTTGCACGTCTAAAGTGTCTGCCCTGACACCATTGGGCGTGTACCATTCAATATCTAATTTGTTTTCTTTTATGAGAGTGCATATTTTTTCCATTCTTTTTTTGTCTAAAGTCATGTTGTCGTCGCAGAAGTCTATTTGTTTAATTTTGTAGTTTTCACTTAATTGGCGGATTTCTGCAATAACATTTTCTGGGCTTCTTCCACGCCAAGTTCTCCCTCTGACTAAATGTGCGGAGCAGAAAATACATTGGTATGGACATCCTCTGCTTGTGTACATCACCGTCCAAGGTTTAGTTATCTCGCCTCTTAGGGGGTTTTCTTTAACGGCGGTAAAATAGAGGTTCATAGGCAGAAGGTGCCTAGCGGGAAAGGGCAAAATGTCTAAATTTTGGATTAAAGGCCTAAAATGGGTAATTATGATTCTGGTGTTCTGCCTAAAGCCTAATCCTTTAATTCTTTTAAGCCTTTCAGGCGAGATGCCCTTTTCAATGCTTTCTAAAAGTTCAAGCCAGGTTAATTCAGGCTCCCCTATTATTGCGAAATCTATGTTTGGATTTGCAAGTGTTTCCTTTGGCCTTGCAGAAGGATGAACCCCATCCATCACGACGGGAATGTCTCTGTCTAAGGATTTAGCAGTGGCTGCAACTTCAAAGGCTGTTCTAGACCAGCCAGAAAAGGGCATGTTTACTCCTACAACATCTGGTGAAAACTGTTTGATTCTTCTAGCTATTTCTTCGTTCGCTAAACCTTCCACGTATCTTTCATCGTCTAAATCTTTGACAGTTTTCCAGCCTTCAGCTGCAGCATCTAAAATTCTAACTTTATGGTTATGATTTTCCAGAAACGAAGCCACATAAGCTATGTCTATGGGCTGGAAAACCCCTGGAACACCCCATGTTTTAGGATGAATACGAGGCGGATTTATGAGATAAACACGCATCCCTTTTCACCATGCTGAATATTTGTCCAAGTTTCTAGTTTGTTTAGGAAACACCATGATTATAGTTAACAGATACGCCCCTTTAAGGGTTATTTAAAGGGGCAAACCGAGTTCAGCGTGCAAAGTAACAAGAGTATTACGCGATATTTTTGGCTGCAAGTTATAAAAAGGGGGGAGTTTGTGTTTATTTCTTTTTTATGTGTAGGTAGATGTTGACTAATCCTATTATTATGGCTATGGCCACGGCTACTGCTAACGCCATCAGCATCGGCGAATAGTCTATTGGCTGCGGCGCCTCTGGAATCTCTATTGGGGGTGGGGCTGCTGTTACGCCTATGCTTGTCTGGGCGAAGGATGGGTAGTAGCTTTTTGATCCTGGAAATGTTGCTAGGATGGTGTATAATCCTTCTTTTGGCGGGGTCCACATGACCGTGTAGAAGCCTGCAGAGTCCGTGTGGGTTCCACCTATGTCAATGTATTCGCCAGTGTAAACGTTTATAGCGTCCAACTTAACCCAAACACCAGTAACATTCGACGGTCTTGGAAACTGCTTATACACGTAAAGCATCCAGTCACCCATGCATTCGTCAGCAACAGCAGGCACGCCATTCGGAAAACGCATGGCAATGCCTGAATCCCTAGTTCCAGGAGAAACATCCATCACCGTTCCTTCAATGACTATGCTTTGGCCGTTAGCCACAACCTTAGGCGTAGCCGAAACAGTTGTTGCGCTTGGACCCTTACCAATAGCATAGATGCGAACATCATAGGTATCCATGCTAACTATTATGCTGTCGCCAATGATAGCAGGGCCTCCCCAGTCGGTTTGCCGGAGTAAACCGTTAACCCTAAAGATTTCCTCGCCATTTTCTAGGCTTAGACAGATGAATGGCGCGCCTCGAGGCAACGGATTGTTCGGAGAATGTTCGCTTATTCCAAGGTATATTTTACCTTCAGCGATGAATAGAATAACTGGAGTCCACATATCTCCAGCGAACTCTTTCTGCCACATTTCACTGCCAGCATAGGGATCCCTAACCTCATAAGTCCATAGAGCTTTTCCTGTCTTAACTTCATAACATTTGATGGTTCCAGCAAATTTCACAAATACTATTAGTTTGCCATCAGCTATTGCGCCGCTAACTCCATAGATGCTGCGTATATCAAGTGGTTCTGATGGGCCCCACAATAGTCTTCCGCTATCAAGGTCAAACGCATATAGTTGCCGTTTTTCCTTAGCCCTGAGTACGAAAACCCTATCCTTGTCGCTTAGTGCAAGTATAGACATAGTGATGTCTCCTAAAGGCTTCTGCCAGGTTACATTGTATTTTAATGTTCCTTCCATTCCAGGTCTGAGGTCTATCGCCCACAACACGATTGGAGTGTCGCCTAATACTTGCCATGAACCCCACAATTGGGTGCCAAACACCATGTCATCCAAGTAGATTTTAGATACGCTTCCAGGCAGACCTGTAGGAATAGTTTTATTCCACATTATACCCAATGTACCGTTTAATGTCTGACCCAGGTAATAGTTGCCTACCCAGCTGCCATGCACCATTCCACTTGGACCGTATTGCTGTACTTTCCGCTGAGTTACCACATGGGTCGTGTTCCACTTAGTCATCCAGCCTGCAGCTAAGTTAATTGTGTAGATTATAATTTCCCCCTTTGGACCGTACATCATGGTACCGCTGGGCACGTTAGAATAGCTGAAAACCCATCTGCCTATTGACGCCTCATAAAAGTCCCAGTATGTGACACCAGCCACGGTACGTGCCACTATCAAATATGGAAACACCGCATGATAGTTGTAACCGTCCCAGTAGAATAATTGGCCATAAGTAACTCTAGTGTTGTTCCAGTTTCTAACCCAGATTTCCTCACCGGTGTGTATATCAACAGCTACAACCTCTTGCTCTACGGCAGTTCCGCCTCCTGACTTATATCGGTTATAGTAGAGTACGCCGCCGAGTATTATTGATCTGCTAAAGTATGGGAATCCTTGACCAAATAATCCTTCGTAGGCATCACCCATCTCAAAGCTATGCCCGTCGATTCCGCTTGTGTATTCTGAGAATCCTCCGGCAAGTCCTCCACCTAAAGCGCCTCCAGCACCACCCAGAGGCTTAGCCCATAGGATATGGGGTGCCTCAGGTCCATCATTGTATGGAGCAATGTAATTTTCAGGCGGTGGACCAAGCCAGTTTCCAGCCACACATGTCCACTCCCTCAACTGGGCATCAATGGGCCTACTCCAGAACTCTGTTGGAAGCCCGAGGCTTGGGTAAGTTGGCAGTGGTTCCTGCTGTACTGTGAGAGCGAATTTTTCACTGTCGCTTGCCTCATAATAGATTGGCCCATAGAATGTTGGGTCAAATAATGGGCGGATTGTCCAGTTGTATGTTTGTGCTGGGAAGTGGCATTGGAAATAGTATGTGCCTACAAGGGTTGGCGTGTAGGATGTTCCTGTTGCACCTGTAGCGTCTGTCTTAAAAGGTCCAAGGGTTTCAGTTTTGCCGTCAGGCCTCTCAACAGTCACCGTAATGCCAGTCCACCCGTCAGGCCACTGATAAAGGTAGTCCGTTATTCCGAAGATGAGCAGCACTGGCTGGTTAACACCAGTCTTGCTAGGTGCAACAATAATGTACGCGTAGGTTTTTTTATGCGGAATCTGCTGCGCATTAACGGCTGAAGCATAACTCATCAATGCAGCCATTGCCAAAGTCAAAAGCAAAGCAAAAGCTTCAAACTTCAGCTTCTCCATCACTCTTCCTCTCCTATTTTACAAACATGTTTGTATACCCTTTACACTATAAAAAATTTTGCATTTAAAGCTGAAAACCCTAAAATCCCATAAAACTTACAAACGTCATTAAACTTCAATTTCCCGCTAGAACTTTGCGAAATAACAAAATGATTGTGGATGTAGGTGCGCAAATAGGCCCCAAACGTTTGAATTCGCATAAAACAAACTTGTCGCAAAGCATTTTCTTAAGTGTTTCAACCGTAAAATAGTGTTTGTGGGCGTCGTAACGTAAACTTTCTGGACCTTCAGGAGTAGCCACAATTAAATGGCCATTGTCTCTTAAAACTTTGTAGGTTTCTTCAACGAAACTGTGCGGGTCCCAAAGGTGTTCCATAAGCTCTGACGATAGCACTGCGTCAAAAGCTTCTTTGCGGAAGGGCAAATGCTCTGCGTCGCCAGCTACAATTAAAGGAACCTTGTAATGTTTCTTAGCTAAAACCGCAACTTTCGGCAGTTCTAAAGATACAACGGTGTTTCCCATTTTTCGTATAGCTTCACCAATGGCACCGTCCCCGCAGCCAACATCCAAGACTTTTAAGTTGCTCCCCACATTCTTAACCATGCCTGAAATTATCTTTATTCGAGCTATATTCAGTGGGCGGGCAAGAGAAACTTCAGAGCCATGCTGCGGCGCTGAAGTGTATGAGTCGAATATTTGCCACTCAACCCACCCTTGTTTGCTCTCGTATCTCCTCCCATAAACTATTTCCCTTATAATCATTCGCTTCAAATAATAAGGGTGAAACAATAAATAGGCAAATCCCTGAACCTGCCTTTTAAACAGCGTTAGCATGGACTCTTGAGGATGCCTCATTAATAACAGCCTTCTCACATGCTGAGCCATAGACAAACCCCATGCTCTTAAGTAAATGCTACAAGTTATATAGGTTTGCTCCATCTTTGTTAAATGATTATTCTGGAAAATCTTATAAACAATCCTCTAAATATCAGAGTTACGTTTCAAAAAGAAAGGAGCTTGTGAAATAAAATGTCTAAACCAAAAGAATATTCGTGGATGACCAAAAATAAACTGATGATATACACCTTCATTGCACTGGCTATACTCGCGGCTGTGTCAGCTATTTCCTGGTGGCCCACCTCTATTATAGTATCCATAGTTGCAGTTGTAGTCGCTGTAGCTCTTGATTATCTACTTTCATTGATAATGAAAAACAAAGGACCATTAAACACGATGTCTGCAGCGGTATTCGGTCTGATTGTTGCTCTCTCATATTCCTTAGGAATGCCTACAATGCATACAATAGAAGCGCTGCCGTTGCAAGCACCAGATGCATACCTTTACGTTGGGGTTATTTCTGCGGTAGGCATGGTGCTGTTCAAGAAACTTCAAGGCTTGAGCGGCAGAAAATATGTGAATCCCGCTGCAACTGCAAAACTCGTGGTTATGCTTCCGTTCTTTAGCACGCTGTTGTTAGCCAAAGATCACCTAACAAGTGGTATTGGCTTACCCGCACTGGCGGGTCCTATAGGCTATAGCATCATAGGCGAAAATGGTCTGCAATCATTTGCAACTTATATGATATCTTGCTTTGGCAATCCTGCTGTTCCTGTTCCAGCAACCATCACTTCATCTGACGTATTCTGGGTTTTGATAGTGCAGAAATTTCACGGATGGATCGGCGGAGCTTCAAGTCTAGCGGTTATCATTGTTGGGATCGGGTTATTTGTCGCTTGCCGCAGATATATCAAATGGAGAATAACGGCAAGTTACCTCGTAACAGTTGCATTGTTAGCGTATATTTTAAGCCTCGTTTACGGCGATGGCGATCCTCTGTTAAGATTAGTTTTCCACCTATTCATCGGAAGCTCAATTTTTCTAGCGTTCTTTATGGCTACCGATCCCGCGACCACACCGCTAACGTATATGGGACAAGTGATATTCGGTGTAGGCTTAGGCGTGTTAACGGTTCTAATCCAAACGTACATGAATTTCTTCGGAGGTTCAATTCTTGCGTTAGTAATAATGAATTTAACTACACCCTTGTTGGACAAAGTTGGATTGCCCAAACCAACAGAGGCGAAAAGGGAAGTTAAGCTTCCAAAAGCCCAACAGTTTGAAACTGTCAAAACCACCTCATGTATAAGATGCGGCGCATGCATGTATGTTTGCTGCCATAGCCTAAGCCCA
>Ga0078972_1012635_pt1 | contig 14397 bp, 12 predicted proteins | sample YelNatPaOPGAMG01_FD_67568 | JGI IMG/M metagenome (GOLD analysis project Ga0078972, IMG submission 67568) | Hot spring thermophilic microbial communities from Obsidian Pool, Yellowstone National Park, USA - OP-RAMG-01 (SPADES assembly) (version 2) | ecosystem: Environmental > Aquatic > Thermal... | reverse complement strand
CAAAGAAGTAGACAAACTCCTCGGCGGCGGCTATGTCTTTGAAAACGACCAACCCTACTTCCAAGGAGAAGGAATCGAGTTAAAGTTGGAAAAGGTGGAGGGGGAGTTGGCATCGCTCAAGGAGCAGATCAGCAATCTCTATCAAGGGAAGGAAGAGGGGTTGGCGGTTCAGCGGGCGCTTTCTTTGGCGATTACCACCCAAAAAGAGAACTATTTGGCGACTGAAAACGATTACACCATCCTTTGCGATGCTCAAGAGAAAGAGGTGACCGTTCAGCTCCCGGCGACGAAGGATGAGGTGGGACGGGTTTATGTGATTAAAAAGGTGGATGCCTCAGAGCATCGTTGTCTTGTCCAGCCGAGTGAGGGAGAAACAATTGACGGGAAGGAAGGGGTGACGCTGGTCCAGCAGTGGCAGGCGGTCACGGTCCAGTCAGACGGTAAGGAGTGGTTTGTGGTGGGGAAGGTGGAATAAAAGCTTGGTGCGGTTTTTCAGTTAAGGTTGCCTCAAGGGCAAAAGGAGCGGTTCGGGTGAGAGGGAAGGAAGGGAAAATCAAAAATCAAAAACACAAATAAAAAATAAAAAATTACGCAGGTGAAGGGGTTTTTCCGGCAAGGTTCCCTCAAGGGCAAAAGGAGCGGTTTGGATGAGATGAATGGGAGTTATGGGCGAGAGGGAAGGGGTGGTTTATTTTTTGAGAGCGGATTGGTATACTGGAACAAAGAGGAAAGATGCTGGACTGGTATTACAAAGAGGTGGTCAAAAAGGCTGGGGCGGTTTGGCGGTCCTTGTGCCGGATTGTAATTGAAGAGTTTTCAATGCCTCTTTTACTCCGAACGCTCTTTGCTCCTTGGCGAAAAGATATTACCCCTCTTTCAGGCACTCTCCAGCAGATTTTCCAATCCCTTGTCGAAAATTTGGTCAGTCGAGGCATTGGTTTTGTGGTCCGCTTTTTGACTTTGGTCGTCGGACTGATTTTTTTGATTTTTGCTTTTATCTTTGGCGGGCTCGGCTTTCTCCTGGTTTGTCTCTTCCCTTTGACAGTAATCGGCACTGTGATTGTCTTCTTCCTCCATCAAAACCACCTCGCCCATTACCCCCCTCTCTTCGCTCCCCTCAACCAAATCCTCTCCTCCACCACCGAAGCAAACGCCAACAAACAACTTTTGCCTTATCTGGAACTTGATGTCCGTTCCGCCTATCAGCAAAGTCAAACCATCAACGAATTTTTGTCTCGGCTGACCAAAAATCGCCGTTTTCTCTTTGTTTTAACCCATCTCGGACTCTCTCCGTCCACGTTCCTCCGCTTTATCAACCCCCAAACCCCGCCCTCTCGCCTGCTCTTGGAAACAGCCAAGGTCGCCCAATCGGAACGAATCAAAGCGCCTGATTTTCTCTGGGGACTTTTTCGGACCGATGAAGTGACCAGGATGCTCTTGAAAAAGATGAAGCTATCAGAGGAAGACCTCTTTAATTTGATTGATTGGGAAAGACGCTATTTTGAGACCCTGCACCAGCCCTCAAGGCTCTTTTTCCCAGAAAGAATCAGAACCACAGGCGGGGTCGGTCGACTTTGGAGCGCGGGTTATACTCCCAATTTAGACCGTTTTAGCCATGACATCGAGGTGAATATCAGCGGTGAAAATCCGCTCCATTTTGAAGCCCATAAAGAGGTCATTGACCAGATTGAAATCGTCCTCGCTCGCTCTGGTAAACACAATGTCATCTTGGTGGCAGAGCCAGGGGTGGGCAAAAGAACAGTTGCCTTGGGTTTTGCCTCGCGGGTGCTTTATGGATTGATACCACCCTCTTTGGCTCACCGGCGAGTGGTCGAATTGAATATTGACGTTGCTTTGGCTGGCGCTGGCTCCTTGGGCGAAACCGAGGAACGGTTGGTCTTGGCTTTAAATGAAGCGGTCCGGGCGGGCAATATCATCCTTTTTGTTGATAACATTGACCATCTTTTTGAGCAAAGAGAAGCCAAACCCGGCGCCTTAGACCTCTCTGCCCTCCTCCTCCCCTATCTGCAACGCTCTGACTTTCAACTGATTGGCACCACCACCTATGATGGCTATCACCGCTGGATTGAAACCAATCCCAATTTAGCCAATGTCTTTGAAAAGGTGGAAATTAAAGAGCCTACCCCCCAACAAACCCTCAAAATCATTGAGGAAACCGCTTTGCACTTTGAGGCGCGCTATAAAATTTTAATCCTCTACCAGGCGCTCAAGGAAGTGGTCACTCTTTCGGACCGCTATCTGGGCGACCGCCGCTTCCCGGAAAAGGCGATTGACCTTTTGGATGAGGTTTGCGCCTTTGTGGTGGAAAACAAAAAGAAGTCTCTTTTGACCGAAGAGGATGTCGCTGAGTTAATCACCCAAAAAACCCATGTTCCGGTCAAAGAAGCAGAAGTGGAGGAGAAGGAAAAGTTGCTCAATTTAGAAACAAGACTGCATCAGCGCCTGGTCAATCAGGAAGAGGCGGTCAAGGAGATTGCGGAAAGTTTGAGAAGGGCGCGGACCGGTTTGACACCCGAGAACCGACCAATTGGCTCTTTTCTATTTTTGGGGCCGACCGGGGTGGGGAAAACAGAATGCGCCAAGAGTTTGGCTGATGTCTATTTTGGCGATGAAAACCAGATGATTCGCTTTGATATGAGTGAATATCAAGAAATCTCCTCGGTCTCGCGGTTGATTGGCGGTCCGGCTGGTCCGGGTCTTTTGGTCTCCCGGGTGAGAGAAAAACCCTTCTCTTTGCTTCTATTGGATGAAATTGAAAAGGCTCACCCCAATATCTTGAATCTTTTCCTTCAGGTGCTGGACGAAGGACATCTCACTGATGCGACGGGTCGGCGAACCGACTTCAAAAACACCATCATCATCGCCACTTCTAATGCTGGCTCAGAATGGATTAGGGAACAGATTAAAACGAACAAAAAGGTTGACAAAGAGGCTTTTTTGGATTATCTTTTAAAAACAGGTTTGTTTAAGCCGGAATTTTTGAACCGATTTGACGGCGTCATTGCCTTCCGACCGCTCACTCAGGAAGAATTGGAACAGGTGGTGGAGATTATGATTCAACGGCTGGCAAAGCAACTGGAGGCAAAACAGATTCAGATTGGCCTTTCCGAGGGAGCGAAGAAAAAACTGGCTCAGGTGGGTTTTGATCCGGTTTTTGGGGCGCGGGCTTTAAGGCGGGTGATTCAGGAAAAGGTGGAAAATCAGATTGCGAAAGCGATTTTGGAAAATCGACTCTCAGCCGGCTCAACCTTTTTTATTGACGAAGAGATGATTTAAGGAGTAATGATGGCTAAAACCAAAGCAAAAGGCACAACCAAATTGGGTCGCGATTCTATCTCCAAGAGATTGGGCATTAAACGATATGACGGTCAACTCGTCCGGCCTGGCGAGATTATCGTCCGTCAGCGAGGAACCAAGTGGGAACCGGGCGAGGGGGTTGGTTTGGGCAAGGATGACACTATTTATGCGTCAAAAGAAGGGCGGGTCCGTTTCGAAAAGAAACCCCTCCCCCATTTTACTGGCCGACCCAAATTAAAAAGCGTGGTCTCGGTTAAGTCAGATTAACTCAGCCGGCTCTTTTGTTTATTGAAGTCGTTGACCAGATTATTGATTTGTTGTTGCACCTTTTTGGGCTCCTCAATCGCCTCAAGGACAATCTTTTTTTCATTGGCCGGATAAAGCGAGAGCACCACATCACCAAAATCAAACAAAGCGGCCACCGGACCTTTGATTTCGCAGGTCGTCTCTTGAACTTTGTCCAAGGCCACTTCAGAAAGCAGTTGGTGAAAAAAGTCTTTCTGTTCGATTTTAATCAGTCTTTGGTCAGTCAAGATATAACAAGAGCGGAAATAAGTAAAAAGGGAGCGAATCAAAAAAAGAAAAAACAAGAGAAAAAACACCAGAAGAAAATCGCCCCGCCAACCAACCACTCCCCCACTCCGCAAAACAAAACAAGGAATCGCCAAGGAAAGAACGAGCCCAAGAAAAGAACGGAAAAGAACGGCCGGGTGGCGGCGGAGGTTAAAGATGAGATGTTCGTCGGGCCGTTGGCCTAAAAAAGACTTCATCTTCCCCAAAAGAAAGGCATTAACAAACCAAGAATGACCAAAACCATCAGGATGATGAAAATTGTTCTTGCGGTCTTAGGCGACAACCTTCCTCCTCTTTTCTAAGAATATTAAAACAAAAGCAAGCAAAATCATCAAACCAAAAAGCAAAAGCAAGGCCCAAAGTTTACCCCAGGTCTGAAGTTTTAAGGCAGCCACGCCAAAGATAATCGCAATCAGATACAAAAGGAAGACCGCCTGTCGCTGGGAAAAACCGGCTTCAAGGAAGCGGTGATGGAGGTGGCGGCGGTCAGCCAACCAGGGAGGGCAACCCTGGAAAAGGCGTCGCAAAATGACCCAAAGAGCATCAAAGATAGGAATGCCCAAAACCAAAAAGGCGGTCGCGACCTTACCCCCAGAGATAATGGCAAAGATGGCTAACATATAGCCCAAAAACATTGAGCCAGAATCGCCCAAAAAGATTTTAGCGGGATTGAGATTAAAAGGGAGAAAACCCAAGGCCGAGGCAAAAAGAATCAGGGCGAGCAAGGCGGTGGCGGGTTGATGGACCTCGGGTTTTAAAGAAAGGAAAAAGAGGGTTAAGGCAGAAATCGCGGAAACGCCGGTGGCTAAACCATCCAATCCATCCAGCCAGTTGACCACATTGACCAAAAAAACAATCCAAAAAATAACAAAAAGATGGCTCCAGGCTCCCAAAACAATCTTGGGACCAAAGGGATTAGAAAACCACCAGATTCGGATACCAAACAGAACAACGCACAAAGCAGCCAGAAACTGAAAGAAAAACTTCCAAAAAGGGCTAAGACCCTTGATATCATCATAAATACCGGCACCGACCAAAATCAAAGCGCCCAATAACACACCAAAGAGATTCCTATCAACACCCCAAACCCGCTCATCAACAAATTTTAATTTGTCCGACAAAAAGATAAGATAAAACAAAACAGTCAAAAGAAAGGCCAAAAAAAGGGCTATTCCGCCTAAGCGAGGAACGGGCTTGGTATGAATTTTTCGTGGCGAAGGATAATCCACCCAACCCTTTTTAAAAGCAATGTGTCGGACAATAATGGTCAGAGGTATCGAGAGGGAAAACGGGAGCAAAAAGGGAAGGAGATACTCCCTCATTTTAAAACATCATCTCTTCTTCAGAGATTTTATAATCATAAATTTCATCTTTTTTGAACCAGAAACGAATTTCGTGCTCTGCTTCTTCGGGTGTTTCCGAAGCATGAATAATGTTGTGAATCGCTCTTTTGTCTCGATTGGCGGAAGCAGCGCTATCCACCGAATAATCACCCCGAATGGTCCCCATCTCAGCCAAGGCGGGTTGGGAATTGCCGGCCAATTTCCTAACCATATCAATGGCGTGCACTCCCTGAACAACCATCTTGACAATGGGCGCTGAGGTTAAATAATCAATTAACCAACCCCGCACCTTCAAACCAATTTGAAAGGGGTCAGCGGTACCGACTTCTTTTTCGGGATCCAAACCATACTTTTGGTAGGTCAAAAGAGTCTTTTCGCCCAGTCGGCGAATCCAACGCTCATCCTTGGGATAATGCTCATCAATCTGCTCTTTGGTTGCCCAGACCATTGAGAGCGCCGCCACCTTCAACCCTCTTTGCTCAATCCGCTTAATAATCTCACCAATCAAGCCCCTTTTTGTGCCATCTGGTTTAATCAAAACACAGGTCTTTTCTTCTTTGGGATGCATTGGACTCCTTTCTAAGCAAGCAACCGCTTAAACTTCTCTTTATTTTCAAAAGGACCAATCAAAACTAAATTTAATTGGTTCGACTGAAAAATCAACTGGACCAATTCTTGAATCTCTTTCCGCTGAACCCTTTCAATTGCCTCCATTTCTTCCTCGGGCGTTTTAATCTCTTTAAGGAGAAGTTCTTGTTCCGCAAAAAAGACGGCTGTCTGGTAAGAGGATTCCATACGCAGGGCAAATTTACCCTTGACGAATTCCTTGGCTCTTTTTAACTCTTCCTCGGTGACACCCTCCTTCGCCACCCGCTCAAACTCTTTTAAAATCAAACGAATGGCTTTTTCAGTCTTTTGAATCGGAACACCCGCATAAACCAAAAAGGCGCCGGTATCATCAAAATACCAAGGCTCGGCACTGACATGGTAGCAAAGACCTCTTTTTTCGCGTAATTCAATAAAAAGCCGGGATGACATTGAGCCGCCCAAAATCACGGACAAAAGCTCCTGGGCATAACGCAGTGGTGAAGAGCGTTTAATACTGCGATAGCCCAAAGCAAGATGGGCCTGGTCAGTCTGTTTCCAAAAAAGAGAAACCGCCGGTTCTTTTTGTTTTTCCTGAATCGGGGTGTAGGCCAAAACAGAACCCTTTTTGAAAGAACCAAACAAAGAAACAATCTCTTTCTCCGCTTCTTGACTAAACCGACCGGCAACAGCCAAAACCATTCGATTAGCAAGATAGTGTTTCGCCCGATAATCCAAAAGGTCCTTTTTCTGCCATTTTAAAATCGTCTTTGGCTCACCAATGACCAAACGACCGAGCGGACTATCGCCATAAAGAAGTTGCTTAAAAAGGTCATAGATATAGCGGTTGGGCGTGTCTTGATAAAGGTTAATCTCTTCAATAATCACCCCTTTTTCTCGCTCAATCTCCTCAAGCTGAAAAAGGGAGTTCTGAAGAATATCAGCGAGGATTTCTAAAATGAGCGACTGCTTTGAGGCTTCGGCTTGGGCATAAAAACCGGTCATCTCTTCAGAGGTAAAGGCGTTGTAAGAGGCGCCGATGCTGTCCAACTCTTTGGCTAAATCAAGGGCGGTGGGGCGTTTTTTGGTCCCCTTGAAAAAGAGATGCTCTAAAAAATGAGAAAGACCGTTTTCTTGCCTTTTTTCATAGCGACTACCTGTCCCAACAACCAGATAAGCGGTCACCGCGCGGGTTTCTCTCATAGGAATAAGTAGAAGGCGCAGCTCTTGCGGGAGGATGATTTTTTGATATTCTGTTTTTCTCATCGCTTCATTAATCTAAAATGTCTTCGAAGGTAAAAGAAAATGGCTAACACTATTATAGCACCAATGAACAAATCAAACTTGCGGAACAGCTCTTTCACTGTGGTCCATCTTCCACCCAACCTCAAACCCAAATAAGCCAAGCCCCAAGACCAAGGCAAAGAACCCAAAAAGGTGTATAAAGAAAATCTGCCCAAATCCATTTTAGCAATGCCAGCCGGAAAGGAGATGTAGGTGCGGATGACGGGTAGAAAACGGGAGAAAAAGACGGTTACCTCACCATACCGCTGGAAAAAACGGTCTGCCCGGTCCAAATCTGCATGGGAAATCAAAAGATATTTGCCATAGCGCTCAATCAAAGGACGACCACCATACAAACCAACCCAATAAGCCAAAAGGGAACCCAAAAGGCAACCCAACGCGCCAGCCAAAGCGGTTTCCCAAAGACCCAACCGTCCCTGAAAGACGAGAAAACCCGAAAAAGGCATAATCACTTCTGAAGGCAAGGGGATGCAAGCAGATTCAATCGCCATTAAAAAAACCACCCCCAGATAACCCAATTTTGAGATGATAGCGATGATTAAACCAGAAATAAAGGCAAGGATTTTGAAAACCATTTTAGGCTAAGCGGAGCTTTTGAGCCAAGCGGATGATGGGTTGGCAAAAAAAGCGGTCAATGGGATTTTTGAAGTGGAAGAGCAGCGCCGCAACCAAACCACCCAACAACCAACCAGCCAAAAGGTCAGTCGGATAATGAAAACCAACGACCATGCGAGCGAGCGAAGCAAAAAGGGTCAAAAAAGCCAAACCCACCCCCACCTTCTTTTCGCCGGCTAAATAAAAAGAAACAGCCAGGGCAGAGAGGAAGGTGGCGTGGTCAGAGGGAAAGGAGTGGTCCGGACGATGAAAAAGCCACTCTTGAGCAGCCAGGGTGACAAAGGGACGAGGGCGGAAATAGAGCCAACCAATCAAACGAGCCAAACCCTGCCAAGCCAAAAGACCCGCCAAAACCGCTCTTAAAGCAACCTTCTTTTCACCCCAAAACCAATAGATGACCAAAAAGGGCGGGACAAGATAAATCAGGTCAATTGCTAACACAGTAACAAAGACCCGCAGAAAAAAATGTTTTTTTAGCCAAGAAATGGAAAAAGAAACAATCGCCTGTTCCATCGTTTTTATTATAACAAAAAGGTGTATAATAGATAATCATCAGTACCTTAACAGGAGGTGAAAGATGGGTTGCCAAACAGCAAAAAGAAGTGGGAATCACCTTTCAAGAAGCCAGTTGCTACATTTGATTAGGTTTTATCCCCAACGTGCTCAAAAGGCAGCTGAGATTTTGTTGGCTCAACAGCCAAGTAATGCTGAGTTGGTTGAAATCATTCGCTTTGTGCCGTCTTTAAGGCAATGGGCCTTCAAACGGCTTTTAGAGCAGGGTCCTACCGAAGAAGAGCTTGGTCTGCTCCTTGACTGGGTTCCTTCTTTAGCTGAGAAAGCAGCCACCAAATTGCTGGAACAAAATCCTCGGAGAGAGACCCTATTAAAGATTTTCCGTTTGGTTCCTTCTTTACAAAGAGAAGTAGCCGAAAAATGGCTGGCTGGTCCGGCTGAAAAAGAGGACCTTTGCGCGATTATCATCTGGCTGCCGGAGTTGGCTGAAAAAGCAGCGAAAAAGTTGCTGGAAAAAGAACCTGATTTAGAGGATCTTTTTCTCATTTTGAAATTGGTTCCTTCGTTGCGTCAAGAGGCTTGGGCAAGGGTGCTCCAAAGAGCCAATCAAAGAGAAATTGCTCAAATACTGAAAGCATTACCGTTTTTGTCGCAAGACTTCAAAGAGAAAGTAGGGCGAAAGTGAAAAAAGGGGCAGGATAAAGGCGGTCACAGACCGCCTTTATGATTGACCAAAAAGGGAGCCAAAACGGAATGGAGCCACTCGATTAACCTGCTTTTATATCTCTCTAAACCACAGCTACTCTTGAGTAAGGAAAGGTCTTCGGCACTGGGTTTTGGGTCGTTCAGATTCTGTTCCTGAAGAATGGGATACATAATGGAATTGGGATTTTGGGCGTGGGGCAAACCCAAGGCATGACCCATCTCGTGCATCAAAACCAAACGCAACTCTTTTTCATTGCCAAAGGTATAAACATCAATGGTTTGGGTGGCGCCATTATAAAAGCCCTGGGTAATGATTTTGTTTTTGCTCTGGTCAATCTGCGATTTAAGCAATTCTAAGTTTGTGTTATGCTGATTGATTTGAAGGTTGAAAAGGGCGATATTTTGGTTAAGGGTTTTTCTCCTTGTTTCCAGCTCATCCCTTTCTTTGAGCAGTCTTTCGTACACATCTTGGGGGGCGCCGCCTTGACGATTGTAATAGTTCACCTCTTGATTGTAGCGCTCTAAATCATTTTGATAGTCAGTGAGTAACAAATTCAGCTTTTGCTGCCAAGTATCTAATTCGAGGGCGGAATGATTGAGCTCAGAAACGGCTTTATTAATCGCATCTAAGGTGGCTTGGCGAGAGTCATAAATCAGGTTGATTGCCAAACTGGCTTTGGGGTCGTATCGGAAAAGGTCTCTTTTTGCGGATTCCTCCCAACGCTCTTCGGCTTGTTGAGCAATTTTTAAAAGGGTTTCTTTTGAAAGGTGAAAGCGGGGGTCAAGCGAGCCTATACGATAAGAAACAGGGTAAGGGCAACGGGTCAGTTCTCCGGCAAGGGAGGAAGCCGAAACAGCCAAAACAACGAACAAAACAAGACCAAAGAGACAACCCGCAATCTTCAGAATTGATTTCATCATTCCTCTTTACATTTTAACAAAAACTACTTTTTTGATTTACGCCAGCCGGCTTTTTGGGCTTCCTCTTCTGTGCAAAACCAGCGCTCCCCTTTTGAAGGGTTAATCTCGGTTTTATCATAAAAGGCACCGCCCGGCAGATGGTAAATCTTTTCACCACTGGCGGAGATATTTCCTTTAATCAGACATTGACCGCCTGGATTAGCAGAGAGGGAAAGAAAGGGCGACCAGAGACCCAATTTCTTCGCCCTCGCTTCTCTTTCAGCCGCCAAAATCTGGGTTTGATATTTGATGTCTGGTGGATAGGTGTAAGAATGAGCATATCCTTCTTCGACCATTCTTAGGTTAATCGATTCCTGGCCAAGCCAGAGGTAACGGAGGAGCCGACCGAAACGGTCCGTCTCAGAAACATCCTTCTCCAAATAAACCTGCTTGCCCTCAACCAGTTCTTTTAATCTGTTTTTGGCTTCCCAAAAATAAGGTTGGTTGGATTCAGGTGTGTCGATACCAATCAACCGGACTCGCCTGCCATCTGAAAGCTCAACAGTATCGCCATCAATCACCCGCCTGACCCAAGCCGATTCTCTTTGGGCAAAATCGCCCGCCACCCTAACATCAGTTTCTTGGTCTGCTTCTTCCTCGCTCTCTTGACTGGTCTTCTCTTGAGCGGTGGTTTCTGAAGATGGGTAAGAAAAATTGGTTCGGGTCTCTTTTTGCAGAGCGGTCTTTGATTTGAGGACGCTTGAGCTCGACCGCTGGTGCGGACCCAAATACCAAAGAATCAAAAGAGCGCCCAGCGCGAAAACAAAAAGTTCCTTTCTCTCTTTGAGCCATCTTTTGATTTTTGGCTTCATAACTTTATCTTACTGTTTTTAATCAGCAAGATAAAGAAAAGAGTGTCTTAAACCAAGACCCCTTGTAGAGTTTTAAAGTTGTTGATATATGTCAAAAAGTAAAGGAAATAGGGGTTGTGGGGGTTAAAGAATTCCCTTAGCTACTCTGACCGCCCAATACCTATTACCCTTGCCTAAAAAGATGCACAAATCCAATCAAAGGTTGCTGTTGAGCTATCCGGCCGGTACAGATGCTTGTCAAAAAGCGCTTTTTTGAGGTATACTCAAATGGAGCAAGACGTAGTTTAGTAATTTAAAACCCCTACCTGTTACGCCTGAGATGGCCGATTCGATCAATCTGTTTCTAAATGCCCTTTGTAAAAAGTTGAGTCTTTCGGTTTAATTAAAACATAGTAAGGCAATTAACAATAAACAGAAGGGGGATTATGCTTACTGAATTCAATGAACAACCTAACCCAGAAAGCGAGATACCTCGTTCAGATTCTTCAAGCGAAAAAAGAAGGACTAAAAAATTAACACCAGACGAGCTTCAAGAAAGAAGGAATGCTCTATTACAAGCTGGCTTTGATGAAGATTTTGTGAAACGAGCCGAATCTCTTTATCCCTCGCTCTGTTCACCAGAGAAGGTTCAACAAGTACTAACTGCTCTAAAAGAACGAGGCTTTTCTGATCCTCACACAATGATTAAAACTACACCATTAGTTTTGAGTTATTCTTTTGAAAACATCGATGCTAAAATTAATGGCCTAAGGGAAAGAGGTTTTTCTGATTTTCTCAAGATGATTGAAACCTTTCCAGCAGTTTTGAGTTATTCTTTCCAAAATATCGATGCTAAAATTGAAGGTCTTAAAGCGCGGGGTTTTTCTGATCCTAAGAAGATGATCGAAACATTTCCAGGAGTTTTGGGTCATTCTTTTGAAAATATCGACGCTAAAATTGAAGGTCTTAAAGCGCGGGGTTTTTCTAATCCTCGCAAGATGATTGAAACTTTACCACAGGTTTTGAGTTATTCTTTCCAAAATATCGATGCCAAAATTGAGGGTCTTAAAGCGCGAGGTTTTTCTGATTTTCTCAAGATGATTGAAACCTATCCAACAGTTTTGGGTTATTCTTTTGAAAATATCGATGCTAAAATTAAGGGTCTAATAGAACGAGGCTTTTCCAATCCTCTCAAAATGATTGAAACCTTTCCAGCGGTTTTGAATTATTCTTTTGAAAATATCGATGCTAAAATTAAGGGTCTAATAGAACGAGGCTTTTCCAATCCTCTCAAGATGATTGAAACTTTACCACAGGTTTTGGGTTATTCTTTTGAAAATATCGATGCTAAAATTGAAGGTCTTAAAGCGCGGGGTTTTTCTAATCCTCTTAAGATGATTGAAGCTTCACCAGGAGTTTTGGGCCATTCTTTTGAAAATATCGATGCTAAAATTAAGGGTCTAATAGAACGAGGTTTTTCCAATCCTCTTAAGATGATTGAAGCTTCACCACAGGTTTTGAGTTATTCTTTTGAAAATATCGACGCTAAAATTGAGGGTCTTAAAGCGCGGGGTTTTTCTAATCCTCACAAAATGATTGAGGCTTCACCAAGAGTTTTGGGGTTGTCTCTTGAAAATATCGACGCTAAAATTGAGGGCCTTAAAGCGCGAGGCTTTTCTAATCCTCACAAGATGATTGAAGCTTCACCATCAGTTTTGAATTTGTCTCTTGAAAATATCGATGCTAAAATGAAGGGTCTCCAAGCGCGAGGTTTTTCTAATCCTCGCAAAATGATCGAAACCTTACCACAGGTTTTGGGTTTGTCTCTTGAAAATATCGATCGCAAATTAAGACTATTTACTCGTTTGGTTTCTTTATATCAGTTACCCATTGTTCCAACAGAGGCGATGGAAAAAAACCTGAAACTTTTTTCAACAAAATTTGATAAATTGATCGTTTTAGCCCGAATCTTAAGATATTACGAAGTGCCTGAAGATGAGGTTTATTCGGCAATGCAGAGATTGCTCAAATTGAATTTAGAAAACCTATTAGTGGCTCTAAGGGACAAAGAGAGCGAAAAAAGCATTCAATCTTTAATTCGAAGAACTAAAGCAGTGAAAAAACAGGGGTTAAGTCGAGAAGACAAAAGACAACTCATTGCCCAAGATTTAGAACCCTTACAAACAGAAATAAGAAAAATTATTGACAGATATTTCCGGGGATATCCGAAAGAAAAAGAGTAAGAGTAAGGGGACGCGGTCAGGGGACGGGCGGTCAGGGGACAGTTCTCTTTTGCGCACATTTTTTGCTATTTTGCGCCTATGTTAGACCAAGACCTCTTGTAGAGTTTTAGGGTCGTTAATATATGTCAAAAAGTATTGGTAAGGGGTAAGATTGTTGAGAGCTTTGTGGGGTCGGAAGGGATTATAGGTCTTAAGGTGCTGTTTTAAAAGGACTCTAAACCCATTCTCTTTTAGCTCCTTCTGTGATAGACATTGGGATAGCTCATTTTTCCTCCAAATGTCTAAGAAAAGTGCTGAAATTTTGCATATGCTTTAGAAAGAGATTAAGGTAATCTCTTCTTCGGCGCTGGCATCAAGAGGTATGGTCTTCTCTTTCTGGAAGTTAGAGAGATTGACAATTCTAATTACCTTTTGAGAGCCGTCTTGGCTTTTATAGATAAGCTTTCCTTGATGGAGAAAGATAAAGCCTGCATAGACCTCTTTTTCGGGCAAGGATTTACTCTCTATGATTTCGTTTTTGTTATTGTACCTAAGAAGCAGAATTTGATTATCGCTACCAATTACAATCACCTTGTTATTCTTATCTATGGCAGCCGAATAAGGAGAGACCTTCTCAAGCTGCAAAGAAGCACCGGGTTGATAAATCTCCTTTTTAGTCTCTTCGGTAAGGGCGTTGATAACCGTGATTTTAGAAAAGTTGGTTTTGTCCGAAACGATAAAATCACCATTATTATATTGAATATCTACCACCCCTAAATCTTCCTCACTATGACCATAATCTTTCAGAGAGACAAGCTCTTCCAATTTGCTTCCTTCTAGAGACCGCTTAAAAAGCGGCGCTGAGGTGCCAACACCCTCGCCACACTCCCAGGTAAAAAACCGCCTATTTTTAGAGTCATACAAATAGCAACCCTCAAAATTACCTGCTTTTGAGTTTTCAATTTTATTCAACGAAGCGTCAAAGAAATAAGCACGCACACCTACCGGTTTACTTATACCCATTGATTCTGCGGGAAGAGACTCATATTTTTCTATTGATATATAGAATTTATCCTTCTCGGAGATGGAAGGGAAGATTCTAAACTCCTCCCCCTGTTTAAGATTAAGTTCAGGAAATAGCTCTGAAAGACTACTCAGCTTCTGATTTTTTAGAGAAAAGAGAAAAAGCTGTTTCTCTTTCTGCAGAAAGAGATACTCGGGAAAGGGATAGTAGTTATGCTGATTAACCAAGGTGTAGCCGGCAGGTAAAAATTCTTTCTGCCCTCCGGTCTCTAGATCTACAAGGAAATACTTCTTGCCAAAACTCAATCCTAGGTAGGTTTTTTTATTCGCCTCCACTGACGGCTGACTGGTTTCTAGGGAAGCTGAAAACGAAGGGCTTGTCGACACCTGGCTAGACGAAGAGACTGTTGAATTGTTTTTTGAAGAAAGATTATTCTGATATCT
>Ga0078972_1012632_pt1 | contig 14399 bp, 10 predicted proteins | sample YelNatPaOPGAMG01_FD_67568 | JGI IMG/M metagenome (GOLD analysis project Ga0078972, IMG submission 67568) | Hot spring thermophilic microbial communities from Obsidian Pool, Yellowstone National Park, USA - OP-RAMG-01 (SPADES assembly) (version 2) | ecosystem: Environmental > Aquatic > Thermal... | reverse complement strand
GCGTCCATGAAGATGATGCGGTCCGCCGCCGCGCGGGCAAAGCCCATCTCGTGTGAGACCACCACCATGGTCATGCCCTCGCGCGCCAGGTCCAGCATCACATCCAGCACCTCTTTGATCATCTCCGGGTCCAGCGCGCTGGTCGGCTCGTCAAAGAGCATGATCTTCGGCTGCATGGCCAACGCCCGGGCGATGGCCACCCTCTGCTGTTGCCCGCCCGAAAGCTGCATGGGATAGGCATGCGCCTTTTCGGGAATGCCCACTTTCTTCAGCAGTTCATAGGCGATGTGCTCCGCCTCTTCTTTGCTCCGCTTGCGCACCACGCGCTGTGCCAGAGTGATGTTCTCCAGCGCCGTCAGGTGTGGGAAGAGGTTGAACTGCTGAAACACCATGCCCACTTCGGCACGCACGGCGTTGATATTCGTCTTCTCATCGGTTAGGGGGATGCCGTCCACGATAATGGTGCCCGAGTCCAGCACCTCCAGGTGGTTGATACAGCGCAGGAGGGTGCTTTTGCCGGAGCCGCTGGGCCCGATGATGACCACCACCTCACCGCGGTTGACATGCATGGTCACATCAATCAGCGCCCGCACCCGGCCGAAGCTCTTGCAGGCGTTGATGATCTCTATCATCTTTTGGGACGAGCCTTTTCCTTCTTTCTCCATTTTCGTTCCTTATCCTCGCATCCTTATATCTTAGGTGACAGTCACCTGATAGGTGACTGTCACCTTATTCTTTATTCTTTACCGCCGCTGGCCCAGGGACATACGGCGCTCCAGGGCGCTGGTCAGGCGGGTAAAGGTCAGGGTCAGCACCAGGTATATCAGCGCCACCATGGTCCAGGTCTCGAAGCTCAGGAAGGTGCGCGACATATACTCCCGCCCGCGGCGGGTCAGGTCGGCGACGGCCAGCACCGATACCAGCGATGAGTCCTTGAGCAGGGTGACGAACTCGTTGCCCACCGGTGGGAGGATGACGCGCACCGCCTGGGGCAGGATGACGTAGCGCATGGCCTGGACATAGGTCATGCCCAGGGAGCGGGCGGCCTCCATCTGGCCGTGGTGGATGGACTGGATGCCGGCGCGGAAAATCTCGGACATATACGCGCCGTAGCAAATGGTGATGCCGAGCACCGCCGCAGTGAAGGGCTGAAGCTTGAGGTCAATGAACCACTGGCCGGCATTGGGCCAGTGCGGCATCAGCAGATTGCCGATCTTCTCGAAAATCTGCGGCAGGGCGAACCAGATGAAAAGGAGCTGTACCAGTAGAGGGATGCCGCGAATGACTTCCACGTACAGCGAGGCGATGCCCTTGATGAGCCAGCTCCGCGAGAGCCGGCCCAGCCCACCGAACATCCCGACGATAAGGATGAAGATAAAGGATGTCAAGGTGATCTGCAGGGTCATGACGATGCCGTCGGTGAGGAAGTTGAAGATTTCTGCGTAGGGATGGGGGCTGGCTTTGATCAGCAAGATGATCAACCCGATGGCGGCCAGCACCAACAGCCACCAGCGGTCCACGGCGGCCAGCCGGCCCAACAGCCGGCTCTGCGGCGGTACCTCTTCCAGCGGTCGTGTTTGCTCCGTCATGGGAACCCTCTTCTCCATTTTTCCTCTTTCCGCAGTAAGGGATATTTGCCCATCAGATGACAATCGTTTCTGCGCATAGGTCAATCCTTCAAGCGCGGGTCCAGCGCATCGCGCAGACCATCCCCCAACAGGTTAAACCCCAACACGCTCAGCAGGATAGCGAGACCGGGGAAAATACCAATGTGCGGCGCCGAGAAAAAGACCTGCTGGGCGCGCCCCAGCATGGTCCCCCACTCAGGAGTCGGGGGTTGGGCGCCCAGCCCCAGGAATCCCAGCGCCGCGGCGTCCAGCACCGCCGTGCCGATGCCCAGTGTGCCCTGCACGATAATGGGGGTCAGACAGTTAGGGAGGATGTCCACGAACAGGATGCGCGCCGGCGAACAGCCCACCGCCCGCGCCGCCAGGACGTAATCCTCCTCTTTGACCGAGAGCACCGAGGCGCGCACCAACCGGGCATAGGTCGGCACGGAGACGATGGCGATGGCGTACAGCATGTTGAGCAGGCCGGGTCCCAGCACTGTGACGATGGTCAGCGCCAGCAGGAGGCTGGGAAAGGCCAGCATGATGTCCATCAGGCGCATGACGAGCTGATCGAACCAGCCGCCGAAGTAGCCGGCCAGCGCGCCGATAAGGGTGCCGGCCGCGATCGCCCCCAGCACCGAGAGCACACCCACCTGCAGGGACACCCGGCTCCCGAAAATGACCCGGCTGAGCACATCCCGACCGACCTCATCCATGCCCAGCAGATGCTCGCGCGAAGGCGGGGCCTTGCGCAGGGCCAGCCATTGCTGATACGGGTCATAGGGGGCCAACTGCTCGGCGAAAATGGCCATCAGCACCAGCAGGCCGATGAGCACCATGCCGGCGATGGCCAGCTTGTTGCGGCGCAGTCGGCGCCAGGCATCCAGCCAGAGATTGGTTGGCCGGCGAACGGCAGAAAGCGCCGCGGTCGAAATCGCCTCACTCATGCGGTGTCATTCCCTCCCCTACTGATAGCGGATGCGCGGGTCCAGATAGGCGTACGAGATATCCACCAGCAGATTGATGATGACGAAGGTGCTGGCGAAAAAGAGCACCGCTCCCTGCACCACCGGATAATCGCGCGACAGGATGCGGTCAATGATCAGCCGGCCGATGCCGGGGAGCGAGTAAATGGTCTCGGTCAGGATGGCGCCCACCATCAAACTGCCCAACTGCAGTCCGATGACGGTGATGATGGGCAGGAAGGCGTTCTTCAGCGCATGGCGCGTCAACACCAACTGCTCCGAAAGCCCTTTGGCGCGCGCCGTGCGCACGTAGTCCTGCCGCAGTACCTCCAGCAGGCTGGAGCGGGTCATGCGGGCGATAACCGCCATGGGGATGGTGCCGACGGTGAAGGCCGGCAGGATCATGTGCTTCACAGCATCCACGAACACCGTCATATTGCCCCGCAGGAGGGCATCCAGCATGTACATGCCGGTGATGGGCTGGAATTCTATGCCGATGGACAGCCGGCCCGAAGGCGGAAGCCATCCCAGCCGCAGGGCAAAGAGGTATATCAGCAGAAGCCCCAGCCAAAAGACCGGCATGGAGATGCCCACCAGGCTGGCGGTCATCACCGTCAGGTCCCACCAGGAGTTGCGGCGGTAGGCGGCGAGGATGCCGGCGGGTATGCCGAACAGACAGGCCACGAACATGGCCGAGAAGGCCAGCTCCAACGTGGTGGGCAGTGCCCAGCGGATTTCAGTGATGACGTCCTCATTGCGCTTCAACGATCTCCCCAGGTCGCCGCGCACCACTTTGCCCAGGTAAATGAGATACTGCTCCGTGATGGGCTTGTTCAGCCCCCAGGCCTCGCGCACGCGCTGGACCTGTTCCTCGGTGGCGCGTTCGCCGGCCATGATGCGCGCCGGGTCCCCCGGGATCAGGCGCATCAGCGCGAAGGTGATGATGGAAATGCCCAGCAGGACGGGTATCAACAGCAATAATCGGCGGATGATGTAGCGTATCACTGCCGGCGCTTCCCCCTCATGTCTTCATTCCCATGATGATAGGACAGGGTGGGGCATCTGGCAAGCGATGCCCCACCCCCATACATGTCCTGCAGGCGAGCGTCCGTGCGGCGCAGGGCGTGTTATTCGCCCTTGAAGCCGCCGAACATGTAGGCCCAGTAGTCCCAGGTCCAATCCGCGAAGTGGTACGGATGGGCCGGGTCCCACCAGCGCATGAAGTTGAAGACGACCGCCTCGGCGTTGAACGGTGTGCCGTCGTGGAACTTCACGCCCTGGCGCAGTTTGAAGGTCCACTCCAGGCCGTCCGGCGAAGCGGTCCATTCGACCGCCAGGCTGGGCACCGGGTTGGTGGTGCCGGCTTCCAGCGCCACCAGCCCTTCCAGCATCTGCTCGGTCACCATCAGGGACTCGCCGTCGGTGACGTTGGCCGGGTCAAGGCCCACCGAGTCGCCACTGCGGCCGTAGATAACCGTGTCGCCGGCCTCGTTCTCCGCCAGCCACCAGTACGGCAGGCCGATGGGGCTGGGGATGAAGTTCTTGATGGTCTTCTTCAGGAAGATGGGCACCTTGGTGTGGGCGATGGGCACGCCGGGCACCAGGTCATGGATCATGCGGTTGGCCTGCTTGTACATCTCCTCGCGCTTGGCGAAGTCGGTCTCCGCCACCGCCTTCATGAGCAGGTCCTTCAGGGCGGGGTCGGCCGGCCCCATGTTGAAGGAGTTGTCACCGCCGCAGAAGAAGACGCACAGGAAGTTGTCGGGGTCACCGTTGTCGCCCGTCCAGCCGAGCATGAAGAGCTTATGCTCGCCGCCGGCGGCAATCTTGTCCAGGTAGGTACCCCAGTCATACTGCACGATCTTGGCCTTGATGCCGACATCGGCCAGGTACTGCTGGATGGCCTCGCCCACCTGCGCCGGCTGTGGGAAGTACGGCCGCGCCACCGGCATCACCCACAGCTCAGTTTCGAAGCCGTTCGGGAAGCCGGCCTCTGCCAGGAGCTCCTTGGCCTTGGCGGGGTCATAGGGGTAATCCTCGATATCGGGGTCATAGCCCCACAGGGAGGGCGGCATAAACTCCTTGGCGGGCTCGCCGAAGCCGGCATAGAACGCATCCACGATGGCTTTCTTGTCGATGGCGTAGGCAATGGCCTTGCGCACGCGCACATCGTCAAAGGGTTTCATGGCCATGTTGATGCCCAGGTAGCCCACGTTGAACGCCGGCCGCCAGAGCACCTGCAGGTTGGGGTCCTTCTCCGCCACGGCGATGTCGTCGGGGTTGGCGCCTTCCATGCCGTCAATGGTGCCGGCCTTCAGCTCCAGGAAGCGGGCAGAGTTGTCGGGAATGGCGCGGAACACCACCGTCTTGATCTTAGGCGCCTCGCCCCAGTAATTCGGGTTGGCCACCACCGTGATCTTGTCGTTGGGGATCCATTCCTTGAAGATGTACGGGCCGGTGCCGACCGGGTTCTTGAAGATGTCCGGGCCGTACTTCTCGATGGCGGCGGGGCTCATGATGGCGAAGTTGTTCATCGCGAGGGTATTGATGAACGAAGCGTTGGGCCGATTCAGATAGAATTTGACGGTGTACTCGTCCACCGCCTCCACCCAGCGCAGGAGGCTCTTGGCATCGGGGTTGGGCGGCGGCACCGCGGCACCGGCCCCCGCCGGCGCAGTGCCTTCGCCGGCGATCCACTTCTTATAAATCTTGTCGTACTCGCCCGAGGCCTTGACCTTCTTCAGGCCCTCGTTGAAGAGCTTGAGCAGTTCGGTCTCGCCCTTGCGCACGCACAGGCCGTAGTACTCCTCGGTGAAAGGCTCGCCCACGATTTTCAGCTTGCCTTTGAAGGTCTCGGAGGCCAGGGCATAGTCGGCGGCGACAGGCGTGTCCACCACCACTGCGTCGATATTCTTATTGACCAGGTCCATCAGCGCCAGGTCAATGGTGTCGTACTCTTTCAGCTTGGCGCCCTCGATCTTCTCCACGGCGAACGCGCCGGTCGTGCCGATCTGGGCACCGACGACCTTGCCCGACAGGTCCTTGTAGCTCTGGATGGCGGTCTCGTCGGCGCGCACCACCACCGCCTGGCCGGCGTTGATGTAGGGATCGGAGAAATCGTACTTCTGCTTGCGCTCGTCGGTGATGGTGACGGAGGACATGATGGCGTCGTAATCGCCGCTCTCCAGGCCGGCGAAGATGCCGTCCCACGCGGTGTTCTTCCATTCCACGGTGAAGCCCATGGCTTTGGCGATGGCTTCCATCAGGTCGATATCAAACCCGACCAGGTTCTTGTTCTCGTCCACGAATTCCATGGGCGGGAACGAGGCATCGGTGGCGATGACGAAATGGGTCTTGGCTGGTTTCGGGGTGTCGGTCGGCTTGGGAGCCGGGGTCGCGGTGGGTGCGGCCGGCGGTTGGGTCGCTGGCGCGGGCGTGGGCTGAGGCGCACAGCCGGCCAGCAGGCCGATGATGACCAGCGCAACCACAAGCCAGCTCCAGATGCGTTTGTGTTTCATCGTTCTCCTCCTCAAGAGTGACGGAAAGCGGTTGAGACCAGACGGGGCAGGAAGCACGCTCCCCACAGACGGATCAAATAGGGACAACGGCACTACCAGAACGCAACGTCGGATATCATCACCTCCTTTCTCGGTTGGGTTGGGGTCGGCGGAACGCGGCGCCGGCGAGGAACACGCGCGAACAGCTTCACCGGGAGGGATACGGCACTCCGGTGAAACGTGACAGACAACCGCCCCGGACGAACTGCTGTGTTCATCAGCGTCTGGTGTCTTTCACTGGCGCCCTTGCGAGCGGCCTCTGGGTCGCCGGCGGTGGCGGAGGGGAAGAGGCCGCATTCTTAAGAGGATTATACGTCAGGCGCGGCGAGATGTCAACAAAGACCCCGCGGTGCAGTCATGCGCGCCAGTTGACGGCCGGCGCCGGCGGTGATACAATAAGCATAAGCACAATCGTGATAATCATCACAAGGAGGGCAACGATGTCCACCTCTGTGTCGCAAGAAGTGCTGACCCCCACGGCGTTGTGGTCCCCCGCGGCCACCCTCAGCCCACGCGTGCGCCGCCTGCGCGACCAGTACTGGAGCTTCTACACCCGCGAGTACACCAACGAAGTGCGGGCGTATACCACCGGCACCCCCTGGGACCACGTGTACTCCCCCTGGAACTGGACCAACGTCCCGGAAATGATGATGTTTTTCGAGGGGAGCAAGGCCTACCTGCTGGCCGATGCGACGCCGGTGGACCTGCCGGCCGGCTTCTGGGATGAGCCGCTCGTGGTGCGCCGCGCTATCTTCTTCAAGCGGGTCATCGAGCAGTATCTGCCGGCACAAATCCTGGAAGGTGAACTCATCGTCGGCTCCCACTTCAACACCGCGCTCTCCCGCACCCTGACCCGCTCCGAAGCCAAGGAATTCTCCAAAATGGAAAAGCGCTTCATGGACGAGGTCAAACGGCTGAACCGGCTGGGCGTGGGCAACTGCGGCGCGGTGCCGGGGCACCTCATACCGAATTACCCGCGCGTCCTGAGGGAGGGTTTCCGGACCATCAAGGCCGAGGCCGATGCGGTCGCCGGCGATCCCTCTGCCTCCCAAGAGCGCCGTGACCTGGCCCGTGCCATCTCCATCTGTGCTGAGGGCGCGCGGGCTTTCGCCCAGCGCTACGCCGCAGAGGCAGAGCGGTTGGCCGCCGGCGAGGCCGACCCCGGGCGGCGGGCCGAACTCCTGGAGATCGCCCGCATCTGCCGCAAGGTGCCATGGGAGCCGGCGGAGACCTTCACCGAAGCCCTGCAGTCGCTCTGGTTCACTCATATGCTGGTGATGGCCGCCGAGAGCTACCCGGGTCCCGGCCTCTCTCCGGGCCGTATTGACCAATACCTGTACCCGTACTACAAGGCCGATATCGAGGCCGGCCGGCTGACCCGCGAGCAGGCCAAGGAATGGCTCCAATGCCTCTGGATCAAACACAACTACGCCTATGATTTCCAGGGCTGGGTCGGCACCAACCAGGGCATCAACTCCTCTTTCGGCCAGCTCATCACCCTGGGCGGCATGAACGAGAAGGGAGAGGATGCCAGCAACGAGCTGACCTGGCTCATCCTCGAGGTCATCGAGGAGATGAACCTGCTGGAGCCAAAGCCCAACATCCGCCTGCATGCCAAAACACCGGAGCCCCTGCTCCAGCGGGTGGTGGAGATGGCAGTGAAGGCGCAGGGCAGTCCCTTCCTGCTGAACTTCGACGAGAACTCCATCGCCGGCCTGCGCTGGGAGGGCCTGCCCGAGGATATGCTGTGGGACTATGCCCCGGTGGGCTGTCTGGAGAACACTCTGCAGGGCTGTGACCGCTCCGGCACGGTGGATGTAAACCTGAACCTGGCCAAAGCGGTGGAGCTGGCGCTCCACGACGGCCGCGATGCGGCCACCGGCGAACAAATCGGCCCGCGCACCGGCGATCCCCGCACCTTCGCTACCTTCGAGCAATTCTTCGAGGCCTTCAAGGCCCAGCTCAAGGCTATCCTGGAGCTCCTCATCGCGGCCAACAACATCGCGGACACCGGCCGGGCGCGCTTCGAGCCGACCCCCTACCTGAGCGCCATTGTGGACGGCTGTCTGGAGAGCGGGAAAGACATCACCGCCGGCGGCGCCCGGTTCAACTTCATCACCGTCGAAGGCGTCGCCCTGGCGACAACCGCCGACAGCCTGGCGGCGGTGAAGAAGCTGGTCTATGATGATAAGGCCATTACCATGGACGAGCTGATCCGCGCCCTAGACGCAAATTTCGAGGGCTACGAGAGCCTGCGCCAGATGCTGATCCATAAGGCGCCGAAATACGGCAACGATGACCCATGTGTGGACGATATCGCCCGCGAGGTAAGCCGGTACTGGACCACGCTGGCATTCCAGTACACCACACCCGAGACCGGCAAACGCTACCGCGGCGGGTACCTCTCCTGGAACTACTGGATCGCTTATGCGCCTTCCACCGCGGCCACGCCGGACGGCCGCCGGCGCGGCCAGTATCTCAGCAACGGCGTCTGCCCGGTGAACGGCGCCGACCGCCTCGGCCCGACCGCCGTCATCAAGAGCGTGGGCCATCTCGGGCTGGAGACCGCCCCCAACGGCGCATCCCATACCATGAGCTTCTCGCCCAGCCTCCTGCGTTCCGAGGAGAACCGCCGCAAGCTGGCCGCGCTCCTGCGGGCCTACGGCAAGATCGGCGGCACCTGCCTCCAGCTCAACATCGTCAGCCCGGAGACCCTGCGGGCGGCGCAGAAAGACCCCGATTCCTACCGCAACCTGCTGGTGCGCGTTACAGGATACAACGCCTACTTTGTCATGCTGGGCAAGGAGATCCAGGATGAGATTATCGCGCGCGAGAGCCATGCGCTGTGAGGGCGGCCGGCGGAGGGATCATGGAGCACTCGCTGACGGGAATCACCTTTAATATCCAGCGCTTCAGCACGGAGGACGGTCCGGGCATCCGCACCACCGTCTTCTTCAAGGGCTGTCCCCTGCGCTGTGCCTGGTGCCACAACCCGGAGGGCCTGTCCCCTCAGCCTGAGCTGATGTGGTACGACGTGCGCTGTATCGGGGTGCGTGAGTGCCTGCGGGCGTGTCCGGTGGGCGCGCTGGAGCTGACTCCACTGGGCATGCGCATTGACCGCCGGCGCTGCACCCTCTGCGGCAAATGCGTCACGGCCTGCCCGGCCGGCGCGCTGGAGCTCATCGGCCGGCGCTGGAGCGTGGAAGAGCTGTTCGCCGAGATCGCCAAAGACACCGTCTTTTACGAGACCTCTGGCGGCGGAGTCACTTTCTCGGGTGGGGAGCCGATGCTCCAGGCCGAGTTCGTGGCGGCGCTGGCGGAGCGCTGTCGGGAGGCCGGCATCCTCGTAGCACTGGACACCAGCGGCGCCGTGCCCTGGGAGCGCTACGAACTGGTGCTACCGTACGTCGATCTAGTGCTGTACGACCTGAAAATATACGACCCTGAGCGGCATCGCGCCGGCACCGGCCTGGATAATGCCCGCATCCTGGAGAACGCCCGGCGAATGGCCGGCCGGGGTATCCCCATGTGGATTCGCACCCCGATCATCCCAGGGTATACCGCTGATGCGGAAAACATCGCCGCCCTGGCCGATTTTATCGCCCGGGAACTGCCGAACGTCCAGCGCTGGGATCTGCTGGCATACACCAACCTGGGCCAGCCGAAATATCACCGTCTGGACAAACCATATGCCCTGGAGGGCGTGCCTCTGCTCACCCGCGAGGAGATGGAGCTCCTGCACGCCGTCGCGATAGCGCGCGTGCCGGCTGCCGTTTGGTCGGGGGCAACGCGCGTGGAGCCGGCAGAGGCCGGCGCCGGTGAGCTTCCGGGCCGGCCGCAGTGCGGATAATTTCTGCACGAGCACCGAAAGGAGAGGAAAAGATATGTCCGTGTTGAACGATGCGAATCTGCTGAAGGCGCTGGCGGGGGAGATGACGCCCAAGTTCCTGGCCACCCGCTCCAGCGACGGCATTCCCAATATCGTGCCCTGCACTTCCATCATGCCGGCGGACGATGCACCGGACCGCCTCATCTTCGGCAATTTCCTGCTCCGCAAATCAGTGAACAACCTGGATGCCGATGCCCGTGTCGGGATTATCGTAATGACTACCGACCTCGAGGGCTGGGTCCTACAGGGCGATTTCGCCGGCTGGCAGCGGACCGGCCCCTACGTAGAGCGCATTATGAGCACGGACCTCCTGCGCTACAACGCCTATACCGGCATCCGCAACGCCGGCATCATCGAAGTGCGGAAGGTGCTCCGGCACTTCCGCATCCCCAAAACCCGCGTTCTGGCCGACTACCTGCTGGCCAAAGCCCTGGCACGGCCGCCGGCCCTGGACGGCCGGCACACCCGCCTGCCGCTGGTGGTTCAGCGCTCCTTCCAGCCGATGACCGCCCTGCGCGTGCTGGCATGCCTGGATGCCGACGGCTATCCCCTGGCCCTGCCGGCCCTCTCGCTCCAGCCGGCCTGCGAGAGCGCTATGGTTTGCCGGATCGACCCAAACGCCGAAGAGCTGGTGGGACTGCCGGCCGGCGCTCCCGTGGCGGCCAACCTGCTGACCCTGGATGTCGTCTCCTTCCAGGTGAAGGGAGAATGGCGGGGATGCCGGCGGGCACTGGGGGCGCCGATAGGGACCATGGCGGTGCAGGAGGTGTACGCCGGCGGGCCTCCCATCCCAGGCCGGCGGGTGGCCTGACGTATCAGCCCCGGGCGCCAGAACGGTGTCCGGGGCATTTCGCTCGCCGGCCCACCCCAAGACCCCCGGAACCCCCACAAATTGCAATACAACTGCAATGTCAGACCGCCGATTCAGCGCTATAATGTCCATAAAGCTCACAGCCTCTGACGAGGTCCTGCAGAGGTGAGAAACGCCCGGGGGCCTGTGTCTGTTTGCCGCAAATGCGCTCCAGCCCTGTGCGGTTTCCCGAAAGCCCCGGTGCGGTATCAGGTTCGCGATAATGCACGTATATGGAGTCGCGCCTCATGATGGATGATCAGCCATCAAAGGATGCCGGCGGGTTTCTGCGCCTGCTCAAGGTGCTCACTCCCGAGCAGGTGCTGGAAGTGGATCGCGCCCTGGCGGCCATCGGACCCTTTGGCGAAGTGCGCCTGATCAAGGTCAAGGGGCGCTTGCGCTTCATCCAGCAGTTGGAAAGCCGTGACATGCTTCCATCCTCCAAACCCCGCTGAAGGTTCTGCGGCTCAAGCCGGCCGGCTGGTCCAAATAATCCGCCCAATACAGCATGATACTAGCATACCCACAGCCTTGGCAGAGGTGAAAAAATCCCGAGGGCTGTTTGGTCTGGGAATCACTGAAACAAAAGTCGAGGAACGGATACGCATGGAAGAAGTAGAACTGCGGCGGTACTGGTGGATCCTGCGCAAATGGTTGCTCCTGGTGCTCCTGCTGCCGATCGTGTGCGGTGCGGTCGCGTACGTGATCAGCATCCGCAGTACCCCCGTCTACAGTGCTTCCGCCACCCTGCTGGTCTACCGCACGCCGTCGGGCGATATCACGGATTACAATGCCATCGTCACCAGCGAGCGACTGGCGCGCACATATTCGACCATGATCCCCCGCCGGCCGGTCCTGGAAGCAGTCATCCAGCGCATGGGCCTGAACGAGTCCCCTGCTTCGCTCGCCAAACGCATGCGCGTCAACCTGATACAGGATACCCAGCTCATCCAACTGGACGTGGAGGACGCTGACCCGCAGAGAGCGGCGGACATCGCCAACGCCATTGCGGAGGAGTTTATCCGCCAGAACAGCGCCCTGCAGGAGGCGCGCTTCGCCGAGTCGCTGGAGAACATCAAGGCGCAGATCAGCGAGCTTTCCGGCCTGATGGAGCAGACCCAGCGCCAATTGGAAGCGTTGAAGGCCGCCGGCTCTCCATCCGATCAGGCGGAGGTGGCGCGTCTGGAGGGCATTCTGGCCGGCTACCGCAACACCTATTCCGAGCTGGTGCAGACCTATGAGAAGATGCGCCTGAGCGCCGCCCAGACCATGGACAGCGTGACGCTGTTTGAGCCGGCCCAACCCCCCAGCGCGCCGGTGCGCCCGAAGCCGCTGAACACCGCGGCGGTGGCGGCGACGGCCGGCCTGGTGGCCGCCATCGCCCTCGCCTTCCTGGTCGAGTACCTGGACGATACCGTCAAGACGCCGGACGAGGTGCGTGACAGCCTGGGACTGGGCACGCTGGGCGCCATCCCTGCCATGAATGAGAACGGGAACGAGCTGATCGTCATTGACGATCCATCTTCCCCGATCACGGAAGCCTTCCGCAAGGTGCGCACCAACCTGTGGTTCGCCAGCGTGGACCATCCCCTGCACACCATCCTGGTCACCAGTCCCAGCCCGGTAGAGGGCAAGTCCTTCATCTCGGCGAATCTGGCCGCCGCCATCGCCCAATCCGGCAAAAGGGTCATCCTGGTAGATGCGGACCTGCGCCGGCCGCGCCTGCATCGCCTGTTCAAAATCCGACCCGAAAGCGGGCTGACCCAGTCCCTGCTGGATGGGAACCTGCAGCATCATCTGCTGGAAAGCCCGGTGGAGAACCTCCTGCTCCTGCCGGCCGGCCCCCTGCCCCCCAACCCGACCGAACTGCTGGCCTCCCAGCGCATGGCCGATGCGCTGGACGAGCTGGGCCGGCTGGCCGATGTGGTGGTAGTGGACACGGTGCCCGTCCTGCCGCTGGCGGACGCCCTGGTGTTGGCGCCCAAGGCCGACGGCGTGGTGCTGGTGATGGAGGCCGGCAAGACGCGCCGGGCGGCGGCGCGGCAAGCGGTGGAGAGCCTGGCCCACGCCGGCGCCAACCTGGTGGGGGCCGTGCTCAACAAGACGCCCGGGCGCGGCAGCGGCTATTACTACTACTATTATTACTACTACGACGATACGTATTACAACGGCAACGGGAAGGGGCGCAAGGAACGCCGGCGCCGCCGGAAGGAGCACCGCAGTACCAAGGCACCCCTGCCCTCCATTCCCGGGAATACCCATCCGCAGTAACCATTGGGTCGTCATCCCCGCCGGCCGCGGGCCCGAATGAAATACCGCTACCTCCCCATCTGACAAGGCGGCTTGTCAGATGGGCGGAGCCTGCCCAGAATCCGGTCACCAGCTACCATTGAGCCAAGCACATTCCAAAGCCATGACGACGAACGTGGAGATTGAAACCATCGAGCAGACAGCAGTCGAGGAGACGCCGGCCCAGCCGCAGGCGGAAGCGGAAAGGCCGGCGGTGCCGGTCATCGTCATCGAGCCGTCGCGCGGCTGGGTGGCGGTGAAGCTGAAAGAGCTGTGGGAGTACCGCGAACTGCTCTATTTCCTGACCTGGCGCGACATCCGCGTGCGCTACAAGCAGACGGCCCTGGGCGCGGCCTGGGCCATCATCCAGCCCTTCTTCAGCATGGTGGTGTTCTCCATATTTTTCGGCCGGCTGGCGAAGACGCCATGACTTTGAGAAGCTTCCCCACAGTGCTGGTACGACGATTCTCCAAGCGAAAAGCTGGTATTGTTCATGACCTGCTTTTGGTGTTTTCTTCCTCTGCCGTAAGCAGTGGCGCGACTGTGCTTATAAATTTATTGGCCGCGCGCCAACTAGGACCAGCCAAATATGGCGTGCTTTCTTTCAACCTTTCCCTGATCCAATCCATCGTATTAATCGGCGATCTGGGATTAACTACTACTTTAGTTTGCTATTGGAGTAAATTAAGGGATTCTCCTGAAAGGCAGCACGAAATTTTATAGTATGATAACTGCTCAGGCCATAGTCATGTCTCTCTTAGTAATATGTGCTTTTCCTTGTGGAAAGTTACTGAATCATATTAATTCTGCGTATCTTTGGAATATTGTAGCATTGTCCGTATTATCAAGTGCCATCCTGCTAGGTTGGCGCTCCATTATGGCGTGGTTACAATCCATGCAACGATTTTCCCTGTTGTCCTTGAATTTGGGACTTTTAGGAATGCTCAGACTGATTGGCTTGAGTGTAGTCTATGGAATGAATCACCGCATGATCAGTGAATGGATTGTAGCTACATCGGTTTTCCCGGTTGTTGTATTGGTGGGGGTAAATTGGTTCCATCTCAGAAGATATCTTTTGAAGCATCGTAAACCAGACTGGGGGAAAATGTTTACAACGATTCTTTCTCTATTGTCCTATTCGAAGTGGGTCACAATCGCGAGTATCTCCTTCAACATGGGCCAACACCTTCCCAGGTTTTTCTTGGCAATTATGTCTACTCCCCAAGAAGTAGGCCAATT
>Ga0078972_1012631_pt1 | contig 14400 bp, 13 predicted proteins | sample YelNatPaOPGAMG01_FD_67568 | JGI IMG/M metagenome (GOLD analysis project Ga0078972, IMG submission 67568) | Hot spring thermophilic microbial communities from Obsidian Pool, Yellowstone National Park, USA - OP-RAMG-01 (SPADES assembly) (version 2) | ecosystem: Environmental > Aquatic > Thermal... | reverse complement strand
AACAAATACTACAACGGGGACACCACAGTTGATGGCTACATGGCTATAGCTTTCCTCTGGATAAGCATAACTGGGGCTTTTGTGTTCTTCAAAGCCGCAGATTACCCTGTAATGATTCTGTTCATACTACTTGCATTTGTCTATATCTCAGATATTCCGGCAAGCCTGCTTCACTCCCACATGTGGATCAGAGTAAAGGGATTCTGGCACCTTGTCACCGGAACATGGCTCATGTACCTCATGTTTGCCGCTGCCACAACCTTTGCCCTTGGTATGCATCTCCCACTCTGAGAATTTTTAATGATTTTCATTACACATTTTTTCTTATTTTCAAGGTGAAAATATTTTTACACCATCGGCATCAGTGCATCATGGAAGAACCGGTCCCCCAGGGACAGAGATATATTGAAAAGTTCATCCTTTATTCGGCTCTTGATGAACCTGATGTGGACATTGATTCATACACACTCACAGTTTTTGGGCAAACGGAGAAGAGGCTTTCCTTTTCCTACAGGGATCTTATGGAAATGGAACACATACGCTATACAAAGGATTTTCACTGCGTAACAGGGTGGAGCATAAGAGATGTCAGATGGGAGGGCGTGAGCCTTAAAAAACTCATAGAAATGGCAAAACCAGAGGGAGATCCAAAATGGGTTATGTTTCACTGCATGGATGAGTATTCTGCACCTGTTCCATACGAGGATGCAATGGGAGAAGATTCCATAGTAGCCCTTCTAATGGACGGGAAGCCTATACCACAGGAGAGCGGCTTTCCTGCAAGGCCATTCATACCCCACCTGTACGGATGGAAAAGTGCAAAATGGCTCAATGGCATAGAGATAATGCAGGATTATGAGGAGGGATACTGGGAGCTCAGGGGTTACCATTCAAGGGGGAATGTGTGGGAAAACGAAAGATTCAAGAGTCTTTTTGGAAGGCACCTCAAACGATCTCCCATGAAGAAGAAGGAACAGTGAATACTATTCCTCAGTTCTTCTCCAGCCTTTCCTTCATGGAATAATAGGCTTTCCAGAGATCATCCGGAAATCTTTCACCAAAAGATTCAAGGAAAGGTTTTGTTGCCTTTAACTCCTCAAGATAGGCTTTACTGTCCACATGGAGGAGATCTTTCATTATCTTTCTGTCAACCTTTCCTGAATCAAAGGTTTCCACATTGGGCACAAAGCCTATGGGTGTCTTTACCGCATCCTTTATCTCACCATGGACTCTGCCGCTTATCCACTTGAGAACATATGTGTTATAGCCATATCCCGGCCACATGAATTTCCCCTCTCCGTTCTTTCTGAACCAGTTCACGTTGAATATTCTGGGCGGATCTGTGAGTTTTCTCCCCATGTCAAGATGATGCTGGAAATAGTCTGCCATATTGTATCCCACAAAGGGCCGGTTGGCCATGGGGTCATTTCTCAAAACTCCCACTTTCCCTTCAGCAGCTGCAGTGGTTTCAACCCTCTGCATTGCACCAATGAGTACCCCTTCTTCCCATGAGTATGCCTCATATACCAGAGGAATAAGGTCCCCACGCCTTCCGCCATAGAGGAACGCTGAAACAGGAACTCCCCTGCCATTTTCGTACTCCTTTGAAAGGTGTGGATACTGGCTTATTGGTGAGGTGAATCTTGAGTTCGGATGGGCTGCATTTCCCTCACCGTTATAGGGTTTCCCAAGCCAGTCTGTTATCTTTTCGGGCTTTGTGTCCATGCCTTCCCAGTAGGGGTTCATGTCGCTGTCAACAGCAACATTGGTGAATATTGTATTTTTCCTTATTGAATCCATGGCATTTGGATTGGTTCTGTAGCTGGTATGAGGGGCTACTCCAAAGAAACCGAATTCCGGATTGATTCCCATAAGCCTTCCATTATGGGGGTGCATCCACGTTATATCATCACTTATAAGCCAGCTCTTCCAACCTGCTGAAGCAAGTTCCTCCGGAGGTTCTATCATGGAAAGATTGGTCTTACCGCTCGAACTGGGAAAAGCCCCGCTCAGGTATGTTATACGCCCGGACGGTTCCTCAAGCCCAATAAGCATCATGTGTTCTGCCATCCAGCCCTCATTCCTCGCCATGCTTGTTGCAATCCTAAGTGCATGGCATTTCTTGCTGAGGAGAGCATTTCCCCCGTAGTTTGAATTCAGGCTTATGATCAGCCCCTGTCCCCTGTTCTCCTCAGGAAAATGGCAGATATAGCGGTTGCTGGGTATGAGATCCATTGTGGAATGAATGCCAACTGTCATCCTGTTGGTCTCTGCCATCCTTTCAAGTGCGCCCGTTCCTGTTCTTGTGATAATATTCAGGTTTACAACAACATATGGGCTGTCTGTTATCTCAATGCCTCCCATGCCATACCTGGAATCAATTGGGCCGAGCCAGTAAGGTACCACATACATGGCCTTTCCGGCCATTGCGCCTTTGAGCAGAGTGAAAAGCCTTGAATATGCCTCTGAGGTATGCATCCAGTTATTTGTAGGGCCTGCGTCGTCTTTTGTTCCAGAGGTGCATATGTAAGTATCCTTCTCCGTTCTGGCGACATCATTGGGATTGCTTCTGTAGAGGTATGAGTTGGGATAATTTTCAGGATTAAGCCGCAATAGTGATCCTTCATCAATCAGCATTTTTATCAGTTCATTCTGTTCTTTTTCAGTCCCTCTTATAAAAACAATTTTTTCAGGCCTTGCATGGCTTGCAACAAGGGCAACAATGCTGCTAATTCTGTCAGCGAAATCATTATTATATACGCTGATCTTGGCAGACAGTCCTTTCACGTTGGCTTCCTTCAAATATTTGCCGTATAATTCCTTATCCAGGAGATCTCCGGGCAGGTCTTCTGTTGTAAACATCTCATGTCACTATTGGATACTTATTTTAAGGTTTTCACTTTTCCATCGTGATCTATATACGATGATCAGCGAACTTTTTCAGATTCATTAAGGATGCATATGAGGAACAGGCTGGGAAAACTAATTAATGGGTTAAAGCTTTAATCCTCTTATGAATACGGGGCGAAACTCTACAGTTGAAATCATTGTTGCCAATCCGGGGACAGGGAAGACCACAACCCTGGCAAGGAAGGTGGCATCACTTCTGAAGGATGGGGTAAGCGAAAATGAGATTCTCTGCATCACTTTTACCGAGAAGGCTGCAGAACATATGCTTCGAAGCATTGAGAAAGAGATCCGGGATCAGGGCATGATCAGGGCGGATATTTTCGGAATACGGGTTTCAACCTTTCACAGCTATGCAATGCAGTACCTTAAGGAGAGGGACATTTCTCCAAGGCTGGTTGGAAATAACTACCTGCGTTACTCAATATACAGGAGCGTAATGGAGAGAAACGTCTTCAACTATCAGGCTGAATACATCATAGACCAGTTGATCCCAAAAATTGAGAATGCCATAAGGTACCTGAAAAGTTTCGGTATTATGCCAGACCGGATTGAGGCGGATAAATGCATTCCAGACCTTGAGGACATGTACAATCAGGAGGGAGTTTCCAATGCAACACTTGAAGAGGTTACTGCTTTCCTCTCATACTTCATAGATATATTCAGGGATTATGAGGCCAGAAAAAACAGGGATGGCAGGATGGATTTCAATGACCTTCTCATAAAATTTCTGCAGATCTATCACGAAAAGCCTGTGAGGTACAGGTATGTGCTTGTGGATGAACTACAGGATGTGAATGATCTTGAAGCGGAAATCGCCATGCTGTCAGGGGACAATGTTTTCCTTGTGGGAGACAGGAAACAGGCCATATTCGGCTTTCAGGGCGGTTCCCTTTCAAATTTCCAGATGTTCATGGAAGGGGAAGGAACCACAGTCTCAACACTCGGCCTCAATTACAGGAGCACCAGCAAGATCATAGAATATTCAGGTGAATATTATAAACTGAGCTCTTCACAGGGTGCAGAGGAGCTTGAAGAATTCAGGGCTTTTTACGGGGAACAGGGTGAGGACATCGATCTTTGCATTACAAAGGACCCATACGGCGTGGTCATATCAAGAATAGAGGATGCACTTCCCTCACTGGAGAAAACAGGAACCAAACTGGCTGTTCTGGTTAGAACAAACGGCCAGATGGAGGAACTTGCCCAGTTGCTTAGTGAGAGAGGCATACAGTTTTCCAGCACAATTTCCGGCGGGCTGATCAGCAATGCCAGAAGGGACATCCTCACCATGATCAGGGGGATATTCTCATCTGAACCGGAGGATATTGTGAATTCTCTCTTCACCCCATTTTCAGGGATCAGCATGAGGGAGGCATTCAACATATCACAGGCAAGAAGGAAAGAGAGACTGGATGCAGAGGCACTCATGAAGCTTATAGGTGAGAAAGGTGGAATCCAGGCAAGGGAATTCAACTCCGGGAACCTTCTTGAATTCTTTGACGATGTTGTAATTCCAGTTTCCCTTACAATGGGCAGGGGATACTTCAATTCAGCAGTTGCCATAAAGCAGGGAATCATGGAATATTTCGAAATAGGTGGAGAAAAGACACTGGACGAGATGATAGACTTTCTCTCATTCTGTGATTACGGCAGCGATGCAGGTGACACAACCTCAAATGTCATTCTTTCAACGGTCCACAAGGCAAAGGGGCTGGAGTTTGATCAGGTTATTTACATACCCACAGGAGAGAAGAAAAAGAGGAGTTTCATTGATGTTGTAATGCATTCAATACTCAAGGGCACTCTTGGAAAGGATTCAAGAGGCGATCTGGATCAGGAGGATGTGAGGGTTGACTTTGTAGCATTCACCAGGGCAAAGAAAAAGCTTTCAATAGTAAAGAAACCCACAAATGGCAACCGTTTCTATATTGAGGGAAAAACCTTACTGGCAGATCCCCCAGAAACTGTCTCAGAAAAACAGCAGAGAAAACTCTACGACGAAGCCTATGCGCTGTTTTTAAGCGGAAACCCAGAGGCATCCAGATCTCTGCTTGAGGATAGGAAAAAATGGGTCAGGGAAGCCATAACATCTTATTTCCAGGGACTCAACAGCATCTCCTTCAGCATGGTCTCCACATCCACAAAACCCTTTGAATTTCTTAAGAGATATGTGCTGGCAATACCTCTGGCCACAAAGGCTCTCTCCAGGGGAACAAGGATACACAAGATTGCAGAAGACCTGTTCACCCAGGAGCCTGAAGTCAGTGATGAGGACAGAATCTACTTTGAAAACATTAAGCATATTCACAGTGAGATTGAAAATAAATACTCAATGAGGCAGATAGGAGCTGAGAAGAATATGCTGATGGACCTTGAGAAGGCATTTCCAGAATTGAATGAGGCAGAAGGGCTTACATTCAACGGGAAAATAGATGCAGTATTCTCCGATGAATCGGGAAACAACCATCTCATACTTGACTACAAAACAGACAGGACATCGGACTATGGATCGGAACACAGGCAGCAGCTTTCAGTATACAGAAGGATTTACTCTGTTGGGACAGGGATTCCGGAAGGCAGGATAAAGGTTGCACTTGGGTACGTGAGCCTCAGAGGGACCGTAAATACAGGTAAAATTGATTACCGCCTGGATGACGCTGAACCCAGACCCAGTGCGCTTGATACTTTCAAAAGGCATCTGGGAGAACTTATCCATTACAGGAATGACCCTGAATATTTCATTGACGCACTGATGTCAAAAGAGGAGGACGACACCCTTTACAGGTATATGACAAGATATATCTGAAAAAATGTGCCTTTTGTTAACCAGAAAGGCATGAAGGAAAATTCATGGATGGGAAAAACAGAAGCATGGAAACAAATGTGAATGGCCGGGAAAGACCGATTCCAATATTCCGTATTGTTTTCACCTTAGATATGGCTATCTCAATGTTTCCCCTCATAATTGTGGGGTTTTACTCGTACCTGTTGTATATAATGGATGTTGCCGCAATCATGATCGTGTATACTGGAGGTGCTGTGGCTCATTTCAATCTTTATACCCTGAAGAAAAATCCCGGAAGAAAATTCATCAGGTTTTACGCAAGGGGAATGATTGCTGCCATTCCTGCACTTATTATCTCAACAACATCTCTTCTATTTTATCTTCATATGATTACGGGAATAGGAGAAGTGGCGGCTATTCTGTTTATTATCTCTAACATATTCTTCGCCCTTTCCATGCTGTTTCCATTCATAAGGCAGAAGAGAATTGTAAATGGAAAGGAGAGAACATTGAGAAGAGTTGCAGGCGGACCACCGGATCCATTGCAGATGAGAATAAGGGCAGTTAAATCCAGGGAACCGCTGCTTTATGTGAAGAATCTCGGGGGAAGGGAGATCGCCAATGCTTCTCAGGTAGGAATCACAAGTCCGGTCATTATAATGACCGATTACCTGTTTGAAAACATGAGGGAATCTGAACTGTCCGCAATACTCGGGCATGAACTTGGTCATTATGTGAACCGTGATGCGTACAAATCCATGGTAATTTTCAATATACCCATCTTTTTAGCCATTGATTCCTTTCTCTATGCCATTATGGATATCTCAACTATAACTCTTGCCCTGCTGGCAATATTCAATGTTTATTTGGTTTTAGATCTGATATTCATTTTCCCATGGTTAAGGAAAAGGTCTGAAATCAGTGCTGACAGATTTGTAGGTTTGAAACTTGGAATGGCCGAAGACATGGTAAGGGCACTTGAGTCTCTCATAATCATGAACCACCGTACACCTGAATACAGATTTTTCTCTTCCAGGACGCATCCAAGCATTGAACAGAGAATACGCATATTGAGGAAAAATTTCAATTGAGGACCATGATAATGCCTGGTGTTTGCAATAACATCGTAATATGATGGCGCAAAAGCATAAATTTAAAAGATGGAATATATGTTTACCTTAAAGAAAAAACATGCCTGCAAACGTCAATTTCAGCCAGTGGGGACATCTCTTCATAACGGGAAAGACAAAGGGTGTATATCTTGCACTTCTTTCATTTTTAGTATTTGTATTTCTCATCCTGTATAACCGGGAAAATCTCTTCTTCTTCATTGTCATAGAGGTTGGATCCTTCGCAAGTTTCGGCGTTCTTGTGGATCTGGTTTCGCACCTGTTCAGCGACAGGTATATGACAGATATGACCTTTGAACAGTGGGTTCAGAGATTCAAAGGTGGAAGAACACATGACGTCTATGGAATCCTTATCCAGATCTTTGCTTCAGCAATAGATTTTATTAGATTTCACTTCGCTTTCATTCTCTGGATTCTTCTTCCCATGGAACTTTATTATATAGTAAAAGCAAGGTTTTATCATTGAATTTGGTGCGTTTACAAAAACAAAAAGATTGGATACGGTTATTCCTGTTTTTCCTCCAACTCAATTGAAATCTCATCACCAGGCTGCAGTAGGGGCATTAAGGTCTGCACAGTATTGGGGTACTTCAAGCCGCTGCCAGTGTTCACAACAACAACCTTTTCGCTGGGGTCTATGAAACCCTGATCCAGAAGCTTTTTTACGCCAGCAACTGCGGATGATCCCTCCGGGCAAGCGAAAAGCCCCTCTTCCTTTGTAATGATCTCCTTAGTTAGGAGAATATCCTGATCATCCACTGATGTGGCGTAACCTCCCGATGAATAGAGAGATTCAAGAACCATGAAGTCTCCCTTGGACTTGGGTACATTCATGCCAAATGCAACTGTGTCGGATTCATCCCACATTATGCTTTTTCTATCTTTCCTCTCCCATGCTTCGGTTATGGGGGCGCAACCGGCAGCCTGGACACACACCATTCTTGTTTTCATTTGGTCAATCCAGCCCATTTCATTGAGCTCACGTATTGCTTTGTATATTCCAATGAGGCCAACGCCTCCACCGGTGGGAAATGCGATCACATCCGGAGGTTCCCAGTCGAGCTGTTCCATTATCTCCAAACCCATTGTTTTCTTTCCCTCAAGCCTGTAGGGTTCCTTCAGGGTGGCGGCATTGAATATTCCGTAATCTTCATTCAGCTGTTCTGAAATGATGTTGGCGTCAGTTATTCTTCCGTCCACCAGATACGCATGGGATCCTGCAGCAGTTATCTCCTTTCTGGCAATTTCAGGCCCATTTCTGGGCATTATTATATATGATTCCATTCCCGCTCTGGCCGCATAGGTGGCCCAGGCTGCACCTGCATTTCCATTTGTTGGGACTGTGACTGATTCTATTCCAAGCTCCTTTGCCTTGGACACTCCGGAGGTCGCACCTCTGGCCTTAAAGGTTCCTGTTGGATTCATGCCCTCATCCTTTATCATAAGGTCTTTCAGTCCAAGTTTTTCACCCAGACGTTTCATCTGCAGAAGGGGCGTCATCCCCTCACCAAGTGTTACAATATTATTTGGATCCTTTAATGGGAGGAGTTCGTGATATCTCCAAGGCGATAGTACTCTTTTTGACATGTTGCGTTTGTCCATTTTCTCCCTGGCATCCTCAAGATCATATCTTGCTACGAGTGATCCCCCGCACTGACACAGGTTCTGGATCTTGAATGGATCATAACTTTTTCCGCAGAGTGAACATTCAAGCCTCTCTATTTCGGTATATTTTTTATCCATAACCATTTATTAGGGATTATCTTACTTAACTGTTCGTGACACTAGGTGGTGTTTATACATTTTATATAAACATCAGGCCCATTAAATATGCATTGCTACCAAGGGTTTTTAACAATATATGAGACTCCATGTTGACAAAGATAAATTAAAGGTCCTGGAAATCCAATATTGATGTTATGATGATAACAATATACGGTGTTTGAGCCATTTTACAAGAATTCAAATATGGTTGTGAAATTGCAATGAGTATATCTTGATTAATCTTCTTAATAATCTCTGGGTTCTTTTTGCGGCAGCACTTGTGTTTATAATGACAATTTCGGTGGGATTTCTTGAGATCGGTGAACTTGGTACTGGGGTTCACAGAAGTCTTTACAAAACAATCCTCATAACAGGGATATCTTTCATAGTGATGGCTTTAATAGGTTTCAACACTGCTTTTGCACCAACCATTTATGGAGTGATTGGAAATCCTTTCTACACTCAGGGTTCTTTCCTTGGATTTATGACATCTCCAACTGCTGCCCTTTCAACTGAATGGTGGTCCACAACCACAAAATACTTCGGAACAGGTCTTCTGGGCATAACATATTTCATGTTCGAAACTGCCTCTGCTTCAGTTACACTTGCCCTTGTATCAGTTGTAATCCTGAGAAAAGTTAAAATGTCGGCTTTTGTGATATTTTCCATTGTATATTTTATAATTATATACAATCTTCCGGCTGCGTGGATATGGAATCCCACAGGATGGCTTTTTATTCTGGGAATGAGGGATTTTGCTGGAGGACTTGTAGTTCATGGCGCAGCAGGTTTTGCAGGTATCGCCATACTGTTGAGGATAAAGCAGGAGGAAAGGAAGAAAAAACTCAGGGAAAGTCCACAGGAGGTTTACCACATTAATCATGGTTTCCTTGCTCTTGCAATCCTTCTGCTCATGCTTGGTTGGCTTGGGTTCAACCCTGGAAATGTCCTGGCTTTCAACTATGATACACTCATAGTGGTTTTGACAACATTCACTGCAGCATTTGCCGGGATGATTTCAACTCTAGTGACAGGTTATTTGGTTAACAGGGATACTGGTGGTATATTGCAGGCAACGAATGGAATTCTTATGGGACTCATCATCATAACCCCGCTTGCAGGTTTCGTGAGTCCTTTCTCAGCCCTTATACTTGGGATTCTGGGTGGTCCTCTTTTTATATTTGCCGGGCAACGTTTCTCAAAATTAAAAACAATCAGCGATCCCATAGGACTTCTGCCGGAACATCTTACTGGCGGGTTGTTTGGAATCATTATGATTGGTTTTTTCACACAGCACAGTTATGCTGTACTCTCAGGAAATTCTGTTCTCCCCAGCGGTATATTTTTCGGTGGAGGATTTGCAGCAATGCATACACTTGGGGTAGAAACACTGGGAATTGTGGTTGTTGCAGCAACAGTTTTCAGTCTTTCTTACGTAACAATATTTCTTATAAGTAAGGCAATGCATGGCATACTGGAAAATTACGGGAAGCCAGAATCCGTGAGTTCTTCCTCTATTAAAATCCACTCATCAGATCAGGTCGGATACAATAAATAGGTAAATGGTATAAAAGGGTGGAAAGGGTGGTTTTTAGTGGATATTGGCTTTTCACATTTTTCTGCAGATAAAATGGTTCATTTTGAGCTAAAACACTGAGAAAAATAAAAAAAATTAGTGATCGATTTAATATAACATACGCATAAATAGGATGCATCCAAGAAAGCACTGAAAATAGCGAGTTGAACTATCTTGTTCTGGAATGTCTCCACACTAAAGTCAATTGATCCATTAAGGTTTACCTTACCTAACTGTTCGTAGAGCATATTTGTTCATGGTAATCCGAGGTAATCAGATAGCTGTTTCAAAATATACATTAAATTTTCGTCATCCAGATCCCCGATATTTTTTATTATCCTCTTTTTGGAATCTATAGCTCTGACGTGAAATATTAGAGCATAAGAATCTTGTTGAAGACCATTTTCATATGTTTTTTTAATTGAATGCGTATATGCGAATCTAAGTACATCACTTTGAGTTGTTAGGGGAATTACCACACAAATGCTTGTATCACTGTGTTTAGCAACAACTATCGCTGGCCTCTCCTTAGTTTGCTCATGACCTATAGCATCAACATTAAGATCAACCCGATATATTGACCCTACCTTGATTTCCGTTGGATTAATCAAAACTATCCCATGCTTCCAGTTCTTGTTTTATTTCATCTGTGAGATATTCTTTCTTGAAAAGTAGTTTCTTAGCCAGATTAATTCCGGACATTATATCATTGTCAGATAAATGAGGCTTTATCTCTTTTATTTTTTTAATAATTTCGTTAATGTCTGAGTAAACAAAATTATAAAAAATAATTGTTGTTGCTGCCTCTAATATGTTATTGTTGTCTGGAAAATTTTCTTTCAATCTGTCTAATATCATTCTTTCCTTCTCATTAATTTTATAATCGCTGTCCATTTCAATAAACTCTTTCTTATAATGAAAACTATCGTTATAGAGGGAATTTGAATAAACGCCGTAAAGATATAAAGTAAATTCATAATCGAGGTCAATTCCCATACTTTTAAGTAAAAAGGCCAATTTTTGGAGCCTGAATCTATGCCCTGGGGAATCAAGATTTATATTCATGTTAAGATACTTCGAATATGCAATTATTTTTCTAATGTTTTCTTCCAACTTATCATATATCATACATATCACCAATATTTAATGATTTGTACAATGCCGGGTGTGAGACTCTATTCCCGATCCGCTCCCCCTTCTGACTTTGTAATTATGACGTAAACTCTCTTCCCAAGGTATCTCCTTGGAACATCAGCCTTGGCTGATGTACCCTGCTTTGTCACAGTCCTTTCCAGTATACCCTCTATCTCATCATCTGTCATGATCAGTTTGTTATCAAGGACAAATACCTTCCTGCTCACATATGGTAATTTAATGGATCATAATAAACATGTCTATAGACATGTTTGTAAAAGAATAAATCATAGGGATATCATATGGGCCTGATCAGGAGCGATGACATTCAATACAAGCTGGAGGAGATCAACAGCATCCTTGGAAAGAAATACAGACTGGAACCTCCTGAGAAGAAAAGGGACTGGAGAACATATGAACAGGAGTTCTCCAGAAGAATAAAGATGGCCATGAAGGATCTTGATCCCCTTGTAAATCAGGCAGTATCCACAATAAGGATCATCAAAGGTTCTGGACATCCCCATTCATTATCACTGGAACAGAGGGTCAAGCTGTTATTGATCAAGCAGCTTGTTGGAGAATCCAACAGGATGTTCGCAAACATGCTTGACATATTCTCCATGCTATCAGGCATAGATGTATCATACAAAACCATTGAACGTCTCTACTCAGATAATGAGGTCATTATTGCAATACACAACCTTCATGTCCTTATATTGAATGGAAAAGGGGTAAAGAGTTCAGATGCCACAGGTGACGGAACAGGCTATTCCCTTACGGTAAAGAAGAACTATGAATCCCATGCACAGAAATTGAAGGACATGGCAAAGGAGAATCCTGATTACAGGAAAGACGCAAAGGAATCTCAAAGTCACAGGAAGAGATTGTTTGCATATTCCTTTGCCATAATGGATCTTGAAACCAGACTTTACATAGCATTGGGTTCATCCATGAAATCTGAAAGGGATGCATATTACAGGGCAATGAATCTTTTATCATCTATTGGAGTGGAGATGGATTCCATCCGTCTTGACAGATACTATTCATCACCCTCGTACATGGATAAACTTGGAAATACCAGGGTCTATGTGATACCAAAGAAGAATGTCACACTCAATGGATCACAGAAATGGAAGGATACCATGAAGGATTTCGTGGAGAATACCATGCCATATCTGGAAGAGTACCACCAGAGAAGCAATTCTGAATCCGGGTTTGCCGCGGACAAAAAGATGCTTGGATGGAACATAGCACAGAGAAGGGATGACAGGATAGAAAGTGAACTATTCTGCACTGGCGTCTGGCACAACCTATTCAACATGGGCAGGTCTTAGAATTGTGTCCCACACTCCATTCTGGCTATGGCTATTAGGTACCAATCATTTCCGATCAAGTTGAGTATTTTCTGGTTATGATCCAGGCCTTTCATGGGGACATAGCTAAACCAACTGTCAATATCATCCATAAACTGCCGAAAATAAACAGGATCAATTTTACTTAGTTTCGGGTACTCTTAACTATTCTCCAGATTTCTCCCATAAATGCATCGCAAGTGTAAGATGTTACCCTGACATCATTGATCATTTGAATCAATTGCTTGCAGTTCCAGCCTTTCTTCCAAGAATTGCCCGATAGAATACGCTAGCATCAGTTACAATTTTCGTTTACAGGATGCCTAATTCTGTTAAATGCACTGTCTAAATCATTAATCGTAACATCATTTTCAAGTGCAAAGGAATCGAAGTAGATATACAGATTATCCAGTATCATATGAGATTTTACAGTATATTTCTTATATTTTTCATATACATAGTCTAAAAGTTTTTCCGAAGTTAACCTATTGTATTTTTCTTTGATTCTTGAAAGTGCAGCCTTTTGAACCTTACCCTGGCAGTTCCAAATTGCCTGGGCATCTTTGAAGCCATTTGGAGTAAAGGCAATGCCATCTGAATCATTTACAAGACCAGACGCCACCAGCATATTTAGATCGATATCCAATTCACGTGAAAATGGCCCATTAAAGAGCGGTACAAATTTGTATCCGTCGACCTTTTGGAAAATTGTTTCCTTAAGAAGAAGGAGCATCTCCTTTTGTAAGTGTGTCTTAGAGGGTATGCATTCATTGTCCTTCATTGTAGATCCTCTGGCATAAATGAGCAATTTGATAAGATCCAATTTCTGCATACAGATGTATATCACCAACTTCTATAATTATTCGTTCGCAATCTCATTTAGAAGAAAAGTCGGCAAATCAAGTTCACCATGGTTGTATAAATATATTTTAATATTATATTGTTACTTTACACTAATTCTATTTTTGTTGATCAGAGACTGCTTTTTTCCAATACTTTTCTGAAATCATCATGTAGGTGCACTGGTTTTCATCAGACTCTTCAGGTCTATGCCCCTAAAACATCCCATGGTGGATATAAGGGAACAGGTTGATCCTCTCCGTGGATCTAATTTTATATTGAAAAAGAAACAGATATTGTATAGGTGAGAAATTATACCCGAAAGAAAGAGAAAGAACCTGAATTCGAATATTTTGTCTATTTATGCTATCATTCACCGAGGATCTCTTTAGCCGCTTTTATGGGAACAATGCAGATTATTTTCATGTCTTCTGTTGCTGTCATGCCGTGTCTCAGGTTTGGCGGTATAAAGACAAAATCCCCCTCTGAGGCTGTTTTTTCGGTGTCGCCCAAAGTTACCTTGCATTTTCCCGAAACAACAAAGATCTCATGCTCATAGTCGTGTGAGTGATATGGGGTGTTCTTTCCTTTTCCAACGGCGATGAGCCTCATGGAAAACGTTGGTGCGCCATCCTTGTGAGTGATGAGCCATCGGATTGCTGCTCCTCCAGGCATGGGTATCTCCTCAATTTCTGAAAAATTCTTTACAAAACCCTCTACTGACTTCTGCATGAAAATGCTATGGTATTACGGAATATAAGCCTTAACCATATGTGTGATAAAATATATGTTTTATAGCCGCAGAGGATAAATCAAATTGGTATAATAGTCAATATGACAAATTTTTCTATATCCACAATCAACTCATGTTTTCTGAAGAAAACTGTAGATAAGGATCAATAAAATCAG
>Ga0078972_1012630_pt1 | contig 14400 bp, 11 predicted proteins | sample YelNatPaOPGAMG01_FD_67568 | JGI IMG/M metagenome (GOLD analysis project Ga0078972, IMG submission 67568) | Hot spring thermophilic microbial communities from Obsidian Pool, Yellowstone National Park, USA - OP-RAMG-01 (SPADES assembly) (version 2) | ecosystem: Environmental > Aquatic > Thermal... | reverse complement strand
TTATTTACCTAATTTATTTATTTAAATATAAAAATTAATTTTATTATTTTAATTTAATGTTAAAATTTTTTATATGAAAGTTAAAATATTAAATTGTTAAAGAGGTATAAATGCAAAAAAAAGAAAAAGTTATTATAATTGGAGGAATTTCTGCTGGAACATCTGCAGCAGCTAAAATAAGAAGGCTTAATGAAGATATTGATATAGTAATTTATGAAAGAGATAAATATATTTCCTACGCAACTTGTGGTCTGCCTTATTTTATTTCTGGCAAAATTCCTAAATTAAGTAATATTATTATTAATAGCAAAGAATTATTTAGTCAAAGGTTCAATCTAACTGTTAATACATTACATGATGTTCTTAGTATTAATCCAAAAGAAAAAACAATTAAAGTTAAAAATTTAAAAACAAATGAGATATTTACAGATAATTACGATAAATTAATAATTGCTACTGGCACATCAAGCATAGATTTAAAAGAAACAATTTTTGATGCATCAAACAGCTTTAGATTAAAAACTATTGATGATGCTATTGCTATTAAAAATTTTTTAGATGAACTTGAAGTTGTTGAAAGTGAGTCTATTGATAAATCTGCAGTTGATTATAATTTTGCTGAAGACATTATAAGCACTGATGTTGTGATAATTGGCGGTGGATATATAAGTCTTGAACTTCTTGAAGCTTTTACTGAAAAAAATTTAAAGGTATTAATTATTGAAAAGGAAAGTCAATTATTAAGTATCTTTGATAAGGAGATTATTGATTATCTTGAAAATTATTTATTTAAAAGGGAGATAATAATATTAAAAAATGACTCAGTTAAAGAAGTAAGAAAAAATGGCAATAATATTATTGATTTAATAGTTACTGAAAATGGAAAAAGGATAAGCACAAAGCTTGTTTTTTTAGGAGTAGGAATAAATGTTGAAAATTCACTTTTAAAAGATGAAGGAGCTGAATTAGGAGTTAGGGGTGCAATAAAAACTGACGAGTTATTAAAAACAAATATCCCTGATATTTTTGCTATAGGTGACTGCATAGAAATAAAAGATTTAGTTTCACAAAAATTTACAAATATAAACCTTGCAACTACTGCAACGAAAGAAGGAAGAACAGTTGCATATAATATTTTTGGCAAAAATAAACCTTTTAAGGGAAGTTTAGGGACAACTATACTTAAAATATTTGATATAGCTATTGGAAAAACTGGATTAAGTTTTAAAGATGCAAAAAAATTATATAAAAATGCAGTAAAAATTGAAACACATGAACCTTCTCATGCAAGTTATTACCCAGGTTATAGCATAATGCACATGCTTACCATTTTTGATAAAGATACCGGCAAAATTCTTGGTTTCGAGGCAATTGGAAGAGATAGCATTGATAAAAAAGTTGATGTAATGGCAACTGCAATGAAAGGAAATTTATTAATTACTGATTTAGCTTCATGCGATTATGCTTATCATCCAGCTTTTGGAGCAGCAAAAGATCCAATAAATCTAATTGGAATGGTTGCTGAAAATTATTTAAATAAAGATATAGATTTTATTAATTGTGAAGAGCTAAAAGATAAAATTAACAATAATGAAGATTTTACGCTAATTGATGTAAGAACCCAAAGAGAATATGATTTTGGGCATATCGAAAATGCTATTTTAATTACCCTGGATTCCATTAGAGATAACTTAGATAAAATTGATAAAAATAAATTAACAGTCCTTTATTGCAGAACAGGATACCGTGCTTATATAGCTTACAGGATATTAAAAAATAATGGTTTTAATAATATAGTATGTTTAAATGGCTCTTATTTAAGCTGGATAAAGGAAATTTAATTTTAATGACATATTAAAATATAATTTTATTTGTAATGTTATTTGCTTAATTCAGGGTAAGGGTATCTGTAATGGCCGCTAACTTTTAATGTTGAAAGCGCATCAACTTCACTTATTTTACCTAAATCGCTTGTTATCATTATTATGAGAGGAATTCCTTTATCACTTTTATGATTTGAAACCATTCCTGCAACATCTTTCCCTGGATTTGCTTCATCTATTTGAAAGTACACAATATCTCCTGGCTGCCATTGCAACAAATTTGCTGGGTCATCTGGCTTAAATTCTGTGGGTAACTCCAGAGCATTTCTCTGAAAGAATTTTTGTTGAAAATAAACTACTCTAAAATCATTTAGTTTATCAGGTTTTTTAGTTCCTTTTTTATCCATGGGATATGCATCAATATGGTCGCTCATATCTTTATATATAAGTTCCATTAAATCATATCCGCAATCTCTTAATACTACTGAAACAACATCAGTTGAAATCCAATATTTATCATTTGGGTACCCTGTTTCTGGATAAACTTGATATTTATAAACTATGTCTTCATTTGGAAGTTTCATAAGTCTTAATACAATCTTTTTTTGGATATCGCTTAATTCAAAGCTACTATTTCCATTGCTATTTGTTGCTTGTGTTGTATCATTTGTAGCACCTGCTATATTATTTTCTGTGTTTTCTGTGCTATTTTCAGTTGCATTTATTGTGTTTGAAGTATTGTTAATCTGAGTAGACGATAAATTTTGGCTTTCATTTTGATTGCTAGGATTACTAATCTTATTTATATCAACCGAAGCAGTTTTTTTGCCAACAGTTATTTCTGAAATAGGGAAATTAGATTCGGGCTTAAATAAAACTTTAGGAATTTCGAATTTAATTTCTTTATAAAAAGATTTTAACATCCATACTTGCAAAGCGCTTAACAAAATAAATGTTATAATAATAAAACTATATCTAGGCTTTTTTCTATTTTGTAATTTTCTTATTTTGCTTTCCATTGTTACTTATATTAACTTAAAAATTTAATTAAATAAAGTTTACTTTAACTTTGACTTTTAAAAATATTATTGCTATATATTTAACTTATTATTATAAATTATAATTATTATTTTAGCTTGATATCTACAATTAATATTTATACTTTCAAGCTAATTATTATATATTATTATATTTTATAAATCATGAAATATATTTTAACTTGCCATAAAATTTAAGTCATTGGCAGTTTATAATTTTTAATTAAAAATATTTAATAAATTAAATTTTGTAAATTAAAATAAATTTGTTAAGAAAACAAGAAAAACAAAAAGAAATACTTACTGGTAATGAAGCTATAGCAAGAGGAGCTTTTGAAGCAGGGGTAAAAGTTGCTACAGCTTACCCTGGTACTCCTTCAACGGAAATACTTGAAAATATTGCAAAATATAAAGAAATTTATAGTCAATGGTCTGTTAATGAAAAAGTGGCTTTAGAAGTTGCATCAGGTGCAAGTATTGCTGGAGCGAGGGCACTTGCTGCAATGAAACATGTTGGTTTAAATGTTGCCGCAGATCCATTAATGACTTTAGCTTATACTGGTGTTAATGGCGGTCTTGTTGTTATAAGTGCAGATGATCCTGGCATGCATAGTTCCCAAAATGAACAAGATAATAGATATTATTCAGTTATGGCAAACATCCCCTTAATTGAACCCTCAGATAGTCAGGAATGCAAAGATTTTTTAAAAGAATCATTTGAAATAAGTGAGAAATTTGATATTCCTGTTCTTTTTAGAACAACCACTAGGATTTCTCATTCTAGGTCTGTTGTTGAAATTGATGAAAAATATGATGATGGCATGCAAAAAGAGATACACAAAGAGATACTTATTAAACAATATATTAAAGATCCAAAAAAATATGTAATGATTCCTGCTAATGCACAAATAAGACATAAGGATCTTCTTAAAAGGTGGGAGAAACTAAAAAAATATTCTAGTCTTTGTAATTTAAATAAGATTATTTATCCTAAAATAAAATCTAAAGAAATTAGCAAAAACCAAAACAATAAAAATGTTACTTATAATTTTAAAGAAAATGAAATTAATAATATTAATATTAATTATATTAATAATATTATAGAAAATGAAAGCCTAACTATTAAAGATATTAATGATATCAAAGATAATGAAGATGTAGATAATTTAATTAAAAAAGATGAGATATTAAAAGAATTAACGATAAACATAGGAATAATAACATCAGGGATTTGCTATCAATTTGCCAAAGAAGTATTTAGCGAACTACCTATTTTAAAATTAGGAATGCCATATCCCTTACCAGAAAATTTAATTAGAGATTTCATAGCTGATAAGGAATTAATTATAATTATAGAAGAACTTGAGCCTTTTATTGAAGGTCAAGTTCAGAAATTGGTTCAAAAACTAAATTTAAATATTGAGATAATTGGTAAACAGTTTTTTCCAAGATATGGAGAGCTTAATTTAAATATAGTTAAAGACTTATATTTATTATTAAAAGATTTTGTTTTATTTGAAGAAAAAAAATTAATAGATTCTAAATATTTTCTAAAAAAAGTTAAAAGCGCAAAAGCAAAGCAAAATTATAAAAGTGATTATTTATTTGCGATTTTGCAAAAAATTAAAAATAAAAAAGAATTTAATAAGGATAAGAATATTAAAAATGATTATAATTCTTCCAATAATTATATAGATATAAATAATATAAAAATGCAAAATTTAGATGATTATCTAAATACTATAAACAGTAGAAAATATGAAACAAAAATTAATTTAAATTTACAAAACTTATTAAACACAATACCCCCAAGGCCTCCTGTTTTATGTGCTGGATGTTCTCACAGATCAGTTTTTTACATATTAAAAAAATTAAAATTAATAGTAATGGGTGATATTGGTTGTTATACCTTAGCAGTTTTACCTCCTTTAAATTCTATTGATACAACGCTTTGCATGGGAGCAGGTATTGGTCAAGCATTAGGCTTTGAAAAAGCACGCCCTGAATATAAAGGTAAGATAGTTTCTGTAATAGGAGATTCAACATTTTTTCATTCAGGAATTACTGCACTTATTGACAATGTTTTTAATAAAGGGACAGGTTTAATAATTATCCTTGATAATAGAACAACTGCAATGACTGGCCATCAAACTAATCCAGGAATAGGTAAAACATTATTAGGACAAGACACAACCATGATACTTCCTGAAAATATTGCAGCAGGTGTAGGAGTAAAAAATATAAAAGTTGTTGATCCATATGATATAAAATTATTAGAAAAAACTATAAAAGAAGAATTGCTAAAAGATGAATTGTCAGTTTTAGTTTGTAGACGCCAATGTGTATTGCTTAGTAAAAATAAAAGTAAAGATGAAGATAAAAATATAATCCAAAAAAAATATTTTATAGACCAAGAAACCTGTAAGAGTTGTGGAATATGTCTTAAATATGGGTGTCCAGCAATAGAATTTAGAGAAGGAAAATATTTAATTAATGAATCAATGTGTGTAAATTGTGGTGTTTGTGAACAAATTTGTCCCAGTAAATCTATAAAGGTAAAAGTATAAAAATAAAAGAAATTTTATTAAATTTAGTTATTTTTTGTTATTTATTTATTATTTATATATCTATATATGATTATAATATAATTATATTAAAGCAAAATTTTTAAGTTTAAAATAATGAAAAATATTATAAAAGCCAAAAAAAATAATTATCCTTCTAAAAATAATTATCCTTCTATATTTTCGGAAATGATTAAAAATAATAAGGTGATATCAACTTTATTTACAGGAGTAGGAGGACAAGGAATTTTACTTGCAACTTCAATAATAGCACGTGCTTGTTTATATGAAGGGTTGGATGTAAAAGTTACAGAAGTTCATGGAATGGCACAAAGGGGTGGTAGTGTAGTTGGAAGTGTAAGATTTGGTAAAAAGGTTTTTTCGCCTTTGATTTCTAAAGCTGATATAATTATTGCTTTAGAAAAATTAGAATCATTAAGATATATTGATGATTTAAATGATGAAGGTATTATTATAGTAAATGATTATGAAATATTACCAGTATCAATTTTTGATAATAATTATAAAAAATATGAATATCCTTATGATGTAGAAAAGCAACTAAAAAAATTTACAAATAATGTTTTTATTATTAATGCTTTAGATATTGCAAAAAATTTAGATAATATTAAAACAATGAATATAATTTTATTGGGGTATTTATCTAATTTTTTACCAATAAAAAAACAAAATTGGATAAGTTCAATAAATAAGATATTACCTAAAAAGCTAGTTGATTTAAATTTAAAAGCGTTTGAAATAGGAAGTAAATTTTAAAAGAAATTAAGGAGGGTATATGCCAATTAAACAATTAACTGTTTTTCTTGAAAACAAGCTTGGTAGGCTTGCTGAAGTTGCTAGGATTTTAAAAAATGAAAATATAAATTTACAAGGATTTTCAACAACAGAAGCTAGAGATTATGGAATATTAAGGATTGTTGTTTCAGATAATGATAAAGCTAGAGAAGCATTAAAAAAAGCCGGATTTACCACTCATGTTGCTGATGTAATATGTGTAGGAATTGAAGATAAGCCTGGTGAACTTTTAAATATTTTAGATACTTTAACTAATGCAAAAATAAATATTGACTATATTTATGTAATTGCTGGTACCAGAGTTGTTTTAAGTGTACCTGATATTGAAAAAGCTGAAAAAATACTTAAAGAAAAAGGCTTTAGAATTTGTTGTTAATTTTTTATTTTTTAGGCTAATTGGATTTTATAAATTACATAATTTAATTAAAATTAAAAATAAAAATTAAAAATAACATATAAGCTTTTAAATATATCAATATAAACATAAGTAAATTACTATATAAGTTAATAATAATAATAAAATTATATAAATCAGATTAAAATTAAAAATAAAAATAAAAAATTATAAAGGAATTTAAATGGATTTAGAATTTTGGGATTCAAATATTGAGTTAATGAGCCGAGAAAAACTTGAGATGCTTCAACTTGAAAGGCTTAAAAAGACTTTAATTAATGTTTATGAGAATGTTTCGTTTTATAAAAAAAGATTAGATGATTGTGGGGTTAACCCCTATAAGTTTTCTAGTTTTGATGAACTTGAAAAAATTCCTTTTACCACAAAAGAAGATTTAAGAATAAATTATCCTTTTAACATGTTTGCTAGGCCTTTAAATAAAATCGTTAGGATTCACTCTTCCTCAGGCACAACTGGGAACCCAACTGTTGTAGCATACACAAAGTATGATATAGAAGTTTGGGGAGATATCATTGCAAGACAGCTTTTTGCCTTAGGTATAAGAAGTGGTGATGTTGTTCAAAATAGCTATGGGTATGGGCTATTTACTGGAGGTCTTGGGCTACATTATGGAATAGAAACCTTAGGCGCTATTGCTATACCAGTTTCAGGTGGCAATACCGAAAGACAAATAAAGATAATGCAAGATTTTAAATCAACAGCACTTTGCTGCACCCCTTCTTATGCTTTATATATAGCTGAGGTTGGTAAAGAATTAGGTGTTGACTTTAATAATCTTAACTTAAAAGTCGGCGTTTTTGGTGCTGAGCCTTGGACAGATCAAATTAGGATAGAGATAGAGCAACGTTTAAATATTAATGCCTATGATATTTATGGGCTAAGCGAAGTAATGGGACCAGGTGTAGCTTGCGAATGCACCTTTAAAGATGGGTTACATATTGCTGAAGATAGTTTTTATCCAGAAATAATTGACCCTGCTACTTTAAAAAGAACTAAAAAATCAGAAATAGGTGAGCTTGTTTTTACTACAATTAATAAAGAAGGTATGCCTTTAATTAGATATAGGACTAAAGATTTAACAAAGTTAAATTATAATACTTGTTATTGTGGAAGAACACACGCAAGAATGTCAAAGGTAATTGGAAGATCAGATGATATGTTAATAATTAGAGGAGTTAATGTATTCCCATCTCAAATTGAAGAAGTTTTAATGAATATTAAAGAAATTGAGCCACATTATTTGATAGTTGTCGAAAGAAGAAATTATCTTGATTATATAGAAGTGTGGGTTGAAGTTTCTGAAGATATATTTTCAGAAAAAATGAATGCTCTTGAAGCTTTTGAATCTTCAATAGAGCATAAACTTTATTCAGCAATTGGAATAAATATAGATGTTAAATTAAAAGAGCCAAAAACAATTAAAAGAAGTGAAGGTAAAGCAAAAAGAGTTGTTGATATGAGAAAAGGAGAAAAACCTTAAAAATGAATAATAAATCCAGTAATAATGGCAATATTGCTAATAATAATATTGATAAAAAATTTTGGGATGAAGAAATATCTACAGCAAGCAGAGAAAAAATACAACAGCTTCAGCTTAAAAGACTTAAGAAAACAATAAAACATTGTTATAAAAATAATAATTTTTATAAAAAAAGAATTGATGATGCTGGAATAAACCCTGATAAAATTAGTTCACTTGATGATTTAAATAAAATTCCTTTTACTACTAAAGATGATTTAAGAGATAATTATCCTTTTGGGTTGTTTTGCACTCCTCTTTCCGAAGTTGTAAGAGTTCATGCTTCATCAGGTACGACAGGTAACCCAACAGTTGTTGGTTATACTAAAAAAGATTTAGATATGTGGGCAGAAAATTTAGCAAGAATTATGTTCGATGTTGGAGTTAGAAAAGATGATATTGTACAAATAAGTCATGGTTTTGGATTATTTACTGGTGGTTTTGGATTTTTATCTGCTGCTGAAAAAATTGGCTGCATGGTTATTCCAATTTCTAGTGGAGTTACAGAAAGGCAATTAAAGGTGATGAAAGATTATAATTCAACTGTGATTGTTTGTACCCCTTCATATTGTTTATATATGGCAGAAGTTGCTGAAAAGATTGGGTTAGATTTTAAAGATTTAAGTTTAAAATTTGGTTTTTTGGGCGGGGAACCTTGGACAGACTCAATGAAAGATGAGATAGAAAAAAGATTAAAAATAAAAGCCTTTAATAGTTATGGACTTAGTGAAGTATTAGGTCCTGGGGTTTCATGTGAATGTAATCAGCAAAATGGGCTTCATATAAATGAAGATCATTTTATAGCTGAAATAATTGATCCTAAGACTGGAAAAACTTTAGATATTGGTCAAAAAGGAGAACTTGTTTTTACCTCTCTTACAAAAGAAGCTTTTCCTGTTTTACGTTATCGAACAAAAGATATTTCATATTTGATTGATGAGCCCTGTTTATGTGGGAAAACTTTTATAAGGATGGCAAAACCAATGGGTCGTACTGATGACATGTTAATTATTAGGGGAGTAAATTTATTCCCATCTCAAATAGAAGAAGTTCTTTTGAAGATAAAAGATTTAGAACCACATTATTTAATAGTTGTTGATAGAATAAATTATATGGATACTATCGAAGTTTGGGTTGAAGTTTCTGAGAAAATTTTTCATGAAAAGATAATGGATTTAGAGTTTTTTGAAAAATCAATAGAAGAAAAATTATATTCTTCTATTGGAATTAGAATAAAAGTTAAGCTAAAAGAACCAAAAACAATTGAAAGAAGCGAAGGTAAAGCAAAAAGAGTTTGGGATAAAAGGAAAGAATTGTAATAATTTGAATAATAATGGCAACACAATTGAAATTATAAAAGAAGTTAGAAATAAAATAAAAGAAGAGCTATCTTTTCTTAATGAGCACTTTAATTATGATTTAAATCAATTTTATAATGATAATTTAATTTATAGCTTATGTTTTTTAGTTTTTTTTAATTATAATGAATTAAGAAATATTAATCCTCTTGAACCTGTTGTTATAAATAATTTTTTTATAAAAAATAAGAAGAATTTAATAAAATTTAACACACCAAAAATTATAAATCTTATTACAGCATTTGAACTTCTTGGTATTGGACTATCAACTCATGAATTTTCAGAGAATTATTTTGATTTAAATTTAGATAATAATTCTGAAACAAAATATACAATAGAACTTTTATTTGGAGATGTTTTTTACTCAAGAGCTGTATTATATTTTATAAAATATGAAAATTTTTTAGTTTTTAAGGAAGTATTAAATTCACTTTTTAAAGTTCATGATACTCGAATAATGTTGCACCAAAAAATCTCAAAATATTATAATGACCTTTTAAAAAATGATAAAGAAAAAGATGAGACTATTTTAGAAATTGTCGATGAAAAAATTATAAATTTAAATGCATTATTAAAATCATGTTTTTTAATTAGTTTAGGAGAATCTAATTTTGATTTTTCTTTAAATAATAATATTTATTTAAGGCTTATAGAAAATATAGTAATGTTAAAAACTTTAAATGATATTTTAAATAAATTACAAAAAGCTAGACAACAAGCCCAACAGATGATAAATATTATAAAATTAAAAAATGATTCCATAAATACTGATGTTTTAAATGATTTTAATTTTTATAATTTTATTAAAAATAAAAAAGAAAGCACAATCCTTAAAATTAATAAAGATATTGAATTAATAAAAACTCCGTGGCTAAAAGATAATTTTAAAAATTTAGTTAAATTATTTTAATATATTATTATTTTTAAATTGATAAATTTAAAAAATAAATAAAAATAATTTTTAAATGAAAACAGATTTAATTTTACTTCATGCACCAAGCGTGTATGATTTTAGAGAAAAAAGTATATTATATGGACCTATGAGTGATTTGGTTCCATCTTCACCCATATTTGAAATGTATCCTATTGGATTTTTAACTATATCTAACTATCTCGAGAAGCGCGGTATATCAGTTCGAATAATTAATATTGCATATTTAATGATGACAGATAATAAGTTTAATGTTGAAGAACTAATAAAAAAATTAAATCCAATTGCTTTTGGCATTGATCTTCATTGGTTACCTCATTGCCAAGGCTCCATAGAAATTGCAAAATTAGTTAAAAAATATCACCCCAATACCCCAGTTATATTTGGTGGTTTTTCTTCATCTTTTTTTTATGAAGAGTTAATTCAGTTTGAGCAGGTTGATTTTATTTTAAGAGGAGATTCTACCGAAGAACCTCTGTATCAGTTAGTAAAAATATTAAAAGGATTAACAAATACTTCACAAAAAAGTACAGAAATTTTTAATGAAATTCCAAACCTAGTATGGAAAAAGAATAAAAAAGTATATGTAAATCCAATAAAATGTATTTCAAGCAATTTAGATGAAATTGATTTTGATTATACAATAATGTTTAAGCAAGTTTTTAGATATAAAAGTATTAGAAGCATAATTCCTTTTAATGGATGGTTTAATTATCCTGTTACAACAATTCCAATCATTAGAGGTTGTAATAAGAATTGTTCAGGTTGTGGTGGTTCAAATGTGGCTTTTAAAATTTTTGGAGAAAGAGAAAAACCAGCATTTAGAGATCCAAAAAAACTTATAGATGAAATACTTAAAATTCAAAAATATATAGATGCGCCAGTTTTTATACTTGGGGATATAACACAAGGTGGTCAAGATTATTTAAAAGAATTTTTTAAAAATGCTAAAAGGCTAAAAAGAGACATCCAAATATTTTTTGAATTTTTTGATCCACCTTCAAAATGGTTTTATGATGAGATTAAGAAAGTATTTGATAATGTTTGCTACGAAATTTCACCAGATTCTCATGATGAAGCTATAAGAAGAAAAATGGGGAAATCTTTTACTAATAAGGAACTTCTTGAAAGTATAAAATATGCTTTAAAAAATGGTGCAAAAAGATATGATTTATATTTTATGACAGGTCTTCCAACTCAAACTAAAAATTCTATTTTAGATACTGTTGAATTTTGCAAAGATTTTTATAATGAAATTAATTGGGATAAAAGATTTATGCCTTTTATTTCGCCAATGGCACCATTTCTTGATCCTGGTAGTAGGGCTTTTTTAAATCCTGAAGAATTTGGATATATTCTTACTGCTAAAACTTTAAAAGATCACATAAAAGCTATAACAAGTCCTTCTTGGAAATATATATTAAATTATGAAAGTAAGTATATTACACGTGATGAACTTGTAGATTCAACTTATGAGGCTGCTATTGGATTAAATAGATTAAAGGGCAAAGCTGGAGCAATAAGTCTTGATGTTATGAATAATAATGAAGAGAGAATTAAAAAAGCATTAGAAATATTAAAAGAAATAGATAAAATACTTTTAATTAAAAATGAAACCTTAAGAGAAAATGAGTTAAAGAAACTTAAAGATAAAACTTTTGAATATAGTTTGTCTACAGTTTGTGAAAAAAGTGAGCTTGAATTCCCTTTAAGTAATAAAAGTTTTCATTGGTTTTCAATAATAAAATTTTTATTATTTTCTAAGAAAATTAAATAAAATGCTAAATAATTTTAAAAAATCTTTTTTTTTAAATAACGAATTTAAAGAAATTCTTAAAGAGCTTGAAAATTACTTGCAAAATTTTGTATCTGGATTTGATGGTATTTTAAAAGAAACATTTTCAAATGCTATATTATCAGGTGGTAAAAGAATTAGGCCAACATTATTTTTAATTTGTGCTCAAAATGAGAATCATGATAATACAGATTATATTATTCCTGCTGCGGCAGCAATTGAATTTCTTCATACAGCTTCACTCATTCATGATGATATAATAGATAAATCTTTATATAGGAGAGGCAAAACTACAATTCACAATATTTATGATAAGGATATAGCAAGATATGTAGCAGACTATTTATTTACTTATGCTTTTTATATTTTAAATTCTTATAATAATTATCAAATATTAAAAGAAATATCGCAAACAGCACAACTTCTTGTTTTTGGAGAATTTGATCAAATAAAAACAAAGAAACTTCTTGACCAAGATGAAGAATTATATTTTAAAAAAATCAATGAAAAGACTGCATCATTGTTTAGTTTTAGTTGTGTTATTGGAGGTATTTTGTCTAATTTAAACAATGAAGATATTGAAAAATTAAGAAAATTTGGTAAATATTTAGGTTTTGCTTTTCAAATAAATGATGATTTAATTGACATTAATATTAAAACGAGAAAAGAGGGTTATGACAAACCACACGGCAATGATTTAAAGCAAGGAAATATTACATTGCCCTTGATTTATGCATTAAAAAATAAAGAAATTAAAGAAGAAGTTAAAAAAGTAATTGAAAATAATGAAGCAATTAATGAGGAAAATACAGGTAAAATAATAAATTTAATTTATAAAACAAATTCTATTAAGATTGTAAAACGAAAAATTTACTATTATATAAATGAAGCTAAAAAAATAATAAAAAATTTAAATAATTTTAAAAATAAAGATAAGCTTTTTGAAATTTGTGACATTTTATTAAATTATAGCAAGAGCGTAAATTAAAATAATGAATTTTTATCTTAAAACATTTTTAAATGTAATTGCAGTAACAATTCCAATATTTTCAATAATATTAATTGGTTATTTGTTTAAAAAGAAACAAATAATTAAAGAAACAGCAGTCCCTGCTTTAAATAAAATTGCTTATTATTTAGGACTTACCACTTTGGTTTTTACTAGCATAGTTAAATATAATTTAAAAGAAATATTTAATATTGGTATAGTTAAAACATTATATGTAACTTTTGCTATATTTATAGTTGTTGTTTTCTTAATTGTATTTTTTTTAAAAATTAATAAAAAAACAAAAGGTGCTTATGCTATCTCTGCTTTTCGCTGCAATATGGCTTTTATTGGAATACCAATAATTGTCTCTGCTTTTGGTGAAGTTGCAGCTGCAAAAACTGCAATAATTATCGGGTTCATGACCCCAGTAAATATTATTTTTGCAATAATATTTCTAAAAGTTTTAGGCGGGCAAGATGAAAAAATACATTTTGGTAAACTATTAATAGATTTTATAAGGGATCCATTACTTATTGCCTCAATTTTAGCAATAATTATTTCTTATTTTAAAATTATTATTCCTAAGCCTATAATGGATTTATTAAATATTCTTGCAGGTTTAGCTGTCCCACTTGCTTTATTAACAATAGGGGCTTCATTTAAGATTTCTCACATTAGGAAAAATTTAAAACTTTTAAGCTCTGCTTCATTTTTAAAATTAGTTATTGAACCAGCTATTGCATTTATTATAGGTAGATATCTTTTTAAAATTAATCCAACAGATATTGGTATCACAGTAATTTTATTTGCGATGCCTTTAGCAGTAGCAGCTTATATAATGGGAAAAGAATATGATTCTGACTCAGATTTTATATCTTCTTCATTAATAATATCTACAACTTCATCAGCATTTACCCTTACTTTATGGCTTTTTCTTATAAAGATTATTTTTAAGTCTTAATTAATGATATCTATGCTTTTCTTTTATAACTATAGCTTAAAAATTATTTTATTACCTATATTACCTATTGATATTTAAAAGACCTTATGAATGCTAAGCTAGCATGGTTCCTCTCGTAAGAGAGGTAGCTTAGCATTCATCAGAGCTAGCTTTGACTCGCTGGGGCAAAGCTAGCGTGTCTTTTAAATAT
>Ga0078972_1012629_pt1 | contig 14402 bp, 12 predicted proteins | sample YelNatPaOPGAMG01_FD_67568 | JGI IMG/M metagenome (GOLD analysis project Ga0078972, IMG submission 67568) | Hot spring thermophilic microbial communities from Obsidian Pool, Yellowstone National Park, USA - OP-RAMG-01 (SPADES assembly) (version 2) | ecosystem: Environmental > Aquatic > Thermal... | reverse complement strand
CAAGGAGAAGGGTGCAGCGGTAAGAGGGATAATCGCCGCACCATCCATAAGTGTTGAGGCGATGAGGCTCGCGAACACACTTGGATTAGAATTTAAGAAGATTGATCTAACTAGATGTAGAGCAGCCTATCTGAAGTGCAAAGAGGGTTCTCTACTGGAGCAAGGCGGAGTTTAGAGGATGCGTTGAGTGTCTGAAGATAGCCTACTGGATAAGACGTTTCTTTAAACCCTCTATGCGAGATTCAGGGGTATAAAGGCTACACCAGCAGAGCGGATCTTGTGAACTTTCAATTCTCTATGTGAGATTCCTGGTATGCTTCGGCTAGGCGAAGCGAGTTCACCTCTATCCTCCTTTCAATTCTCTATGTGAGATTCCTTCTTCAGGAGGCATCTACGGGAGTGAACACTCAACTTTCAATTCTCTATGTGAGATTCTTTGGGCTGATTGGCTTGTAGACGGTGTGGTCTACGCCGTGTCTTTCAATTCTCTATGTGAGATTCCTTACGGTCAGATACATTTTAAGCACAACCACTTAAAAGGTCTTTCAATTCTCTATGTGAGATTCATATTACGGCTAAGGGTAGAATCTATATGCACAGCTTGACTTTCAATTCTCTATGTGAGATTCCACCTTAATCAAAAGCGGCTGGGTAACAATCTTCCTCAGCTTTCAATTCTCTATGTGAGATTCGGAGATCGAGATTAAAAGGGGGTCTGAGACAGTAAGAGTCTTTCAATTCTCTATGTGAGATTCCACTAAAGAGGTTAAAGACGGCTATAAGGCTAATGTGCCGCATACTTTCAATTCTCTATGTGAGATTCCTCAAGATAAGCTGGATAAACCGTGCTACCCGGATCTTTCAATTCTCTATGTGAGATTCACATTCGAGACATTCGCCACCATATGGAGCGATTGCATACTTTCAATTCTCTATGTGAGATTCACAGAAATGCAGACCTAATTACCGTAGTTGCAAAAACACGACTTTCAATTCTCTATGTGAGATTCCTCAAGGTGAGCAAAAATGCTGGCTTGTAAACACTACCACTTTCAATTCTCTATGTGAGATTCAGGGATGTTCATCATGTCCGAGGACGGTGTCGATGTCTCCTTTCAATTCTCTATGTGAGATTCTCGAGGGAGACTGTGGATGCGTATGCCACAAGAGGCTTTCAATTCTCTATGTGAGATTCTGTCGTTGTGGTGGATTATTGCTTTGCCGTCTAAATCTACTTTCAATTCTCTATGTGAGATTCTTGCAGACAAGATGGACAGCATAAAAACATACTCAACTTTCAATTCTCTATGTGAGATTCAGAAATAAGCATATACGATGCTCAGATGAAGAACAAAATCTTTCAATTCTCTATGTGAGATTCAACAATAGAATATAATAGAGATAGAGGCTTCATAATAAGCTTTCAATTCTCTATGTGAGATTCCGACCCCTTTCCTCACTCCTTTTATAGGTTTAAGGGGTGATTTAAGCCTTTCTAAAAGGGGATGCACCGCTACCCCCCAACTTGCATCAAGATATATAAAGGGGTAGCAGCTCCTAAACTTCAACCCCCTTTATATCGCGTATAGGCCCTCTTGTCTACGTGGTCGCTTATCAGCGAGCTCTTTGTTGATGTTACCCCTAAGGCGTCTCCTATCTTGATCCCACCGAGCCATCGGACATCGAAAGGTTGCTGATGATAGTGATAACTTAGATCATTGAGTACGTTGCTCAAAACTCTTAAATAGTCTGCTCGCATCCCCGAGCAGATGACGAGGGGCTATGGAATACATATATGCTGCTCTGCTCCTTCATAGGCTTCAGCAGCCTATAACTGAAGAGAATGTGAAGAAGGTGATAGCTGCAGCCGGTGTAACACCCAACGAAGTTAAGGTGAAGGCTCTAGTCTCAGCCCTATCTGAGATCAACATAGATGAAGCTATAAAGAACGCCACACTAACACCAATAGCAGCACCAACCACCGCGGCTCCAGCAGCACCGACACAAGCACCAGCAGCCGCACCAGCCAAAGAAGAGAAGAAGGAAGAGGAGGAAAAGAAGGGCGAAGAAGAAGCACTCGCCGGACTAGCAGCACTATTCGGCTGAAAAATCCTATTTCTAAGAGTAGCCTTTCTTACGCAGCTCCCCAGCAAGCGCCGATGCTTTCAGATGAGCTTCACCAACTATCCTCATTGTGGTAGCTCTATCAGCGGGGTAGCCTGCTGAAACCGCTACTGCAAAGCTCTGCTGAACCGCTCTCGCTATCAGCAGCGGTAAGCTCTCTTTAGACGGGTAGCCCACCTCAACCGCAAGTGCCAAGGCTTGAGCGTGTAACCCTCCTATCTGTTTGGTGTATTCTTCTAAGTCGATCTTCAGATCCTCCTCCATCAAGACGATGCCGTCTACATACGCTGCGTTGATGGAGATGCCCGCTCTGATCGGCTTTATACCAAGTTTAGCCAGCAGACCAGCCAACTTAGGTGAGATGACCTCACCCCTCTGTCTAACTACGGTATCTTTGGCGACCCAGATGCTACCAGCATCTATCCTAGTAGGCACACCACACTCCTTAAACTCACTAAGCACCGGTCCAGGAGGCAAGCCTGTGTTACCCGCAGGCACCACTATCGGGTCTGTAGCGACATCACCAGCACGCGCAGGCAGAAACACCTTATTCTTCTCCAACATCAGATTAAGCTTAAACGGGTCTAGGTTTGTGAAGATAAGAAGGTTCTGCCCTTCTAGAAGCTTCACAAAGGCTTCAGAGTTTTTAAGCTTCCTTAGCGCCTTCTTGGCCAAAGTATTCTTCGCAACAAGAAACCGAGCCTGACCAGCGAGTTTTCTTCTAAGGCTCATCAGCTGAGAAGCCCTGACCTTACTCAACTTAGCTAAAGCTATCACATTGTAGCGTGAAACCAGCTCCTCCAGCTGTGTGAGCATCTTCACCTTCTTCTCTGGGTATTCAAGCCTAACTTTAGACAACACAATATCACCTTACCTGAAGAATGCTAGGTGGGCTCATGGTGAGCTTCATAACTACCTTCCCTATGTTCTTTAAGCCCATCGGCAGCTTCTTAGCGACAGCATCTATCACCGCTAGCGCGTTATCTATGATCCTCTCATCAGCCATCTTCTCATCACCCACTTTGCAGGCCGCAGCCAGCTGATTTCGGCTCCTGACCCTTACAGCGCTGCGGTATCTTGCTAACATCTGCTCAATCGGCGCGTTAGGTGGTATGGGTGTAGGCATCTTCCCCCTTGGGCCAAAGAATTGACCAAGTATCTTACCTACCTTAGGCATAAGCGACGCCTCAGCCAAGAAGAAGTCGTAGCTCGATGCTATCTTTCTGATCATCCTCTTCTGGTTAGCAAGCCTATCGAGCTCGTCACCATCTATAACCAAGTCAGCACCAGCGTTACGCGCTCTTAGAGCAAGGTCTCCTGAAGCGATGACACAGACCTTTGGTTTCTTCTCGAAAGGGTGGGGTAAGAAGACGATCTCGTTGAGGTTTAGCGGCTGCTTCACATCCAAATCTCTAAATGTTAAGATCAGCTCAAAAGATTGGCTAAAGCTTCTCCTAACAGCCTTCTGCCTTGCCTCTTGAACGAGCTGCTTTAGGCTCTCGGCGCTTACCAACCTGAACACCTTAGTTAAGCACTCTGCCCAAAGAGGGGTTATAAAAGCTTGTTATGCTCTAGAGAGTATATCGTCCCAAGCGCCGCTATCCACTTCCTTAAGCACAACCCTCGGATCCTTATCCTCAACCTTTACACCCATGCTGACACAAGAACCTAGAACCTCCTTTACCGCCGACTTAAGATTAGAAGCGTAGGAGCTTCCCATCTTCACCTTCGCTATCGAAACAATCTGCTCCCTAGTCAAATTACCTACAAAGTTAGTCTTAGGGTTCCCCGAGCCTTTCTCTATCCCAGCCTCCTTAACCAGCAGCGCCGATGTAGTTGGTGTACCAACTTCCACCTCGAAACTCTTAGTCTCTGTGTCAACCTTTATCTTAACCGGAACCCTCATACCCTTATACATAGCGGTGGCTTCGTTAATCTTCTTAACCACCGCCATCACGTTAACGCCAAGTGGACCTAGCGCTGGTCCTAGTGGAGGGCCTGCATTAGCTTCCCCCCCAACTATCAACGCCACAACCGTCTTGGTCTCACCCATTTTAGCTACCTCCTTCCGTCTTCTTTACCAGCTTCAAATAGTTAGCGTCAACGGTTACTGGTAGCTGATAAGGTGTATCTAATAGGACTATCGTAGCCTCCCCCCTAGCTACCTCAAGCCTATCTATTCTGGCTTTCATACCTTTAAACGGACCCGCGATAATTTCAACAATATCGTTGACACTTAACTCAGCTATTACAGGCTTGGATACAAGGAATCTTTCGATATCGCTGAAGAGCATCATGCCCTGAACCGTACTCTTAACGTGCTTGAACCCCAAAACCGTTTCTGTAACAACCTGAGCGTTAGTTGCTTCAAACAAAACATACCCTTTCATCCCCTCCAAGACAAGAATCGAATAGATAGGTTTCTGTCTCCGTAGAAGTACGGTATAGGCATAGTTAGCGACGGCCTTTTCCTGCCCACCAGTTGTCTTTACGGCGAAGAACCTTGAGCCTATAGTTGATTCGCTTCTGGATTCACTCAAATTCTTCACCCTTAGCCCAGCTTTATAAGAGCGCTTACAAAGAGTATTAAAAAGCCTATACTCCCAACTACAAAAAGCCCTAAAAAGACTAGTTTAAGGTAGAGTAGAAACTCCTCTCTACCCGACTTCCTAGCTAGTTTTAGCGTATGCCAAGTCGATGATAGGAACTCTTTTAAACCCAACCTTCTCTTCGCCTTTTACACAACATCAGCTTACATAAGCCCTTCATATATGTCTTTAGATATGCGGCTGAGTTTATTTAGCACTGCTAAGCTACTCTTATGGGGTTAATTATGCGTAGAGGGTTCATAGATACCTCTGAAGGGCAGATACATTACCGAGAGGCAGGTTCAGGTAAGCCTGTTTTACTATTACATCAAACACCGAGGTCTTCAGACGAATACCTAGAGGTTCTACCATTAATTGGGCTAAGATATTGGGCTATTGCTATGGACACGATAGGCTACGGTGACTCATATAAACCTAAAAAACGCTGCACGATAGAGGATTACGCCGAAGGCGTTATAACTTTCCTTAACTCCCTGGGGATATCTACTGTGAGCCTAGTTGGTCATCATACCGGAGGTGTAGTTGCCCTCGAAGTTGCCGCAAGCTACCCTGAGCGTGTAGAAAAGCTCGTACTATCGGCTGTACCGTTTATGGATGAAGAGGAAAGGCTTAAGAGAAGAGGCAAGAAGGTTGTAGACTCCTATGAGTTAAGGGACGATGGCACACATCTGCTTGATCTCTGGAAAGGGAGGCAACCCTTCTACCCCCCTAACCGACCAGATCTGCTTATGCGATTCATAATGGATGCTATAAAAGCTGGTGAAAAGGTTGTGGAGGGTCATCTGGCTGTATCAAACTATAGAATGGAGGATAAAGTTGGTTTGGTTCGCTGCCCCACTCTAGTGATCTGTGGAACTGAAGACCCGTTCTCTTACCCACATATGAAGCGTTTGGCGGCAGCGATACCCCAGAGTAAAACTTTAGCGATAGAAGGTGGGACTGTGGCTATGGTGGAGCAGATGCCGGAGAAGTTTGCCAAAGTGGTTTTAGACTTCTTAGACGAGCGTCTCTAGCCGCTCTACTGTGAAACTATGTGGACATTTGCTATCTGGAAGTAGCGTTTAGCTAGAAGCCTCGCCTTCTCAGCGTTCCTACCGTTTCTTCCTACCACTGCGCTCTTCTTCTTAGCATCAACGACAACGACAGCTATCTTAGATCCATCAAGCTTCTCTGTGAGACGGACATCTAGAACGTACTTAGGGTCAAGGGCGTTCTTTATAAACGTCTTTGGGTCATCAGAGTATTCGACAAGCTCCACAGGCCTACCGACTAAACGCTGGAGTGTTTTAACCACTATCCCGTTCTTGCCTATGGCTCGCCCCATCTCCCCTGGGTTTACTACGTAGATCACCCTTCCGTTCTTTTCATCTATAACGCAGTCTCTGACGCCAGCGCCTGACACATTCTGAAAGAGCGACATCAAGCCCAACTCTTCTGACGTTAGTTTGATTCTTTGTGTAACCATAGCCTCCTCTTCACTACCTCAACTCAACACTATACCTTCTATGTAGACGAATTTAAGCATAACTGGGCTGCACCGCCTCATTTAACAGCGGCGTAAGATCGGCGTCCCCGACCGCTTTAACAGCTAAAGCTGAGACTCTAAATCTTTTGCCGCATAGGCTACCTAATTCAAGTGACGTCCCTTCATATGCTAGTGTTGGGACGTTTGCGGTTCGGCAGGCTTCGATCAGCTGTTTGATTCTATCCTGAGGTATCTTTGTTGAATAGATGATTATTTTAGAGCCTCGTACCGATTTCTGAACTTCTCTAAGCCCTAGGACACACCTACCAGTTTTAACGACTTTAGATAATATTTGGCCGAGTTCTCTTCTATCCAAGTTTGATCAACCTTGCATATATAGGTCCACCATACCTGTACCAACGGGTATGGGCAGACCTACGATCACATTTTCAGTTACGCCTTTAAGCTCCTCCACCTCGCCTTTAACCGCAGCCTCAGCCAGTGTGGGGACAGTTATTTCGAAGGCGGCTCTCGCAAGTACGCTCGTCTTCGTACCAGCTACGCCGTGCCTACCTATCTGCTGAACTTCTCCTTTAGCCGTCATCAGATCAGCGATCAGATATATGTGCCTAATGTCAACTTCGAGCCCCTGCTCATCTAATGTGCTCATAATCTCGTTTACGAGAGCCGTTCTAGCAGCCTCTATACCAAGCACTGTGGCTATCTCAAAGATGTTGTTGGTTATAGTTCTTCTACGGTCTACGCCTTCGACCTTAAGTGTCTTAGAAAAGTTTGAACCGGAGGTTCTTATGAACCATTCATCACCCTCCTTCTCAACCGTAACTCTGTTAACGTTGGGTATGCCCTTGACCTTCATATTCAGCAGTTTATCTAACTGTATGTTCAAGCCTATTAGGTCAAGCCCCTCTAAGTGGACCGTTAAAGTAAGATTAGCCTCATCAACCTCTACCTTTCGCTTACCAGCCTCAACCACCTTCTTGACTTCGTGAAGTGTGCAATCTCTCTCGGCAAGCTTATCCTTATCGAATCTTAGCACGATTGCTTCATTCACATAGTCAACTTCAGCATTAGCGATGAGATCGCTGACTTTGGTGAAGAGGATCTGCTTAGCGACTTTAAGCGCGACCTTATTCAGAATCTTGCTCCTCTCCTGCTCTAATTCTTCAGGAGAAAGATTAGCCCATTTCTCCTTATTCTCCTCCTCGGCCTTCCTGAGTTCTGCGGCTGCATAGTCAGGATCTATGTAGACTGTCATCGACGCTTTGCTCGGCTGCTTTCTAGCATCAACCAGCTCTATCAACCTAGGTAAGCCAAGTGTAACATCCTTTTCCCTAACACCAGCGAAGTGGAAGGTTCTCAGCGTCATCTGCGTACCGGGTTCGCCTACAGACTGTGCAGCCACTACACCAATAGCCTCACCTGGCTCAACCGTGGCCTTCTTAAGAAGCTCGACTATACGTCTGCAAACATTTTCCACAGACTTAATCTCCAGCGGGTTCTTTTTGAGCGCAGCATATAGGTCTTGAATCAGTCTTGGGTTGAGTTCCCCTGCGTATTTGGAAACGACCTTCCTAATCTCTTCTTCAGATGCTGGTTTAGACGTCTTCGAGATTAGAGCTTCTGTCTCCACGAGCCTAGGTATGTTGACAGCCATACCGTGATCGCTCTTAGCTGGATCGACACCATCTTCGCCGTAAACAAATTGAATGATATGCCCGTATGGGTCTCGTACGCTAAGATCGTATTCGACTCTAAGGTGCTCCATAGCGTTTACAAGCCTACGCTGCATATACCCGCTCTGCTGTGTCCTAACCGCTGTGTCTACAAGCCCCTCACGCCCACCCATAGCGTGGAAGAAGAACTCCACCGGAGACAACCCGTCTCTGTAATTCGACTTAACGAACCCCTTTGCGTCAGGAGAGCGTTCGCCTGGAAGGAAGTGTGGTAGAGCCCTATCTTGATAACCCTTCTCTATTCGGCGACCACGCACAGACTGCTGCCCCAAGGAAGCCGCCATCTGACCTATGTTGAGCAGAGAACCTCTAGCGCCAGTTCTAGCCATGATCACCCCTGGGTTCGATTCTGGGAAGGATCTGTCAGCGATCCTTCCAGCCCTATCTCTTGCCCTCTGAAGCTCATTCACAATATATAGCTCAAGCGCTTCCTCAGGCGATAACCCTCGCGCCAAAGGCAGCTGCTTCTTCTCATAGAGTTCAAAGAGCCTCGCTACCTCATTATATGCTTCTTTGATAGCTTCGTCTATCTTCTTTCGAACATCTTTAGGTAACTCAAGGTCATCGTAGCCGTAGGTGAAGCCTCTTCTCGTAATATAGGCTTTTAGAACAGCGAGTATAGAGTTTAGGAACCTCCTGGCTTCGTCTGTGCCATAATCCTTGGTTATTCGGTGCAGCAGACTGTTCGGCTCCTCCGCACCTATGGCTGCTCTATCTATGACCCCGCTGACCAGTTCGCCATTCTTTACAATAACATCCTTCACATTACCCTTAGCCCATTTAGAAGCCATAACGTAGTTAAAGTCCTTCGGGAGGAAGAGTGAGAAGAGCTGCTTGCCGCTGTAAAGCGGCTCAGGCGTCTTCTCAATAGGTTCAGGTAGAGGACCGACATACCCCCCAGCCAAAGCTAGGCTGGTGAACTCCTCTTTGGTGAGTCTTGTTGAGTCGTGAGTCAGCAGATAAGCTGCAGTAAGGTAATCACGTATAGCCCCTATGATAGGGCCACCGTATCTGGGTGAGATGATCTGATCCTGCACCCTCATAAGCATAAGAGCCTCTGCTCTGGCTTCTTCGCTTTGTGGGACGTGGAGGTTCATTTCGTCGCCGTCGAAGTCGGCGTTATAAGGTGGGCAGACAGAGGGATGTAGTCTAAAGGTACGGAAGGGCAGCACCCTAACAAAATGAGCCATTATAGACATTCTGTGTAATGATGGTTGTCTGTTAAAGAGCACGATATCTCCATCCATAAGGTGCCTCTCGACAACATAGCCTGGAGTTAGGCTCTCCGCTAGAGCCGAGCGATCTGAAGCATAGTCTAACCGTATCTTTACACCATCGGGTCTAATCACGTAGTTAGCGCCGGGATGCTTCTCAGGGCCATTCAGAACCAGCTGCTTTAAGAACTCTATATTCCAAGGAGCTACCCTCTCTGGTATAGTGAGCTTCCTTGCAACCTCGTAGGGCACACCTACTTCACAGATATCTAGATTAGCGTCAGGAGAGATTACGGTTCTGCTTGAGAAGTCGACCCTCTTACCAGATAGGCTACCTCTAAACCTCCCCTCCTTGCCCTTTAACCTTTGGCTCAATGTCTTCAGCGGTCTGCCGGAGCGGTGGTGCGCTTGAGGTATACCAGAAACTTCGTTATCAAAGTATGTTGTAACCTGGTACTGAAGCAGATCAACGAGATCTTGCACTATAAGAGGTGGTGTACCAGACTCCTTGCTCTCCTTTACCCTCTGATTAACCCTCAAAATATCAACGAGCTTATGAGTCAAGTCGTCTTCAGAGCGTATACCAGACTCCAAAGTGATGGATGGCCTCACACACACAGGAGGCACAGGAAGAACCTGCAGAACAAACCACTCCGGTCTAGTAGTAGATGGATCATAACCTAGGAGCCTAAGATCGTCATCGGGAACGCGCTCAAGCCTCTCCCGTATAGCGACTGGGAGTAGGCGTGTAGCACCACCCCATTCAGTAATCTCGTGGAAAGTGGTGGGCTTAGTGAACTCGATCTCATATTGCGGCTTGTTGCAATGTGGGCAGACTCTAACCTTCTTTGTCTTAGCGAGAATCTCCTTCGTAATCTCTTCAGCAAGAGTAGGCGAAGAAGGCTTCTTCTCAACCAACCTAGCGTGGTACGCGTCAATATCGTCTTGAGGTAGGAGAAGCCTACCACAAAATCTGCAGGTTGAGACAAGTATCTTTCGGATATCTTCAACAAAAGCTATGTGTAAGACAGGCTCAGCCAACTCGATATGGCCGAAGTGTCCTGGGCATCTAGCAGAGGTGTTACCACAAGTCGCACATTTTTGACCAGGCTCTAGCGTACCGAGTCTACTGTCCATAAGGCCTCCTGTGACCGGCATACCGTCTTCATCATACGTTTCGGGCGCAGAAATCTCTGCTACGGAGTATCTTCTGATTTCGTTAGGTGAGAAGACCGAGAATTTAATCGCATTCACCGACTTAACGCCTTCTTCTATCAACATATCCATCACACTTTTTCCTTTAACCGAAGCCTAGGCGCTATGTTGAGGCTCATCATCTCCTGAAGTAGGAGTTTGAAGGCATAAGCCATCACGACCTTTGACACCCTCGCCTTCTCACCGCAGAGTCTGCACACATACTTTCTAGTCCTAACATCATAATACGCTATAAGCCCACACTCTTCGCAAACATAGACTTCTGTCTTGTCGGCTTCGTCAAGAAGCCTATCTTTAAGGACCATAGATGTACCGTAGGCTATCAAGCAATCTCTCTCCATCTCTCCGAATCTTAAACCGCCTCCCCTCGCCCTACCCTCGGTAGGCTGTTTAGTCAACATCTGAACTTGTCCCCTCGCCCTAGCGTGTATCTTATCAGCAACCATATGGTGTAGCTTCTGATAGTAGACTATTCCTATGAATATATCCGCCTCATACCTCTTACCCGTCCTACCATCATACATAACTTCTTTTCCAGAGCGCTTAAACCCATATGATTCCAAGATCTGCGCCAACTCCTCAACCGGCTCTCCGGCGAATGCTGTGCCATCGGCTGGGTAGCCGCGGAGCGCCGCAGCTTTACCCGCTATAGACTCTATGAACTGTCCGACGGTCATTCTTGAGGGGAAGGCGTGGGGGTTGATTATGAGATCAGGTACTATCCCCTCTTCTGTGTAGGGCATATCAGCCTGTCCAAATACTATCCCTACAACACCCTTTTGTCCGTGCCTTGAAGCAAACTTGTCGCCGATTTCAGGTACTCTAAGATCGCGGACCCTAACTTTATACATCTTTTCGCCATCCACATTCTCCGTAAGAAAGATACCATCTGCAACCCCTGACTCCGAGGGTCTGATGCTGATGGATGTGTCACGCCTATATGGTCCCCTTATCTCAAACTCCTTATACTCCTCCATAAATCTTGGCGGACTTGTTTTGCCTATTACTACGTCTCCTCCCGAGACCACTGCTTCACAAGCTACAACGCCATCGGCTTCGAGTAGACGATAGTATTTTTCACCACGGTATCCTCGAACATTGGCGTCTGGTGATGGTATCTCAAAGTTATCTTTCATCCCGCCGAGATACTGCTTCGACTCAGCTTCATATATGCGGTAGAAGAATGATCTGGCCAAGCCCCTATCTATTGAAGATTTGTTCAATATTATAGCGTCCTCGATGTTGTAACCCTCATATGAGAGAACAGCGACTACAAAGTTCTGCCCAGTTGGTCTTTCGTTAAGGTTAAGGAGTTCAGCAGCCCTAGTTGTAACCAGTTGCTTCTGAGGGTAGATTAGAAAGTGTTGCCTGACATATGTGTTGGTTAGGAGTGTTGGTGAAAGGAAGCCCAGTGATTGCTTAGCCATAGCTGCCTCGTATGTGTTGCGCGGTGACTGGTTGTGCTCTGGGTAGGGTATGATCGATGCGGTTACACCTAAGATGGCTGCTGGGTGGAGCTCGAGGTGTGTGTGCCTCTCAGTAAGCTCTTCTGGCTTAATGGCTATGTATGTGTTCTCTTCCTCGTTTGCATCTATAAGCTCTATAACGCCCATGTGTAGCAGATCCCGCCAACTAATTTCTTTTGTTCGTATCCGCTTTATGTGTTCCTCGGTGAGAAGAGGTCTACCGTCCTTTACCACGATAAGAGGTCTTAGAACCCTACCGGAGCTTGTGTGGATATAGATACGCCTAGAGGCCTTCGGATGCTTAGGCTCATAGTAATAGATGCTTGCGTGTGGGTGTATTTGCCCCTCTCGCCTAAGTGCTCTGAAGTTCGCTGCGAGCGCAGCCCCGTCTTCAACGAACCCAACAAACCTACCTTCAACAAAAACCTTACAACCGTTTCTTTTAAGGTCTTCAGATGCTTCCTTTATGCTCTGGACACCTAATTCATACAGCCTGTTCACGATCTCCTCTTGAGGGACTTCTATTGAAATTACAGCTGAGAGTGCTAGGTTCTTGACCAACCCGCAGTTAGAGCCTTCTGGTGTTTCATTAGGGCAGATCCTGCCGAAGTGAGTCGAATGAAGATCTCTTGCCTCGAAGTTCGGTTGCCCTCTGCTCAGAGGCGATTGAATTCTTCTAAGGTGGCTTAGAGTAGAAAGATAGTTAGTTCGGTCGAGGAGCTGGGTTATCCCGACCTTACCCCTACCCCAGTTGCCAGTAGCTATCGCATTCCTTACCTTATCAGTTATTATCCCGGGTCTTATCGCTGCGCTTATGACGTTAGATCCTCTTCTCTGCCCCATTCTTTCTAACTGATATTTTATATCACGCACAAGGTTTCGGAAGGCTGTTCTAAACAAGTCTGCTAGGAGTTGACCTGCAAACTTTATGACCTTGTTTCCGTAATGATCTTTATCGTCTGGCTGAATCCAACCCAATCTTAGCTCAAGCAGCTTACAGACCACTTCGCCTAAGAAGACCGCTTTATTATAGCGGTCGTTAGGTGTTTTACCTAAGTGTGGTAAAAGACCCCAGTCGAGGAGCATCTCTGCCCTCCTTATCCGCAGCTCATCTAACATACCGTGAGCTACACGGTTACCGATATAGATCAGAGCCTCGTGCTGCGTTAACGCATCTGACGCCTTCTCGAATGAGACGTCCAGAAAGTCTTGAATCTCAGGCTTTAGAGAAACAATCTCAGCTATGTCCTTATCAACTTCGACACCGAGTGCACGCATTACGATTACGAAAGGCAGCTCAACTGGTGAAGTAGGCAGCTTAACTACTATAGAACCATCCTGCTTCAGAACCACTTCTAGCTTAGATCTGTAACCTATAATCGAGGAGTAGACCCTTGCGGTGTAGAGTGTGGTGCCACCCTGCTTCTCCACATCTACAAGAATTTTATTCGGTGAGAGGTCCTCTAACCCTATAATCACCCTTTCACTACCATTTATTATGAAGTAGCCTCCAGGGTCTTTAGGGTCTTCACCCAGCTCTATAAGCTGCTCTTCAGGGAGCCTGCTTAAGACACATAGGTTCGATTTAACCATCACAGGTAGGTCTCCTATGTGATGGAACTGCGCGTCCTTTATGATGCCGTTCTCTTCCACCATCATCTCAAGGTAGATTGGTGCCGCATACGTTAGGTTCCTTAAGCGTGCCTCGAGAGGTGTTATGTTGCTTATCGAGCCATCTCTCTCAACGACCCGTGGTTGACCAAGCCTTACCCTGCCGAACTTAACTTTATAGGCTGCGGTCTGCGTCTCAATATCTATTTCCCCAACTTCATCTATTATGCTCTGTAGCTGCTTCTCAACGAACTCATTATACGAGTTAAGGTGCTGCCTAGCAACTCCCTCTGTCTCAAGGATATCCCGAAGGATCAACCAAGAATCCAACTTTTCTCCCATCATCTCACTCCACCACATACCTATAGTAGACAGATTCACCAGCTGTCTCGCTTCGGCGTGTTATCTTCAGTATCTGACCTGGTTTCGCACCCAGTTCTCTGACGACTGGATCTGAGGCGCGGATGTAAGGTAGTTGCTCTGGTGTTGCGTGTATTCGCTTCAGGAGTTCTTGCGCTTCTTCTTCAGATAGTATTTCGTGTTTGGGGACGTAGATGTGCTCAGTTACTCTGAGCCCGCTAATTTTTTCTTTTTCAACTTCCTCTTCTAACATATTTTATATTCACGCTCGAGCCTATACAGTTACCAAAACACCCTCCACAAAACGACCACATACGTCTCCAAAGGTTGTCTATTTAAACTTTCCCATAGCGCAGATAAAAACTTATCCCCCTTTACTATAAGGAGTGGTGTAATGCATCGGACAGTAAGTGCTTGGATTCCTGACGATCTGTCTGTTGATAAGAACATCTGGATGCTCTCGTTCGAATGCCAAGGTTTGGCTTCGGTTGGAGGGCTGGGGGTTGCGGTCTATAATCTAGCACGCGCTTTGGCGAGGAAGTATAGGGTTAGGGTGTTTATGCCTAGTCACGGTAGGCATCTGG
>Ga0078972_1012628_pt1 | contig 14404 bp, 12 predicted proteins | sample YelNatPaOPGAMG01_FD_67568 | JGI IMG/M metagenome (GOLD analysis project Ga0078972, IMG submission 67568) | Hot spring thermophilic microbial communities from Obsidian Pool, Yellowstone National Park, USA - OP-RAMG-01 (SPADES assembly) (version 2) | ecosystem: Environmental > Aquatic > Thermal... | reverse complement strand
CTTCGAGTCAGAATCGCTTCCATCGCTTCCATCGGTTTGACCTCCTCATTCCTTTCAAATCTATGGTCTTTTATCCCGCCATTTCTTTTATTAATCTTCTCAAAAAAGAAATGACAGGCCTCTCCCTCTCCCGCCTTGGCGGGAGAGGGCTGGGGTGAGGGTGTTCCCTTGAAATTGCCCCCTCACCTCGATCCTCTCCCCAAGGGCGAGGAGGATTTATTTTGCCTGGTTTCGGCCAAACCCATATGAGCATAGTAATAAATTCCGAGATTGCTTCGGCACGGCGTGCCTCGCAATGACGAAAGGGGGGAGGCCTCGCAATGACGGAGGGGGAGCGCCTTCCCCCAAGGGGAGAGGAGGGTTTATTTTCCCTTTGTTTGTCCAGACTAATATGAGCATACTAATATCATCGCGGCGACTCTCTTTACAAAGGGCTCTCTTTTGTATTAAAGAGCTGCATGGAGTTTCAGCTCGCCCTGCTTTGTACCTTTTGCTTCTTTTTGAGGTGACGACATGACGGAGAAGGCTTTTCAGGATTACTACCCCGATCAATTAGCCCAATGTTACGGTTGCGGTCGGCTCAACACCTTCGGCCTTCAGATCAAAAGCTACTGGGATGGCGAGGAGAGCGTTTCGACCTTTCTCCCCAAACCGTATCATATCGCCATCCCCGGTTATGTTTACGGTGGCCTGATCGCCTCGCTCATCGACTGCCATTCGACGGGCACAGCCGCCGCTGCGGCCTACCGGGCCCAAGGCCGTTCAATGGATACGGAGCCTCCCCTTCGCTTTGTCACCGCCTCTCTTCATGTGGACTATCTGAAGCCTACCCCCCTCGGTGTCCCGCTCCACCTTCGGTCTCGGGTCAAAGAGATCAAGGGTCGGAAAGTCGTGATCACGACGACCCTTACAGCCCAGGGAGAGGTTTGTGCAAGGGGTGAGGTCGTCGCCGTACAAATGCCCGATCATCTCGCAGGCGAACCTTCGCGTTGACGAAAAGGCCATTCCATCTCTTCTATCAGGGGCCCCAACTCGAGAATGTTGCCGATTCCGTAGTCGACAAACCCGTCAGCCGGAGCTGATGCAGAGCCAACGAGCACTGTGGTCATTCCTAGGTCTTTGGCCGGTTTGAGGTTTGCGACCACATCCTCGATCATCATGCACCTTTCGCCGGATACGGAAAGGGTCTGAAGAACCTGCTGATAGGGCTCGATATTGGGTTTTGGGATATACCCCGTTAGGGTGATATCGAAGATGAAGGGAAAGTATTCCTCCACGCCCAAGCATCGCAGTACTTTAACGGCGTGGGGGCGGTGGCTGCTTGTGAAGAGAGCCTTTTGAAAGGGAATGGAGCGAAGAAGCGCCTGGAGAGCGGGGTTAGGGGTCAGGATGTCCTCTACGCCCACATCATGGACATAGTCCAGGTAGTCCTCTGGATCGATATGATAATGGGTCATGAGACCTCGTAACGTGGAGCCATACTTTCGGATATACTCTTTCCGAAGCTCCCCGGCCACCTCTTCTTCGAAGCCCATGCGAAGGATGAGGTAGTCCCAGATCCGTGCGACCACCCGGTCAAAGATGCCAAGCTCCCTCGGATAGAGGGTGTTATCCAAGTCAAAAAGAAGGCACTGAAGCTTCGTATCCATCCCCCTACTCAAAGCGTTATCGTGACTCCCGATCTTCAAGTTACCCGGCCGTGTCGGTTCTGGCACACCGTTCCCAGCGTCCCCCCAAAAAAATATAACCTTTGGAAGCTTTTTCGGCAAAATCCTCTCCTCTTCAGGCTTTCCTCTCGAGCAGCTCCTCGATGAACTGGGCGGTGTGGTAGATCCTGAAGGCTTGTCTTCCCAACTTGGCGTTTCGAAAGTTGTGAACGCAGGAATTGCAATCGGTCAGGATCACCTCGGCGCCCACGGCTTCGGCCTCTCGTAGCCTCCGCCGGGCCATAGCGATCGAGTTTTTCGCATAGGCCCCACGAAGGCCGCCGCCTGCTCCACAGCAAAGGGCATCCGCTCCGTGATGGGCCATTTCGACGAAGTTCGGTGCGATCTTCCGGATGATCTGACGCGAAGCCTCATAACTTCCCAGATGCCTTCCCAGGTCGCACGGGTCGTGGTAGGTAACCTTCTCGAGGGTCGTCACGCCGAAGTCGAAATCTTTCAAGAAATGGGAGAGGTGAATCACCGTGACCCCCCTTGTCGCAAACTCGCGGTACGATGGGTGGCCCGAAAAGGTTCGAAAACAGTAGGGACAGCCGGTGATTACGGTATGGGCCTGGGTCGCAAGGATCCGATCGATATTCGCTCGGGCCAAATTCTCATTCATCTCGTAACCTACGTCCTCCAGGACGCCACCACAGCAGGCCTCGTCGATGAGCGCATAATCCACCTGAAGCCGGTCGAGAAGCCTCAGAACCGCCTTCGTCACCTCGTCCTCGCGATAGGAGCCCACGCACCCGACGAAATAGACATACTGCGCTTTACGGTTCCGCTCTCTTCCGAAATCTCTTGTCTCCCTTTCGCCGTAGATGTTGGGAGAGCGTGAGAGAATCTCGCGAAGGCCTTTCAACGCTGGATGTCCGGAACCTACCTCGACCAGATCCTTTCTTACCTCTCGGATCACCTCCGGCACCGGAACCTCAGAGGGACAACTCTGGACGCAGCTCGCGCAATAGGTACACTGATAAAGCGACTCGACGAGCTCGTCTCCGAGAGTAATCTTTCCCTCCATCGCTTCGAGCAGGAGGAGCATCTTGCCCCGGGCATTGAGGGCGGGGCGTAACGTGACACCGAAAACAGGACAAACGGCCTGGCAGAACCCGCACCGTGAACAACGAAGAACCTCTTGCCGAAATTTCTTTTCGAACCGATGCATCCGTTTCCCCTTTTCCCGGGACCGCCGAACCGGGCCCCTTTGCTCAATTTTTCCAAGACAGAGCGAGCCTTCTCTCATTAACGACACAAGGCGTGGACGGCTTGTCGTCCCGGGCTGGACCCGGAATTTGTTGCCTTCCCGGGTTCCAGCCTTCACAGGCAATAAGACCTTTCACTCCGCCCAAGGCGGCTACCAGTAGGCTGGCCTCCATCTCACAGCCCCACAGATTGCTTCGTCACTCCGTTCCTCGCAATGACAACGCTCTTGATGAGTTCAACATACCCCACGGCGGCAAAAAATGGCTCGCAAGACCCACCGGCGATGCTCACGAGGGCTTCGAAGCTGGCTGCCGGCGAAGAAAAACCTCCGGCAGTCTAAAGAACCGATCGGGCAAGATTGCCCAACCTCCATGAATACGCTTAATGGAATCGAACCCAAAAATCAAGGCGATGAAAGGTCTTATGGGCCAAAATTCCTGAGATATTCTCATCCTTCCTGCGAGAGAGGGCATCTTCTTTTTTTCGCAAAAAAAGCCGACTCCTCGCAAATTTGCCATAGACAGATCCTTCCCAAACCTTGTTTAATGGGATCAAAAAAACAGGTCAAGGAGGTGAAACGGGATGAAGCGAAAAGGCATTTCAGTGTTAGGTGTGTTGGTCATGTTGTTGCTTTTCCCTTTGCTCCTGTCTCCTGCGCGAGCCGAGACGAAAGGGGAAGCGGAGTTCATGACACTTCACGAAAAGGAGATGACCCCCTTTATCGAGAAGTGCTCGGGCTGCCACACGTTGAAGGTGGAGCTTCGTGACAAAGAGATGAAGAAAACCTTTGTGGAGAAGTGCAGCCAATGCCACACCCTCGGACGCCTCTTCTCGAAGAAGAGGTCCCCCGAGGAATGGGACCGGGTGCTCAAGGTGATGGCCGGAAAACCCCACGCCAATCTCAGCGAGCAAGACCTGAAGAAGATCCAGCAATGGATCGACTATCTGAGAACGGTCCTCACCCCTTAGACCATTCTTGCCTTAAAGGCTCGAAAGAAGGGAAGACCGTTTCCCCTTCGAAAGGAGGAAAGATGGATATCCTGAAAGAGATTGAAGAGGCCCTCGTTAGAAGAAGCATCGACGAGGTGAAGGCTTTGACCCAGAAGGCCCTGGACCAGAAGATCCCCCCTGAGGAGATTCTCAACAAAGGGTTGATCAAAGGTCTCGATATCATCGGAAAACTTTACGAATCCCAAGAGATCTTTGTGCCCGAGCTCATGATGGCGGGTATGGCTATGAAGGAGGCCCTTTCCCTTCTGAAACCGTACCTCGAACGGAGCGATGTTCCGCCGGTTGGAAAAATGGTCATCGGAACCGTGGCAGGGGATGTCCACGACGTCGGGAAGAATATCGTATCCATGGTCTTCACAGGGTCCGGCTTTCAGGTAACGGATCTGGGTCTGGATGTCCCTGCGGAAAGATTTGTCGATGCCGTTGAGAAGGAGAGGCCCGACGTCCTTGCCCTCTCGTGCCTTTACACCCCGACTCGCCTTGCCATGAAGGATGTCATTCACCTGCTCAAAGAGCGAAACCTCCGCGACAAGGTGAAGATCATTATTGGCGGCGCGCCCATCGACCAGAACTTTGCGGATCTGATCGGCGCCGACGGCTACGCTCCGGATCCGCCCTCTGGTGTCAAGAAGGTGATGGGCTGGTTGGGGAAGTAAAGGGAATTCTAAGAAGAAAGGGGGGTGGAAGCGATGAAAGAGGACAAGGTTTATCAAGAGCGACGGGCTCGGATCAACGAGCTTCGGGCCAAGAACGAGAGGATGACCTGTCGAGAAAGGGCCATGATGGCCGTCCGGCATGAAGAACCGGATCGGGTCCCCATCGATAACTGGATGGTGCCAGAAATCCGAAAAAGGACGATGGACTATTTCGGGTGCGAAACCTATGACGAATTGCTCGACTTCTTGGGAGTCGATTTCCGAAATAACTATGGGCCAAGCTATGTAGGCCAAACGTTTCGCAAGTACCCCGACGGCACGGTCGAGGATCTCTGGGGGGTGAAGCGAAAGACCGTAGTGTACGGCAAGGGTACTTCGCACGAAGGAACCTTCTCGGAGGTGGCCGAATCGCCTCTGGAAAAGATGAAGACCGTTGAAGAGATCGAGAAGTACGATCACTGGGCAAGCGCCGATTGGTGGGACTACTCGAAGCTGAAGGCCGAATGCGCGGCCTATCACCCTCAGTACTGTGTGATCAACGTTGGGGACCGACTGGACCGGACCGCCCAGCTTAAACCGATCATGTATCTACGGGGGATCCAGCAGACCTTCATCGACCTGGCGATGAACCCGAAGATCATCGAGGCGATCCGGGATCACATCATCAGTTATTTCGTGGAGTACAACCATCGCGTCTTCAAGGCGGCCGAAGGAGAGATCGACATCTTCATGATGGGCGACGATATGGGCGGTCAAAATGGCCCCCTGCTCAGCCTCGAGGCCTGGAGGCGGTTCTTCAAAAAGGGGTTCAAGACCTACATCGATATCGCCCATCAATACGGCATACCCGTCATGTATCACACCTGTGGGGATGTTTACAAGCTCATTCCTGACTTTATCGAGTGCGGCCTTGACATCCTTCAGTCCCTTCAACCCCGAGCGACCAATATGGATATCAAGAGGTTGAAGCAGGAATTCGGCAAAGACCTCGCCTTCCAGGGAGGGATGGATATTCAACAGGTCCTTCCCCTCGGGAAACCCGAGGACGTTCGAGCCATGGTGAAGTACGCCATGGATTCGGCAAAAAAAGGGGGTGGATACATCATCTGCACGGCCCACAACATCCAGGTGGATACGCCCATCGAGAACGTGGTAGCCCTCTTCGAGGCCTATCACGAGTTCGGAAAATACTGAAGGTCAAGATGGAGGAAAGGACGATCCATGCTGATTGTGGGAGAAAAGATCAACACGTCGATCAAGGAAGTCAAGGAGGCGGTCCTGAGTCGAAACGAGGCCTTTCTTGAGGCCCTCGCCCGGGATCAGAAGCTCGGAGGAGCGGACTATCTCGAGGTGAACTCAGGACTTCGCGTCTATCCCGAGGAGGAGGCCACGGATCTGGAATGGCTGGTTCCCCTCGTTCAGAAGGCGAGCGGCCTTCCCCTCTGCATCGATACGGCCTATGGGGTCGTGCTGGAGAAGGCCTTGAAGCTTCACCAGGGAAAGGCGATCGTCAATTCTGTGAGCGGTGATTCGGAGCGCTGGCCGGAGATTCTGCCTTGGGTAAAGGCCTACGGATGCGATCTCATCGCCCTGCCTTCGGACCGTAAAGGAATCCCTTCAAGCGTCTCCGAACGGATCAAGATCGCCGAACGGATCATCGAAGGAGTTTCGAAGGAAGGTATCGGGCCGCAGCGTCTCTATTTCGATCCCCTGGTCCTCCCGATCTCGTCCAACACCCAAAATGCCCTCCTCTTTCTCGAAACTTTGAGAGAGCTAAAGCGAGCCTTTCCGGATGTGAAAACGATATCGGGGCTGAGCAACATCTCTTTCGGATTGCCCAGGAGAACCTGGATCAATCAATCCTTTCTCGTTCTCTCCCTGGGCGCCGGCCTGGACGCAGCGATCCTGAACCCTCTGGACAAGAACCTGATGGCCTTGGTACGAAGCACGGAGGCCCTTCTCAACAAGGATCCTTTTTGTGTCAAGTATATCGAAGCCTTTCGAAGCGGAAAATTGGGATAAGCGTTTAGAACGTTGAAAAATAAGAGTGAAGGAGGCGAGAACATGCCAGCAGATTACTCAAGAATGAAGCCTGAAGAGAGGCTCCAATGGGAGACTTGGGACCGGGAGTACAATCGATGGCGAAACCAGGTCTTCATTGTCCTCTGGATCACCTACGGAGCCTTCTATCTCTGCCGGGTCAATTTCTCCATCGCCATCCCGGGGATCATGAAGGAGTTCGGATGGTCGAAGACCCAGTTGGGAGCAATCGGTACGGCCCTTTTCTGGGCCTATGCCGCTGGGCAGTTCATCCACGGTCAATTTGCAGAACGATTCTCATCGAAACACTATCTCTTCGCCGTGATCATGCTCTCGGCCCTGATGAATCTCCTCATGGGGCCTGTGGCAGCCGTTGGAATCGGCCTCATGGGTGTCATCTGGACGCTCAACGGGTTTTTCCAGGCAGGGGGATGGTCCAACTGCATCAAGACCCTTTCCCAGTGGTTCCCACCCAAGGCCCGGGGAAAGCGTATGGGATACTACGGAGCCTGTTATCAAGTGGGGAATACCTTGTCTTGGCTCCTCGCAGGAAGTGTGATCGCAGCATACGGTTGGCGGGCAGGGTTCTGGATCCCCGCTCTCATTTTTGCGGTGATCGGCTTCCTCCCACTCCTCTTCCTCAAGAACAGGCCGGAGGAGGCGAATCTCCCGCCCATCGAGGTTTACGAACAATACGGCGAGTTCGCAGGGATGAGCGTGGAAGAGATCAAGGCCAAGATCAAGCCCAAGAAAGAGAAGGAGGAACACGCAGGCTTCGGCTTCACCCTCAAGCAGACCGTGGGGAACCCGAGGGTCTGGGCCGTCTCGTGGGCCTTCTTCTGCGTGGACATCATCCGCTACGGTTTCCTTCTTTGGGCACCGACCTACCTTTTCGAAGTCCAGAAAGCGGCGATCGACAAGACAGCCTATCAAGTCGTAGCCATCCCTCTTTTCGGGATCGCCGGCGCCATCTTTTCGGGCTGGGCGAGCGACCGGTTTTTCCAATCCCGAAGGGCACCGATCTCGGCCCTCCTCATGGGCGCCCTGGGCTTTCTGGCCATCTTCTTCTACTATGGCGTCCCGAAGGACGCTTGGTTGCTCGGCTTCATCGTCCTGGGGCTGATCGGGTTCTGCGTTCTCGGAACCCAGGTGATCCTCGTGGGTGCCGTCCCGATGGACTTCGGAACCCGCAAAGCCGCAGGTTCCGCGGCGGGTTTCATCGATTTCTTCGGTTATATCGGCGCTGGAATGGCCGGAGTCTTCAGCGGTGTGCTGACCGACGCCTGGGGATGGGGAGCGGCTTTCTGGTTCTGGATCATTGCCGCCTTCGTCTCCTCGGCCATCTGTTTCGGCCTCTGGTCGTATAAACCACCTCCAGGAAAGTACCTGTAGATCGATGAGGATCGCTTCTTAAAAACCCTGAAGGGGGAAAGCCTGCTTTCCCCCTTTACTTTGTCGGCCGTTATGGTAAACTACGACCAAGGGGAAGCAACTCAAAAGGATCGTCGAGATGGACGGAATGTCATGAAAACGGTCCGACAGCTTGAATGCGCGATTGTCAAAGGAAATATCAAGCGGGCTGTGGCCCTGACAGAGCGATGTCTTCAAGAAGGGCTGCCTCCTTCTCTTGTGATCGAAAGAGGGATCTTACGAGGTCTTGAGATCGTAGGGGAAAAATGGAAGACCTACGAATATTTCATCCCGAACGTCCTCGTCTCGGCCATGGCCACCAAACTTTCTCTTCAGACGCTCCACGAGGCCGTCAAATCGAGCGTCACGTCCTGTATCGGCAAGGCCGTGGCAGGAACCGTAAAAGGCGATGTCCACGACATCGGGAAGAACATTGTCTTGATGTTCATGGAGACTGCGGGCTTCGAGGTCATTGACCTCGGGATCGATGTCCCTCCTGAACAATTTGTCCGAGCCGTCAAGAGAGAAAAACCGGATCTTCTCGTCCTCTCCTGCCTTTACACCCTTACCATGCATGCTATGGAAGACACGCTGATCGCCCTGAAAAAAGCAGGGCTGAGAGGAAAGGTGAAAACCTTGGTTGGAGGCGCTCCCATCACCCGAGAGTTTGCCGAAAGCATCGGTGCCGATGGGTTTGGCATGGATGCAGTCGATGGCGTGAGGAAGGCAAAGGAGCTGCTCAATGGAAGCGGAGCTTAGGGCAAAAAGAAACGAAGCCTCAGGGAACCTCTCTCCGCAGGACTGGGTGATTCAGGAGAACCTCTGTTCGAGGATGATTGCATCCTTCCAAGAGGCCCTGAAATTGCGAGTCCGCCTTTTCCCCCTGACCCAGCAAACCAAGGCATCTTGCTTCCCCCGTAGCGAACATCCCTTCTGCGGGTTGATCCAAAAATCTTCCTCGGGCAGGAGGAACTGTATCCGGGACATTCACCGAGCCACTGAAATCTCCGTAAAGACGGGAGAGCCCTATATCTTTCAATGCCATGCGGATATGGTGGAGTTCGCGGCAGCCTTCCCTAACGGGAGCGAGGAGGTCGCGGGCTTGGTCTGCGGCCCCCTTCTTCTGAGGCAGCCCGACCCTTTTTTCAAGCGCGATCTTCTCGAAAAAATCGGAACCCTTCCGATCGACAGGCTTGCTCTGTTCGAGACCCTACCCCAGATCCCCGTGCTCAACGAACGACGGGCCCAGGCCGCGGCCGATCTGCTCTTTACGATCGCTAATTATTGCGCGAAGGCCGATTCCCTCTCTCAGAGGAAGCTCCACGAAATCAGCCATCAGCAGGCCCTTCTTGCGGAAGAGCTCTTCCAGAAAAAACAGGGGATTACGGGATGGTCCGAGAACGATATGTCCGTTCCGCCTTCGGAGATCGAATTTCAAAAGGAGAAGAGCCTGATCGATCTGATCAAACTCGGAGATCGGAAAAGGGCGAAGGCCTATCTGGACGATCTGCTTGGGACAGCTCTTTTCCGAAGCAATGAGCACATCGGCATTCTGAAGGCCAGGGCCCTGGAGATCGTTTTTATGATCGCCCGGGCAGCGGTCGAGGCAGGAGCCAATCTCGAGGAGATCCTCGGAGTGAAATATCAGTGTCTTCAAAACCTTTCCCAGGACGATTCCCAGGAGACCCTTTACTATTTCTTGATGAAGGCCTTCGATCAGCTCTTCGAGTGTATCTACCAGAACCGAAACATCCAACATACACGCATCTTCAGCAAGGCCAAAGAATTCATCTGGAAGAACTACCGTCAGGACGTTTCACTGAAAACGGTGGCTGAAGTGGTCGGGATCAGCCCTTATTATCTCAGCCACCTCTTCCGGAAGGAAATGGGCGTCTCCTTCTCCGAATACCTCAAATCCGTTCGCATTTCGATTGCCAAAAATCTGCTCCGTGAGACCCAGCGTTCTATCCTCGACATTTGTCTTGAGGTAGGATATCAAGACCCCTCTCACTTCGCGAAGATTTTCAAGGAAAAGGAGGGAATGAAACCGACCCAGTTTCGTAAAAGTCTGACAGGAAGTGGGTAGGAGGTCACAAAAAACGAAATCGAGGCTTCTTTCAGGTCACGAAAAGACTCAGAAGCTTTGAGAAAATCAGCTTCCGGCATCGAGTCTTCGGCAAGCGTTGGGCTGGGGCATTTCTTTTAGGGCCTCTCAGGGAAGTTCCTTCTTCGTATCGTGAAATTCGGCTGCCGAGAAGAACCTTTCGTAATTCCTCTTGTTGAACCAGGTGAGATACTCCTCCTCCGGTCTTGTCTTCGCCTCCAGGCTCTTCCAGATTTCCTCAGGCATCTCCCAATCCGCCACCTCGAGATTTCGTTCGAGTTGTTCCACGCTCTTTACGCCAAGGATGACCGATGTAACGAAGGGGCGACCCAAGGGCCAGGCGATCGCCAGCTTCCACATGGGGATCTTGGCCTCTTCCGAAACCGCTTCCAGAATCTTTGCGGTCTCGAACCCCCTGGCATGCCAGAAACGGGGGCCGTCGACCTGAGTGCGATAAGCGAGCCTTGTGCCTCTTTCAGGTTCCTTCATCCCTTTGTACTTGCCGGTGAGGAGGCCTCCGCCCAGGGGACTGTAACAGAGGATACCCAACCCATGATCCACGGCTGCCGGCACGATCTCCCGTTCGGGCTCACGATGGATCAGGTTGTAAAGATATTGCCCTGCAACGAGGCTTTCCAAATGCATCCTCGCAGCGATGCCACAGGCCTTCGCAATCTGCCATCCGAAGAAGTTGCTGCATCCGAGGTAGCGGATCTTTCCCTGCCGTAACAGGTCGTCCAGGGCTCGAAGGGTTTCCTCGAGGGGTGAAATCGGATCGGGCCCATGGAGGTAGTAAAGATCGATGTAGTCCGTTCCCAGCCGCCTCAGACTCGCCTCACACGAATCCATCACATGTTTTCTCGAGAGCCCGTACGCGTTGGGAAGGGTTCCCATGGGGAAGTAACACTTCGAGGCGATGATCACCTCCTCCCGACGGATTTCAGGAAGGAAACGACCCAGGATCTCTTCGGCCTTGCCTCCCGCATAGACATCGGCTGTGTCGATGTGATTCCCTCCCTTATCGAGAAATCGCCTGAGGATGGCCCTCGCCTCCTGTTCATCGCAACCCCAATCCGTGGCACCAAAGGTCATGGTTCCCAAAGCGAGGCGCGAAACCAACAATCCCGATTTCCCTAAGAAGCGATATTTCATTCTCCCCCCTCCTAACGCTCTTCGAACATCAGGATCAGCGAAGCCCCACCATCACGTTATCAAAGGCCGCCTCCACCGATGCCTCTTGCCCCTCTATGTTGAACCAGACCCCACACCCTAACCCTCTCCAGGGTTGCCTGGAGGGGTGACGAATCGATTTCGGGTCTGGAACGTACTCCACCTCCTCGTCGTTGAGGATGAAGGTGAAGCGGCTTCCATCCCACTGAAGAAACAGGGTATAGGTGTCGCCCACCGCCACCGGAGTGCTGAACTCGCCCGAGGCAATGATCTCGGCGAGTTCAATATTTCCCTCTTTGTCGTTAAATCTTAAAACGGACCACTCGCCTTTGGGATTTACGTCCGACCCGCCGATCGTCACCGTTGCCCCGATCTCTCCCTTGAAGCCCTTCCCTTCCGTCCCGTCATTGTAAAAATTGCCCCCGAGACGGGCAAAAGCGCTCGCCCCTCCCGAAGCCTCCCACCCCACAAGGGTCACAGTCGCCTGGAGGGCTTCAACAGACTTAGGGCTCTTCACGGATAGGTAGCTGTTCACCGTATCCGTGGAGCCCGTGCTCCCTCGGGTCATGCACCGAAACTGACCCTCCTTGATCTCCCTCACGTATTCGTAGGTGACCCACTTCGTCTCGTCGATTCTCGGGGAGGAAAAATCCTCGTAGGGTGCTCCGTTCACTTGGACATCGTCAAAGGTTGCTGAAATGAAGGCCTTCTCTTTCTCCCGATACGCCCGGGCCGTCACCCCGAGGGCCTTCCACGCTTTCACCGCACCCTTCGGGTTCTTCGGAATGCCAAGGGGTCCATAGGTGGCAGTCGCCGACCCCGCCTTGAAGGTAAACCGGCGGGCGTCCGCATCGAATTCGATGGAGAGGGTGTACGGCTTCCCATATTCTATCGTCACAGGAAGGGCCCGTGATGCCATATCCCAAAGCTTCGCCTTGGCTGTACGATATTTCCCGATGTACCATCGCGCCTCAAGCCCTTTCCCTGTCTCTCGAATGCTTACCTCTGCATACACATCGCCGAGGTAGGTATCGTGAGTCCCTGCGGAAACGTTGTAGAATCGGCCCCCCAGAAAAGCATAGGCCCTGGCGGATCCCTCCAATCGGGTCTCAAGGACCGTCACCTCGGCCTGTAGGGAAGTAACCGAATCCGGGTCCCGAAGGCCGAGCTCATTTTGAACCGAATAGGGGAACTCCTTCATCAAGACGCTCGAAGGCGTTTCAGCCTTCATGCAGAGCTTGGAACTCAGGGCGTCGATCTCTCGGACCAGAAGGCCCTGTTTCCATCGGGTCTGATCGATCTCCTCGGTCGAAAAGTCGTCGTAGAGACTGACTGCAGGGGCGTAAGAGAAGAAGAACAGGCTCGCAAAACCGATGAGACTACTCAAGAAGACGGTCTTTTTCAAGACGCTAACCCTCCTTTTCTTCCACAAACACAAGTCTCAAGACCAAGAGGCAACCACTTTTCGAATGCCCAATCATAAACCAAAAACGCAAACTCCGTCAATGGCCGCTATGTCATCAAATTCCGATTCGGAATTCTCATTAACAAAGGAACCCAACCAATCCCCCCGTTTACAAACTCGCCTTTACTGATCTTCTGAAAATAGAGATGACAGACATCTCCCTCTCCCGCCTTGGCGGGAGAGGGCTGGGGTGAGGGGGTTCCCTTGGAATTGCCCCCTCACCTCAATCCTCTCCCCCGGGGGAGAGGAGAATTTATTTTCCCTTTGTTTGTCCAGACCAATAGGAGCATACTAATAACAGCGAGATTGCCGCGGACCTTCCAGGTCCTTGCAAGGGCCGCATAGGAAGAGGCTTCCGGTTTATAAATCGGGATTGGGAGGCTCACCGCCATGGGCCAAATCGAAGGGGGTTGTTTTGACCTGGGAAAAGAGGCAAACTAAGAAAAAAAGCCTTCACCGATCGGAGGTTCACAAAAGAGGGGAATGAGGATATGGGGTTGCTTCAAAAGCAGAACGAAGATCTCAGAAAAAAGGTCAAGAAAAGTGAGCTTGAGAACCAGTGGAGGGCTTTCAAAGAGACACGAAACCGCCAAAGGCAGAACCTTTTTCTTCTCGGCGATTTTGAGGCCCTCCAGAACCGAATCAAAGAAATTCGATCCCGCTCCGTAGGCAATCGCGAGCTCCTGGAGAAGGCCATCTCCCGGATGGAGAAGAACCAGTTTCGTGTTCTACAGGCTCGAAACGCGGAGGAAGCCTGTAAGATCTTTCTCGAAGAGATCGGCCAAGAGAAGATCGTTGTCAAATCGAAATCGAACCTGACCAAGGAGATCGGCCTCACCCACTTCCTGACCGATCGCGGAATAGAGGTGATCGAAACCGATATCGGCGATCGGATCACCCAGATTGCAGGACAACGGGCCTCTCACTACACAGGGCCCGCCTGCCACCTGTCTCGACAGAATATCGCCGACATCCTCTCCAAATTTTTGCATCGGGACATCCCGCCCGTTCCCGAAGCGCTCATGCAGGCGGTGCGGGAGGACATCGAATCGTATCTTCAGAAGGCTCGAATCGGGATCACCGGTGCAAACGCCATCGGGGCCGAGGAAGGAGCAGCCCTGATTCTCCATAACGAAGGGAACGTCACGCGGGTGCGAACGAGGAAGAAACACCTGATCCTCGCATCGATCGACAAGGTCTACCCTTCGGTCGAGGACGCCCTCCTCATGCTCAGGCTCGAAACCTTTCTGGCCACAGGTGCTCTCTTTCCGTCATTTATCGATATCGTTGCGGGAAGATCGAAGTCAGCCGACATTGAAAAGCAACTCTTCTTCGGCGTTCACGAACCGGAATCCGTCGTCGCCATCCTGTTGGATAACGGAAGAAGCGCCATTCTCGAAAAGGGTGAGTTCTCCGATCTCCTCTACTGCATCGGCTGTGGAAACTGCCTCTTGAGTTGTCCCACCTATAACGCCGTGGGAAACACCTTTGGCACCGATGGGATGCTGGGGGGCCGGGGCGTTGCCCTGGCCACCCTTCAGAATGGTGTGGCCGAAGGGGTCCGCGACGGGCTCTTCCTCTGCACGACCTGTGGCCTTTGCGGCGAGGTCTGCCCTGTGGGGATCGATGCGGG
>Ga0078972_1012627_pt1 | contig 14405 bp, 8 predicted proteins | sample YelNatPaOPGAMG01_FD_67568 | JGI IMG/M metagenome (GOLD analysis project Ga0078972, IMG submission 67568) | Hot spring thermophilic microbial communities from Obsidian Pool, Yellowstone National Park, USA - OP-RAMG-01 (SPADES assembly) (version 2) | ecosystem: Environmental > Aquatic > Thermal... | reverse complement strand
ACTCAGTGTCTGTCCCCATATTTGGTTCCGGGCAGACTATCCAATGTAACACTTCGAAGACCGCACTGTGGTGACCGCACTACTCGCTGCCAGAGAAGCAGATACCGACAAACTGAGCCAACTCCAGTTTGAAAATCTTCGCAAATATGATCGATTTCGCAATATAGCAATGCAAGCACACCGCTGTGTCGCGCCGCGCTGAGCTCATTACGAATCCACTGGCTCGTTATCGGTGCAGGAAATAGAATGCGTGCGCCGTGTTAATGATGAACAGAGGCTTCTGCACGGGGCGACGGGTTAGCGCTACCGGGCCGCATATCGCAGGTAGGATAAGGTGTTTTTTGGGACTGCGGCTTGTTGCGTTTTGCATGGTGATTGCCGGTGTTGTCGGAATCTGGCCTGTCGATTCCGGACTTGCACAAGAGGAGGTGGTGGTTCCTTTTGGGTCTGAATGGCGCTGGCGCAAAGGGACAAGCGAAGCGTCAAATCCACCGTCTGCATGGCGGGCACGCGCTTTTGATGACGGCTCATGGTCGCTGGGGGCAATGCCAGTTTATTACGGGAACTACACCGTCACGAACGGCACGCGGCTTGCGGATATGCAAAACAGCTACACGACGGTCTATTTGCGCAAGGCGTTTGTGGTGGAGAATATTTCGGACGTAGCCACTCTGAGTCTCCGAGAGCTCATAGACGACGGGTTCATTGTGTGGATCAACGGCACGGAAGTACAACGTTACAATGTCCGTGACGGTGAACTGCCTTACAACGCGGTAACGCCTACAGCCATTGGTGCGGTTCCCGTCGAGGCAATCGCAATGATAATGTTGAGTCCGGGGCTGCTTGTGGAGGGGACAAATGTGATTGCGGTTCACGGGATCAACCGGAACCTGACAAGCAGCGATTTTTACCTTGATCTCGAGCTGCGGCTGACGAGGCGCGTGACTGCGCCGCCTGCAGTGGCATCCGTGTCACCCGCGCCCGGCTCGAATCTCAGCGCGCTGACGGAGGTGAAGGTTGTCTTCAATAAACCGGTTGTCGGGATTGAAGCTCATGAGTTTTACATCAATGGCCAGCCGGCCACTGCTGTGACCGGTGCCTCGGGCACGAACACGTATGTATTCAGGTTTTCACAGCCCACGCCGGGGCCTGTGGAAATGAGATTTGGCGCGAACCATTGCATAACTGACCTTGAAGGCAGTCGTTTTGATGAAACTGCGGCGGGATCGTCATGGAGCTACGTGTTGGCGGACACGATCGGGCCGAGGATTGTGACTGTCTTTCCTGTTCCGGGGGCAACGGTTGGAATGCTGAGGAGGATTGAGATTTGGTTTGACGAACCCGTGACAGGCGTTGACGCGGCTGACCTGTTGGTGAACGGTCAGCGGGCTGCCCAGGTTGTTGGCGTCCATTCGGGGCCTTACACATTCACTTTTTCGGAACCGGAACCCGGCGTTGTAACCGTCCGCTGGGCAGACGGCCATGGGATCCGTGACTTGTCACCGGCTGGCAATGCCTACGCCGGCGGGGCGTGGACGTACAGCCTCAGCGTCGGCAGTTCGCCGGACGACGTCGTAATTAACGAGTTTCTTGCAGACAACCTGACGGGGTTGCTGGATGAAGACGGTCAAAAGCAGGATTGGATTGAACTGCTAAACCGCGGAACCAACAGCGTCAATCTTCTTGGCTGGTCGTTGACCGATACGCCTGAAGACCCGGGAAAGTGGGTGTTCCCATCGGTAACGTTGAAGCAAGGCCAGTATCTGGTGATCTTTGCCTCCGGGAAGGACCGCAAGCCGACCGCGGTCGGGGCAAAACTGCACACGAATTTTCGGTTGAATCCGGCTGGTGGTTATCTTGGGCTGTTTGGTCCGGATTTGCCGAGGCGCTGTGTGAGCGAGTTTGCGCCTTCATATCCCGAACAACGGGGTGACATTTCGTATGGCCTGAGTTCGAATGACAAAATGGCGTATTTTGTGACGCCGACCCCCGGGGCAGCCAACGCTGTTGCAGGCGCATCGGCGGAGTTTGTTCAGTCGCCGAACGCTTCGGTCAAAAGCGGTTTTTACGACGCGCCGTTCAATGTTGTGCTGTCAACGGCAACTGATGGTGCCGAGATACGATACACGTTGGATGGAAGTACTCCAATGCCAACCAGCTCTCGATACACCGGGCCAATCAACATTATCGGCACGCCTTCGAAAGCGGTGGTGGTTTTGCGTGCGGCGGCTTTCAAGGCCGGTTGTTTGCCCTCGAGAACTGTCACGCATACCTACATCTTTCCGTATCACGTGGTGACGCAGCCGGCGCGGCCGGCAGGGTTCCCGGAGATTTGGGATTCACCAAGAGTCGATATCCGCGGTGATTACGAAATGGACCCTGACATTGTAAACAAGGGCACAAATGCGGCCATCATCCGCACCGGCTTGATGAAACTGCCGACGCTTTCAATCGTAACCGATGTAAGCAAGCTGTTTGGGGCTGCCGAAGGCGTGTATGTTCGGAAGGACGATGCGAACCAGCAGCCCGTGCATGTTGAACTGCTGTTTCCCGATGCGACCCGCGGATTTAGCACCCCGGCCGGCCTCGAGATCCAAGGTGGCACGAGCCCGAGTGACATGGGGACGAACACGTGGAAATCAAAGAAACTTTCCTTGAGGCTGCTGTTCAAGGGCGCGTTTGGCGCTCGAAGTCTTGAATACCCTTTGTTCGAGGATTCGCCTGTGACGAGATTCAACACGCTCGTGCTCGACAACGGGCTGAACTATGTTTGGCATTACAATGGCGGTTCCAGCACCGAAGACCAACGTGTTCGGGCGCAATACGTGCGCGACGCTTTTGTGAGCGATTTGCAGCGGGTTATCAGCGGCACCAGCGCCCACTGGCGTTTCGTGCACGTGTATTTGAATGGCCTCTATTGGGGGATCACGGGGTTGCATGAACGTCCGGACGACAAGTTCGCCGAGGAATACTTTGGGGGCGATTCGGCAGAATACGACGTTCTGCGGCACAACGCCAACAACGTTGTCGCCGGTAACAATACTGCCTACAACCAGATGTTTTCGCTGGCGCGGGGCGGCTTGAGCAACAACGCCGCATACGAAACGCTCCAGCAGATGCTCGACCTGCCGTGGTTTATCGACTACATGATCATAAACTTTTGGGCGGGAAACACAGATTGGGCTCACCAGAACTGGTACGCTTGCAGGCGGCGCGTCGCGGATGGCAAATGGCGGTACCTGAGTTGGGACGCCGAACATGTTCTCAAGAGTCCAAGCCAGAACAGCCTGTCACTTACCAACTCTGGCGGCCCCACAGAGTTGTTTCAATTGTTGCGAGCAAACCCGGAGTTCAGAGTCCGTTTTGGCGATCATGTGCAGCGGCACTTTTTCAATGGCGGCATTTTCTCTGTCGATTCGACGAAGCCCGTGCCGCTGGACAATCCGGCGGCAAACCGTCCCGCAGCGCTGTATTTGAAGCGCATCTGGGAGATTGATCCGGCAATGGTTGGAGAGTCGGCCAGGTGGGGTGATTCGGGCGATTACGGTGTTGACCGATCGAACAACCCGCTAACACGTGATGGCGATTGGATTCCGGAGTTGTTGGCTTTGATGGGGTGGACGAACTCGCCGGGGCACTCGGCAAGCTTCAATTTCTTCCCCACACGGTCCGGCATGGTTCTGGACCAGTTCATTTCAGCCGGGCTGTACCCATCAGTGGCTGCCCCGAGCTTCAGTCAGCACGGTGGAACAGTGCCGGTGGGATACGAGCTGCGGATTACTGCGCCCGCGGGCAAGATCTACTACACGACGAACGGTGTTGATCCGCGAGTTTACGGCAGCGGAAGTGTATCGCCTGCGGCGATTGCGTATGCGGGACCAATACGGCTGGACCGGTCCGTGACAGTCAAGGCCCGGGTTTTGTCCGGTGTCACTTGGAGCGCGTTGAGCGAAGCGGCATTCACCGTGGGCACGGTGGGTTTACCGGTAATTTTTTCGGAAATAATGTACAACCCGCTCAACGGGGACGCGTTCGAGTTTCTCGAGATACAAAACACCGGGCCTGTCCCGCTCGACCTCGGCGGGTTCAGAATTGAAGGAATAGACTGCACAATACCAAGCGGGACTGTGGTTGCTCCGGGGGCGGTTTTGGTTTTTGCGAATGGATCCGATCCTGAAGCGTTTTCGACCCGGTACCCCGGGGTTGTTGTGACAGCGTATTATCGCGGCAACTTGTCCAATGCAGGGGAGCGGATTGCGCTGATTGATCCGCGTGGCAGAACGGTGCTTGCGGTTCAGTACGATGACGAAGGTGGCTGGCCGATTCTTGGCGACGGCACCGGGTTTTCAATCGAGCCAATTGACCCGGTCGGCGATCCAAACGCGCCTGCAAACTGGCGTGCAAGTGAGAGAGTCTATGGAACACCCGGACAACCGCCGCGGCTGCCAGCGAGTTCATCGAGCGTGGTGCTCAGCGAAATCATGGCTGATAATCGCTCTGCGGTAACAAACGGGGCTTCATGTCCAGACTGGATAGAGATCCACAATCACGGATTGCAGTCGGCGGACCTCTCAGGTTGGAGCATCACGGACGATAGCAACCCGCGGAAATTTGTTTTTCCTTCGGGCACGGTTGTCGAGCCGGGTGGATACTTGATCGTATGGTGTGACCTTGACCCTAATGCGTCCGGGATACATTCGGGGTTCAGACTTGACCGCCGCGGGGAAAGCGTACTGCTGTACGATCGTGACACGAATCGAGTGGATGGCGTGACCTATGGCTGGCAATTGACAGACCAGTCAGTCGCGCGGATTGACGGCGCATGGAAACTTGCCATCCCAACGCCCGGTGGCCCGAACGTTCCCGCCAACATCGCCCCGCAGGCCGGCTTGTGCATGAACGAATGGCTGGCCAATGCGCCCCCCGGCGGCAGTGACTGGATCGAGTTTTTCAATCGCTCTTCGGATGCGCCAGTTGACCTGAGCGGTCTTTTTGTCGAGACCGATGACGCCATCGTGCGATTGCCCGGTCTGTCTTTTGTCCCGCCAAGAGGCTACATGCTGTTGTTCGCCGATGAACTCTCGGGCAGCGAACATCTCGAGTGCAAGCTTCCGGCATCTGGCGGTCGAGTCACGCTTAGCAGTGCTTCGGCTGAGGTGATTGACAGGATCACATATGGCCCGCAAAGCGAGTGCGTTTCGGAAGGACGCCTTCCGGACGGCGCGAGCACAATCGTTGCATTTCCGGGCAGTGCAAGTCCCGGCGCGGCAAACTACCTGATTTCATGGTCCGGCCCGGTGCTGAATGAAATCCTCGCCCGTAACATCCGCGGCGTGGTGTCACCGTGGGGGGATTACGCGGGGTACATTGAACTGTTCAACCCGGCGGATCACGAGGTTGACCTGAGCGGGTTTTCATTGGCTGTTACAGCGAATTCATCGGAACGCTGGTTTTTTCCACAAGGCAGCGTCATGGGACCGGGCGGTTACCTTTGCGTTTGGTGCAGAGATGTGAAATCGCCCGGCGCGAGTATCGCGCAGGTTCCAAACACCGGGTTTGTATTGGATGCTCGACAGGGTGAAATCGGGCTTTTCGATCGAGCCGGGCGTCTTGTTGACGCTGTGAAGTACGGTTTCCAGGTGGCGGACATGCCGATCGGAAGGAGCGGAGGAAACTGGCGGTTAATGGCAGGTCCAAGCCCGGGCGCTGACAATGGCGCACCGGCTCAACTAGGCCCGATAACCGCGCTCAGAATCAACGAATGGATGGCTGCCGAAGGCGACGACAGCGATTGGTTCGAGCTTTACAATACTGCAAGCCTCCCGGTCGAGCTCAGCGGATTGTTCCTGACCGATGATCCTTCGATCGCGGGGCGGGTAAAGTCGCCCGTGGCCGACCTCAGTTTCATCGGAGCGCGTGACTGGGTTTGTTTCGTTGCGGATGGGAATCCTTCCGCCGGCCCATGCCATGTTCACTTCAGCCTCGACAGGCTGGGTGAAACCATTCGCGTGTATGGACCGGATTTGACGCTTGTTGACTCGGTTGATTTCGGGCTTCAGACAAGAGGCGTTTCAGAGGGCAGATTGCCTGATGGCTCTGAGCGGTTTGCAAGCTTCCCCGGGACACCGTCTCCAGGCACGTCGAATTACGTGCCGCTGCCGGAGGTTGTCATCAATGAGGTGTTGTCCAATCCAGACGAGTCCTTCGAGGATGCGATCGAGCTTTACAACCCAACGGAGCTTCCGGTCAACGTTGGTGGTTGGTACCTGAGCGACAGCGTCAACGACCCCATGAGGTATCGGATACCAGATGGGACACTGATCGCGCCGCACGGTTACCGGGTGTTTTACCAGTGCCAATTCGGGCCCGCCACTGGCGATGAAGATCAGCCGCCGAAGTTCTCCCTAAGCGGTGCGCACGGCGATTCCGTGTATTTGTCAGAAACTGATGCGGCGGGAAACCTGACAGGGCGGCGTACTGCAGTAACATTTGGGGCTTCTGCGAAAGGGGTTTCGTTTGGCCGATACGCAACGAGTGTTGATGTGGATTTCGTTTCACTGCGTCACCCGACTTTCGGCGCAGACAACGTAGCCACCCTCGAGCAATTCCGAACAGGCACCGGCGCAGAAAACACCGGCCCATTGGTCGGGCCGATAGTGGTCAGCGAGATAATGTATCACCCGCCTGCAAACTCGAGCATTGCAGACGCCGCTGTTTATGAGTTCATCGAGCTGCACAACATCGCCTCTACAAATGTTCCCCTGTACGACGTCGCGCATCCAACGAACGTTTGGAGACTCGCCAGAGCGGTGCGTTTTGATTTTTCTGAAGGCACCGTGATGCCGCCGGGGGCTTACGTCGTGGTTGTTCCGTTTGACCCGGTTACGGAGGTGGACACTCTCGCTGAGTTCAAAGCGCGATATGGCGATGTCCCAACAATTGTTTTTGGCCCCTATATGGGCAGGCTGGACAACGCCGGCGACGTCATTGAACTGTTGCGACCGGACAATCCAGTTCAACCGCCGGCGACCGACGCCGGTTACGTTCCGTACCTGTTGGTTGATCGTGTTTGTTATGACGACGCTTCCCCGTGGCCGATGGCTGCCGACAGTGGCGGGGCTTCGCTACAACGAATCGAACAGGCAAGTTACGGAAACGATCCTGTCAATTGGAAAGCTGAAGCGCCAACGCCCGGCCGACCGAACAATTCCTCCGACACCTTGCCGCCAGTGATCGTTGGCCAGCCCGAGAACGTCACAGTGGCCGTGGGTCAACGTGCCGAATTCAGGGTGGTGTCCCATGGCACGCCACCTCTCCAATTTCAGTGGTATTACGGTGGCGACCCTGTTTCAGGGGCAACCAACGAGACGCTCCTGATTGAACACACCGCGCCCGCGCACGCAGGCGAGTACAGAGTTGAAGTGGCGAACAGGTTCGGGTCGATTCTGAGTGCGCCTGCGGTTTTGACAGTTCTTGCGCCGCCGTTGATTGTCGCCGGGCCACATGATCTGACGGTTAACCTTGGTGAATATGCCGAGTTTGTTGTTAAGGCCGAAGGCACAAAACCGTTGTTCTATCAGTGGCAACACAACGGAGTCGATTTGCCCGGAAGAACCAACGCTGTTCTCAGCATCGCCGTTGTGAGTCCGGGGGATTCGGGTGTTTTCACGGTGATTGTGAGAAATTCGATTGGCGCTGCAATGGCCGGGGCTCTGCTCGATGTCCGGGTTCCTCCTGTGATAACCGGACAACCGCGGGGCGGTTATGCGGCAGTTCAAGGCACGTTTGTGTTTGAGGTTTCTGCCACGGGGGATGCGCCGTTGACATACCAATGGCTGTTCAATGGAAACCAGCTCCCGGGGTGCAACAGTCCCATGCTCATGCTGAACAACCTGACGGAGGCTGATGCAGGTGAATATTCGGTGTTGGTTGGCAATCATGCGGGCAATGTTCTGAGCGAGCCGGCTGTGTTGATAATCGTCAACCCGCCCCTGCTCTTGGCGCCGGCCATCGATCAGGAAGGTGAGTTTGTGGCGATTCTTTCGGGGCCGACAAATCACGTTTACGCCCTCGAAAGCACAACGAATCTTGTTGACTGGACCGAAGTAACGAGAGTTTTCAATGACAACTTGCAAATTCGGGTCATAGACCCATCCGCTCCCGATCCTGTTGGCCGATACTACAGGGTCAGATTGACCGAATGAGTTTTTCCGGCCCGGCGATCTCACCGGACTGACGCGCCCGACGAGGTTTACGAGCTAATACAAGGTGAAATTGACCTCCGTGCCCAAAGGCGGGCGGCGACGGTCTTTGGCCGTGCGGGGGTTCCGCTAAATGTTCACGGCGCTCATGCAACGTCCCGTCAACAACACGTCTGCCACGCCATCGCCTGTGAAATCGCCTGTGAGAACAGACCGTGTTCGCGTGCCAACTAGCCGGAACGTTCCCCAGCCCGGCGTAGCCTGAACCAAAGTTCCCTGACACCCAAAGACCCGGCCATTGCCCCAGTTGATCAGAAATCTCTGCGCCGCCGGGCTGGATAACTATGTTGAGGAATCGATCATTCTTGCGAAAATTTTCAGGCGGGGAGTTTGCTCAATTTGTCACCAAAGTGCAGCCTTTGGATTATAATATTGGACAATCTGCGCGGAAATCGCAGATAAGCGCGTGGTTCGAGGCTTTTGCTTTCAAGGTGTTTCGACATTGATCTCAATCTCATCCCCACTGGGCGACGAAGTCGCCCCTTTCAGCGCGGCGCGACGGAGCGCCAAGTTTGGAACGAGCGCATTTATCTCGCCGCGATCATTCGGTTGCGGCTGCGCCGCGCTGAGAAATATCTGCTGCGACTTTCGTCCCCTGCCCCCCGGCTCACGCCCCCTGAAAAAATACAGACACTGCAGATAGCGACGCCACAGCACTGTCATCAAAGGCCCAGTGATACGTGTCGCCGTAACTTCGTGTCTGTCCCGATATCGCGTCATGAAAAGCCCAGTGAGGGGGGCGTGCCCAAAAGGCACAAAACTCTCAATCGGAACTCTGTGGGTAACCAATCCCACCCGGCAATGTAAATTGCGTGTCTGTCCCCATATCTGGGCGCCGCAGCCGCCCTGGATCGCCCCGCCGGCGCTGAGGCAGGTCGACTGGCCCAGGAGTCCGGTTCTCCAGATTCGGTGCCTGTCCCCAAATCTGGGCGCCCCTCGACGACGTTGAACGTTCCTTACCGGTACATCGGACATCGTGTCTGTCCCCATATCCGGGTGCCGCAGCCGGCCTGGACCGTCTGACCAGCGCTTGGGCGGGTCGAGCGGGTCAAAATTGGGGTCGCGCGAACTCCGTGTCTGTCCCCATATTTGGTCCCGGGCAGATTATCGAATGTAATACTTGGAAGGCCGCACTGTCGTGACCGCACTGCTTGTTGCTAGACAAGCAAATACTGACAAACTGGGCAAACTCGCGGTCTGAAAATCTTCGCAAAAATGATCGATTTCTCAACATAGTAATACAGAGTCTGCGATCGATGGTCAAATTCTGTGACGTCGTGGCGCGAAACCCGCGAAAGGATCGCTGTAACAGGCCGGGCGTTCAGCCGTTGGATTGTGTAAGGGGATGTGGGGGGTGACCGTTTCGTGGGTAAAGCGCGGTCAGCGAGTCAGAACAAGGGCTGGAACCCGTGCCGTGGCGGGTAGAAACGGAGCGCGGCGCAGCCGCAACCGAATACTTGCGGTCAGATACAGGCGTTCGCTACAAGCTCGGCGCTCGACTGTGCCGCACTGGCCATTGAGATTCCCGGGTCAGCGGTGGACTTTCTCAAACAGCAGACGCCAATCACTGAACAGATGCGTTGAAGAGAATATGATGAAAGCAAGATCCGTGATGATGCGGAAGCCGCCCCAGCAGCAGAATATCGACGGAACAATCTGAGTGAAGACAATTGCGCGGACGGCTGCCGCACCCGGTTTGCCGGTGGTCAATGCAGATGATGTTGCGAAAGAGGCAATCGTGAACAGGTCCACCCAAAAGATGCCGATCTGCCCCGGTCCGAGAATGAGGTACGTTGCCCCGGTCATCGTTATTCCACCGCCGTGTTGGGCGAAGAATACACTCCAACCGGCAAGGGAGATGACCGCGTGAACCGTCACCGGCGCAATCCAAAGTCGCGCCGTTTCTCTGAACAGGGCGGAAAGGATTTTTGACTGGGTCAGAGGCGTGGTTGCGATCGTTTCCCAGAACCTTTCGTGTCTGATTGCCGCGGCGTCGTGGGCTATTTGCGAGGCGAGGCCGATGCGGATGCCGATCCCGAGCAAGAAGCTAACTGCCAATCCGACACCGCCGATTATTTCGATCGGCCAGTCCCATAACAGAGCGCATCCTGTCAGCCCGGCATATAGCAGACCCATAAGGCCTGTTGCAATCAACAGGCCACGGCTTGCCGGGGGCCGGGCAAACAATGTTGTGGCGGGATTTGCTCTGTCGGGTATTGGTTGCCATTTCCTGTTTTGCGCCGGCAGATTAGCCGCGGTCGGTCTCGGGTAAAACCATTGCGAAACAGCGCTCGACAAGAGTCCCGGTCGTTTCTCTCCTGTGATTGGGTGCAACGATTTCGGCGTTGCCCACGAAGCCAGAACAATTCCGCAGAGTGCCCACCAAAAGCCCATCGACACTGACAGCCAGAAATGGCCGGTGCTGAGTCGATAAGCCGGGCCAACGCACTTGACGAAACAGTACAGCGAGCTTAGAGCGCGGGCATGCTCACTCCAGAATCCCCGGCCAAACAATCCCAGAAACCCGCCAACGGCAATCGGCCCGCCAGCCAGAATGAGAAGACCGGTTATCGCCCAAAAAAACGCGCTTCGTCCGGACGGCGTTACTGCCGACACTGCAATCCCTAGACAAAGAGAGAACAACAGATTCGAGACCAGCACGATGCCCATCCGCCAAAAGTCGCCTCCGCTAACACCGCCCATCGGTATTGCGAGGCTCAGGATTGGCAGCACTGCCAGCAAAGAATAAAGTGGTTTCAATCCCGCGGCAACGAGCTTGCCCAGCACCACATCAATTCCGCGCAAGTCTGTCAGAAAAAGAAGTCCGAGTGTTCCCTGGCGCCTTTCATCGCTGATGCACTCGGCAGTGGTTCTGGCGCCCTCCAACAGACACAGAACAAGCAGCAAACCTGAAAGCACATCAAAAAATGGCCTTCCCACGCCGCCGGGAAAAGGCCCGACTGAAGCGATCGGCATGATAAGTCCGCCGAGACAGACAACGCCGCCCACAGACATTACGCGGTACCTGTACGTCGTCGGGTTTCGGGCTGAGACCCGCAGCTCGCGCTCGATGACAGGCGCCAGAATCATGTTCGTCCCGCAGATGAACCGAATCGACCACGTCACTAATTGATGTTTGCGGGCATTGCAAGGAGATTGCGGTCCTGCTGCACCTCGGCGAATGCACAATCGGTATGCATGTGCGGCCCATATGCTGCCAGGCCCTCAGCGCGGCGCAGCCACAACCGAATGATCGCGGCGAGATAAATGCGTTCGTTCCAAGCTTGGCGCTCCGCCGCGCCGCGCTGAAAGGGGCGACTTCGTCGCCCACAGGGGGACACGAGGTTGAGATCAGTGGTTGAACAGTTGGACGGCAACAGTCTCGAACAATCCCCCCTTTGCGATCGCTGCGCAAATCTTCCAAAATACCGTGTCTGGCATTCAATTCTCCTGTTTCCCAATTTACCAATTTCCCGATTTAACCGCGAATATCGTGTCTGTCCCTCTATTTGCTCTGCCGTCCGCCCAAATATCGTGTCTGTCCCCATATCCCGCCCACCATGAACCCTTTCAGACACTCCGTTGAAAGTTGAGAGTTGAACGTTGGACTTTGAACGTTCCTGATCGGCATACCGGACATCGTGTCTGTCCCCATATCTGGGTGCGCGTGTCAAAAATCCGGCGGCCCAGGGCAAATATCGTGTCTGTCCCTCTATTTGCTCCGCTGTCCGCCCAAACATCGTGTCTGTCCCCATATCCTGCCCACATGAACCCTTTCGGGCACTCCGTTGACAGCTAAACCACGTGTCTGTCCCCAGATTGCACGGTTGAACGTTGCGAGTTGGAAGTTGAGCATCGAACGTTTTTGACCATGCCGCAACAAAGCGCGGGCAAGCCCTCGCACTCCCAAACGCTGGCGCGCCTGCCATGCGCGCGGTCGATCGCGAAGCGCTTGGAATGCGCCGGCTCGCCTTCCGGCTAACAGAAAGAATCCGTACGTGGTTTTCCAGCCAAGCTAATGAAACTCGCGGCGGGTTTTGTGGTTGTAGCGTCTGATTTTAAACCACGGAAAACGTTGCACAGGCAGGAGGGCATTGATGGTTTACGCCTTGCAATGGGGACCGTGACAGTGTCGAATAGAAGCCAAGATGCAGCCTGAAACTTATCAGAAGGTCGCCATGGTGGCCGCGGCGGTGTACATCATCGACCGAATCACCAAGCTGCTGGTGATGCATCTGCTTGGGTACGCCGACCAGTACGTGGTGATCGATGGGTTTTTCAAGTTTGTCCACTGGGGGAACACAGGGGCTGCGTGGAGCATGTTTTATGGGAACAATGGCTTGTTGGCGTTCATTTCCGTGTTGGCACTGATCGTTCTGCTGTTTACTGCGCGCGATTTTGACATGCGCCCCCTGCTGGCGCGGCTTGCCTTCGGACTGATCATCGGCGGTATTCTTGGCAATCTCACGGACCGGATTCGGTACGGTCACGTTGTTGATTTTATCCGGTTCTATTTGTACCAACGCGGCGGCGATGAGATTGGGTTTCCGGCGTTTAACGTCGCCGATGCGGCAATTTGCATCGGCGTTTTCTTTCTCCTGATAGTTGGTCGGCGCCATGCCGCAAAGTCCGCTCCCGCTGGTTCCACGCTGAATTGAACGCGAGGTTGATTCCATCGATTCTGATCGCCGGTCCCACAGCGTCCGGGAAAACAGACATTGCGATCGAGCTGGCCATGCGCGTCGGCGGGGAAATAATCAGCGTGGACTCGATGCAGGTGTACCGCGGACTCGACATAGGAACCGCCAAGCCCACTGCCGATCAACGCCGGCGAATCACGCATCATTTGATTGACATCGTGGACGTGACCGAGCCTTTCGACGCGGCGCGTTACATCAAGTGCGCATTTGAGGCGATCGAAATTGTGCGTGCCCGTGGCCGTCTGCCAATCCTTTGCGGTGGAACGGGACTCTATTTCAAGGCCTTGATCCACGGCGTCGGCCATGCACCGCCGCCGGACCCGGCCTTGCGGGCTGAACTCGAGTCAACGCCCCTTCCGAGATTGCTCGAGGAACTCGCAAGGCGTGACCCGAAGACATTCGAGAACATAGACCGTCAAAACCGCAGGCGCGTTGTGAGAGCCTTGGAGGTGGTCATTCTCACTGGAAAACCGTTCTCCGAGCAGCGCGCACTTTGGCCAGGCAACCGACCTCCACCCCCGATGCCGCCCGAAGCACCGTTGTTCGGCATTAAACGCGAGCCCGGCGACCTCAAAGCCCGGATCAATGTCAGAACAGAACAAATGTTTGCCAATGGGCTTGTCGATGAAACACGGCGGTTGCTGGGCATGGGGCTCGCCAACAACAAGACGGCCATGCAAGCACTGGGCTATCGCCAGGTCGCCGAGTATTTGCGCGGCGAAAGGTCGCTGGAAGAAACGATCGCTCTGGTCAAGGTGCGGACATGGCAATTCGCGCGACGTCAGATGACATGGTTCAAGCATCAACTGCCCGTGGTTTGGATTCCAGTGGGAGCCGACGAACCCCCGGCACACGTTGCCAGGCGGATTCTGGATTTGCGGCAGAAAACCGCTCAGCGCGGCGCAGCCGCAACCGAACGACCGGGGTGAGATAAATGTTTTCGTTCCAGGCTTTGCACTCCCCCCCGCCCCGCCGCAAAGGGGGGCTGCGGCGCCCCCCGTCGCTGGCCTTGTCCGCCCTCCCGGCTGCCGGTCGGCGGGCCGGCGATCGCCGGCGCGCCTGCCCCGACGACCCGAAGCGCCAGGGCCATGCGCCTCGCGGCGGCGGCGCATCCGGTCGGGGCGATCTTCGTCATCGGCTGCGCACCGACGGCGCTCAGGGAGCTGCTCGCCCTACGGGCAGCCCGCGAGCTCGACCCCGGGCTCGTCATCGGTCTGCCGGTGGGGTTCGTCGGGGCGGCGGAGTCCAAGGCGGCGTTGCGGGCCAGCGGGCTGCCGGCGATCAGCAACGTCGGCGAGCGTGGCGGGTCGGCGGCTGCGGCGGCGGCATGCAACGCGCTCATCCGGCTCGCTGACGAAGGTCGACGTGCCTGAGGCCGTGCTGCTCGTGGCCCACGGGTCGCGGTCGGCCGCGGGACGCGAGGAGCTGCTCGCGCTCGCGGACG
>Ga0078972_1012626_pt1 | contig 14406 bp, 12 predicted proteins | sample YelNatPaOPGAMG01_FD_67568 | JGI IMG/M metagenome (GOLD analysis project Ga0078972, IMG submission 67568) | Hot spring thermophilic microbial communities from Obsidian Pool, Yellowstone National Park, USA - OP-RAMG-01 (SPADES assembly) (version 2) | ecosystem: Environmental > Aquatic > Thermal... | reverse complement strand
ATGACCACGTTTTCCGGCCCGGCCGGGATGTGGCGGGTGCGGGCGCCCTCCTCGGCCACGGCCTGCCGCAGTTCGGGGATGCCGGCCGAAGGGGTGTAGTGGGTGTGGCCGGTCCTCAGGGCCTGGACGGCGGCCTCGATGATGTTGGCGGGGGTATCGAAGTCGGGTTCGCCGATCTCCAGGTGGACGACATCCCGCCCCTGGGCTTCCAGGGCCCTGGCCCGGACCAGCACCTCAAAGGCCGTCTCCGTTCCCAGTCGGCTCATCCGTTCGGCGAATCGCATGGTTTTCCTCCTCGCTGAGACTGGGGGCAGGGCTCCTTCGCCCTGCCCAAAGGCCGCTTACGCTTTCCGTGTTCTAGCCTCCTCCCAGGAGAGGAATCAGGCGTACCTCGTCGTTCTCCTGGAGGAGGTGGTCCTTCTGCACCAGGGAACCGTTGACCAGCACGGCGCCGACCAGGGCGGAGGGGATGCCCAGGTGGTCCAGCATCTCGTGCACCGGCCGGCCGGCCCAACCCTCCACGGGGAGGGCTTCCTGCCCTCCGGCATATTGCCGCAAGATGCCTACCGCGATGACCCGAACCACGTCCGTCCTTTCATTTCCCTCGGATCGATGCGGCGCTATTATATCACAGGAGGTCTCCCGTGTCCAAATTTTTCCAACCGATGCGAGTTTGACAAATTTTCTCCGTAGTGGTATAATCATTTTGCAGCGTGGGACGGCCCTGGCGGCGACGGGAAAACGCCGTACTGGGACCTACCTGTATTGCCCGCACAGGTAGCGGGCAAATTCTTTTTCGGCCGATTTTCTTTTGGGGCAATGGCCATGGCGACAGCAGACACACTGGACTTGAAGAAAACCCTTTCCCAGAACCACCTCCTGGGCCTCTGGCGGATGATGGCCGGCTTCCGCTGGACCTACCTGGGGGCCACCCTCAGCCTGGGCGTGGCCGCGGTGGCCAAAACGGCCTCCTTCTGGCTCCTGCGCTACCTGGTGGACGACGTGTTGGGCCGGGGGCGTGGAGGAAACCTTCTGCTCTATGTGGCCCTGGGCTTCCTGGGACTGGCGGTGGTCGAGGGGACCTTTACCTTCCTCAGCGGGAAACTCTCCGCCCAGACGGCCGAGGGTATCGCCCGTCGCCTGCGCAACTACCTCTTCGACCATATCCAGCGGCTTTCCTTCACCTACCACGACCACATGCCCACCGGCGAACTGATTCAGCGTTGCACTTCCGATGTGGATGCCATCCGCCGTTTCTTCGCCGACCAGGCCATCAACGCCGGCCGCATCGTCATCCTCTTTGCCATCAACCTGGCCGCGATGCTCAGCCTGAACGTGCCGCTGACCCTTCTCTCCCTCGCCTTCATCCCGATCATCATCGGCATCTCGGTGGTCTTTTTCCGCAAGGTCTCCCGGGTTTATGAGTCTTACCAGGAGCAGGAGGCCGTCCTCTCCACCACCCTCCAGGAGAATCTGACCGGCGTGCGGGTGGTCAAGGCCTTTGCCCGGCAGGATTATGAGCGGAAGCGTTTCGATGCCCAGAACTGGGAAAAGTTCCGCCGGGGCCGGCGGCTGCTCACCATGCACGCCTTCTACTGGCCCCTCTCCGATGCCCTCTGCGGCTTTCAGATGCTGGCCGGCTTCGCGGTGGGTGCTCTGATGACCATCCAGGGGACGATCACCCTGGGCACCTATCTGGCCTATTCCGGTATGGTGCTCTGGGTCATCTGGCCGATGCGCAACCTGGCCCGATTGATCGTGCAGATGTCCACCGGGCTGGTCTCCTACGGTCGCGTGGGAGAGATCATCCAGCAGGAACGCGAACCGCTGGAGGAGGGGCGCTTCCAGCCCGACGGCGACCTGCGGGGGGAGATCGTCTTCCGCAACGTCTGCTTCGAGTACGAAGCCGACGCGCCGGTGCTGAGGGATGTCTCCTTCCGCTGTGAACCCGGCCAGGTGGTGGCTCTGCTCGGCTCCACCGGCTCCGGCAAGACCACGGTGGTCAATCTGTTGCCCCGCTTTTACGAATATACCGGCGGCAGCATCACCCTGGACGGAGTGGAACTGCGGGACTATCCCCGCCACTACCTGCGCCGGCAGATCGGCATCGTCGAACAGGAGCCTTTCCTCTTCTCCCGCACCATCCGGGAGAACATCGCCTACGGCGTCGGGCGAGAGGTCTCCCAGGAGGAGATCGAAGCCGCCGCCCGGGCCGCGGCCATCCACGATGAGATCGTGTCGTTTCCCCAGGGGTATGACACGCTGCTCGGCGAGCGGGGAATCACCCTCTCCGGAGGCCAGAAGCAACGGGTGGCCATCGCCCGCACCCTGCTCAAGGACCCGCGCATCCTGATTCTGGACGATTCCACCTCGGCGGTGGACACCGAGACCGAGGCGCTCATCCGCCAGGCCCTGGAACGCCTGATGCAGGGGCGCACCACCCTGATCATCGCCCACCGCATCCAGACGGTGATGAACGCCGACCTCATCCTGGTCTTTGACCAGGGGCGTATCGTGCAACAGGGGAAGCACGAGGAGTTGCTTCAGGAAGCCGGGCCGTACCGGCAAATTTACGAACTCCAGACGCGCATCGAAGCCGAACTGGAAGAAGAGGTGTCCTGTGTCGGAATGGTTTGACGAGGAAGAACTGGAAAGCAAAGTCAGCGGGCGGACGGTCTGGCGCATCCTGGCCCTGGCCCGGCCCTACTGGCGTTGGGTGGTGGGCTTTGTGGTGCTGGTGGCCCTCTCCTCCTTCGCCGATTCCTACGTGACCTTTCTCCGCAAGCAGATGGTGGACCAGGGCATCGGGCCGCCGGCCGACCTGGGGGCGCTCACCTGGGCGCTGGTCCTGTACGGGCTGACCATCGTCTTCCAGGCGGCGATCATCCTGGGGATGATCTACCTGGCCGGCGTCCTGGGGGAACGCCTCCAGTACGACCTGCGGAAGAAGATGTTCGACCACCTGCAGGAACTCTCCTTCTCCTACTTTGACCGCAGGCCGGTGGGCTGGATCATGGCCCGGGTGACCTCGGATTCGAGCCGCATCGCCGATCTGGTCACCTGGGGGCTGCTCGACTCCACCTGGGGGGTGCTGAGCGTCGTCACCGCCGCCTACTTTATGCTGATCATCCACTGGAAACTGGCCCTGCTCGTGCTGGCGGTGGTGCCGATTCTGGTGGTGGTGGCGGTCCAGTTTCGGAAAAAGATTCTCACCGAGTTCCGCCGGGCGCGGCGAATCAACGCCAAAATCACCGCCGCCTACAACGAGAACATCGCCGGGGTGCGGGTGGTCAAGGCACTTTGCCGGGAGGAAGAGAACCAGCGCGAATTCGAGCGCCTGAGCGAAGCCATGTACCGCTCCAGTTATCGGGCGGCCTGGCTTTCGGCCCTTTTCCTGCCGGCGGTCCAGATGATCAGCGCCATCGCCATCGCCGTGGTGGTCGGATACGGCGGCAGCCAGTACCACCTGGCCGGCCTGACCATCGGCGGCATCCAGGCCTTTATCTCCTACGTCACCTTTATGCTCTGGCCGATTCAGGACCTGGCCCGCGTCTTCGCCGAGATGCAGCACGCCGTGGCCTCGGCCGAGCGGGTCTTTTCCCTCCTGGACGCCGTGCCGGAGGTGCGCGACCTCCCCGGGGCCTATGACCCCGGGACCCTCCGGGGCGACATCGAGTTTGACCACGTGTACTTTGACTACGAGGATGGCCAGCCGGTGCTGGAAGATTTCTGCCTTCAGGTCAAAGCGGGTGAGACCATCGCCCTGGTCGGGCCGACCGGCGGCGGCAAGACGACCATCGTCAACCTGCTCTGCCGCTTCTATGAGCCGAAGCGCGGCACTATCCGCATCGGAGGGCGAGACTATCGCGACTTCTCGCTCCAGGCCATCCAGTCGCGTCTGGGGGTGGTCCTGCAGACCCCGCACCTCTTCTCCGGCACGATTCGGGAGAATATCCGCTACGGCCGGCTGGAGGCCACTGACGAGGAGGTGGAGGAGGCGGCCCGGCTGGCCGGCGCGCACGATTTCATCATGACCCTGGAAAAGGGCTATGACCAGGAGGTCGGCGAGGGGGGAAACCTGCTCTCGGTCGGGCAGAAGCAACTGGTGAGCCTGGCCCGGGCAATCCTGGCCCGACCGGAGATTTTGATCATGGACGAGGCCACCAGTTCGGTGGACACCCTGACGGAGGCGCTCATCCAGCGGGGGATGGAGCGCCTGATGGAGGGCCGCACCGCCTTCGTCATCGCCCACCGCCTCTCGACCATCCGGCGGGCGGACCGCATCGTGGTCATCGAGAACGGGCGCATCGTGGAGATGGGCACCCATGCCGAACTCCTGCGTCGGCGGGGGCGCTACTACGAACTCTATACCCGCCAGTTCCGCGACGAGCGGCGGCGGGCCTATGAGCCGCTTCTGGTTGGGGAAGCGGTAACCCCTTGAGCAGGACAGGAGAGAGGCGATGAAACAGACGAGCGAGGGGCGGGTGGTCTGCCTTTCGCCCCACCCGGATGATGTGGTGTTCTCCTGCGGGGGGATGCTGGCGCGCTGGCGGGAGCAAGGCCGGCCGGTGCTGGTCATCACCGTCTTTGCCGGCGCCTCCCCGCCGCCGGAGGAACTCTCCCCGCTGGCCCGGCTGTTGCACCTGGCCTGGGGGAACCCGCCCGACCCCATGGAAGAGCGTCGTCGGGAGGATGCCCGGGCGTTGAGGACGCTCGGATGCTCTGGCCGCTGGTGGACCTACCCCGACGCCATCTACCGCCATCCGACCCTGGCTTCCCTGGAGGCGCTCTACCGGCCGGCCGAAGAGGACGCCCTGGACAAGAGCCTGCTCCGGCGTTGCCGGCGGCTGGAGGCCGGCCTCTTCCTCTTCCCTCTGGCCGTGGGGAACCATATGGACCACCAGGCCCTCTTCCGGGTGGGGAAAGCGATGGCCCGGTCCGGCCGGGCGGTGGCCTTTTACGAGGACCTGCCCTACGTCGCCTGGGAGGGAGGGACGGAGGCCCGGTTGGGGGAAGTGGGCCGGCCCCTTCTCCCGGAGGTTGTGGAGGTGACCCCCTGGTGGCCGCTCAAGATGGCCGCCGTCTCCTGCTACGCCTCCCAGTTGCCCTCCCTGAGCCGCGCCGGCCTCTCGCTTCCGGAGGCGCTGGAGCGGTATGCGGCCTCCCTCCTTCCCGGCGGCTACGCCGAACGGCTGTGGTGGCCGGAGGAGGCGCAATGGACGAAATGATCGAGCGGGCGCGGGCCTTTTACCGGGGGGCCGACGCGGCCCACGATTTTGACCACGTCCTTCGGGTACTGGCGCTGGTCCGGAGAATCGGGCCGGCCGAGGGGGCCAACATGCGCCTCCTGGAGTTGGCCACCCTCCTCCACGATATCGCCCGGGCCGAAGAAGGGCACACCGGCGTGGACCACGCCCAGGCCGGGGCCAGCCAGGCCCGGGAAATCGCCCTCTCCTGGGGCTATAGTTGCGAGGAAGCCGAGGCCATCGCCCGGGCCATCGCCGCCCATCGCTTCCGCACGGAATGCCCTCCCGAGTCGGTGGAGGCCCGCGTCCTCTACGATGCCGACAAACTCGACGCCATCGGCGCCGTGGGCATCGGCCGGGCCTTTGCCTTCGCCGGCCGGATGGGGCAGCGCCTGTGGACGCCCGTTCCGGCTGGCCTGGCCGCCCGCCGGGAGATCGACCACGCCGCCTGGAGCCCATCCATCGAGTTCGCCGTCAAACTCTCCCGGCTGGCCGATTCGCTCTACACCGAGACGGCCCGGGCCATCGCCCGTGAACGCCACGCCTTTATGGTGGCCTTTTTCCGGCGGCTGGAGGCGGAAGTGCAGGGGGAGGTGTGAAGGGGAGTACCAGCCCGGTTCGCCGGGTGGGACGGGGATTTCTTTGACCGGGCCTGAATCCAGGGAGGGGAGCGCAGTTGCAGGAGGGAAAGGATTGTAGTAGAATGCAGGTGGCCGACGGGAAAGCAGATAGGATCTGGCGCTTTCCCCGGCCGGCCCGAGGGAAGCATGTCCGTCGAAAATCGCTGTCCCATCTGTGGAGCCCTATTGCCGAAGCCGGGGGGAAAATGCCCCTTTTGCACAGAGGCCCAGCAACTGGTGGAGCACCTGGCTTCCGCAGAGCAGGTTCGCCTCTGTGCCCGTTGCGGAGCCATCCTGGAAGAGGGGGATGAAGGCGACCTCTGTGCCCGTTGCCGGCTACAGGCCATGGTCCGACCTCCGGCCTGGCGACGGGAAGACCGAATCGCCCGCTGGCTGCGCGATCACGTGGTCGAGCCGCCGCTTCCGCAGGAGTCGCTCCAGACCTGCCCGCGTTGCGGCAAGGCCATTCCGGCCCATTCCCTCTTTTGCCTGTACTGCGGAGCCCCGGTGGCGGCGAAGGAGCCGGCCGTCGCGGAGGAGCCTTCTGGCGAGAGCCGGGCGAGCACCCCCGAAGCGGCGCCTCCAGGGGGAGAAAAGGTCCCCTCCGAGGAGCCGGCCGCCGGCCCTCCGGGGGAGGCGGTGGCCGGGGAGAGCCCTTCCCCAACGCCGGCCTTCCCGCCCCCGCAGCCGCTTCTCCACCGGCTTCGGGACTTTTGGCGGGAGCAGTTCCGGCCGGCCCCGGCCGGGACTCCCCGAAGCCCCCTTTCCTTCCCTGGAGGAGTCGGAAAGATTCAGACCTGGGTCTGGGTTCTCCTGGGGCTGGTGCTTCTGGGGCTGGCGGGCATGGCGGTTTTCTGGACCATGCTCTTGAATTCCGGGGGAATTGTCCTTCGTTAGGAGTTTGCGGTGGACGATTTCCGACGCGAGGCGGCTGAACATTATGAACGGGCCGTGGCCCTGGAGCGGGCCGGCCGCATCGACGAGGCCCTGGTCGAATACCGCCGGGCGGCCGATACCGACCCCACCTTCGCCGCCGCCTACGAGGCCCTGGGCTATCATTACCAGCGGCGCGGCCTCCTGGCCAAGGCCCTGGATGCCTTCCAGACGCTGGCCCGACTGGAAGGCACCTACACGGCCTATTTCAATCTGGGCTACATCCTGGTCGAGATGGAACGCTACCCGGAGGCCATCGAGGCCTTCCGGCGTTGCCTGGAACTCGCTCCGGAGGACCCGGCCGCGCTCTATGAGATCGGCTATGCCTGTTATGCCCTGGGACGGCCGGCCGAGGCCCTGGAGGCGTTGCGCCTTCCCCTCCAGGCCTATGCCCAGGACGCCCGGGTGCACAATCTGGCCGGGGCCTGCTACCTGGACCTGGAGATGTGGACAGAGGCCGAGGCGGCCTACAGCCGGGCCCTGGAACTGGCCCACCCAGGCGAGGAGGCGGAGGATGCCCAGGCCGGATTGTGGGTCGCCAGACGCCATCAGGAGTTTCCGCCGGGGACGCCCCTGAGCCTCCAGGACGAACTCTACGCCGACGCCGGCGTGGTCCTCCTGGGCACGGCCGGAGATCACGGCCGCAACCTTTCGTCCTGGGAAACCCCACCGCTGTCTCCCGAAGCCCTCGCCGTCACCCTCCGCCGCCTGGAGGCCCTGCTCCTGGCCCTGAAGGTGCATCCCTCGGCCGTGGTCGCCGTAGACCGGGCCTCCGTCCCGCTGAGCACGGTGTTGGGAGAAATCCTTTCCCGGCCCAGGAAAACGCTTTCCCAGTTGCAGCCTCAGGAACGGCCCCTTCTGGTCCTTTTCCTGGGCCGGCAGCGGGAACTTCTGGAGGTGGTCCTGGAACAATCCCCCCGGGAGGCCCTCTCCTTCGTCTACGCCCTGGGCTGGTCGCCCCAGGACGGCCTCCTCCCTGATTTTATCGGGGTCGTGGTCCAGGGCAGGATGCCCGAGGAGGCCTCCTGCGACGAGGAGGCGTTGCGGGCTGCCTGCGCTCGCCTGAAGGGAGGTGGGGAGCCGGAACAAATCCGCTACTACCTGGAGGAACACCGCCGGCTCCGTTTCCTGGAGTGAGCCGGCCCGGTGCAACCTGGGCCCCTCCCGTTCGTACCAGGGACGGGCCTGCCCAGACCGAACGGGCCGATACGGCCGAGGAGGAAAAGATGACCGATTTCCGTGAGCGCGTTTTCCGCTCCCGCGACGAGAGCAAACTGAAGAAACTGGCCAGTTACATCCCTGGCTACGGCGGCTACCTGGATAAGGAGATGCGGCGGGATGCCGATAAACTCCTGCGCGAGTACGTTGCTGCCCGTCTGGAACAGCAGCGTCGCCGTCTGACCGAGGCCCAGCAGGAACTCCTGGCCGGCGGCGGCCTGGCCCTGATGGATGACGTGGACCGGGTACAGAAGAAGTTGCAACTGCTCGGCGACCGCCTGCGCACCGCCGTCTACGGCTACGCCGGCTGGTTCGACGCCGTGGTGATTCGGGAGGAGGCCCTCAACGCCCTCTACGACTATGACGCCACCCTGATCGGCGGTGCGGATCAACTCGCCGAGGAGGTGCAGGCCTTTTCCCAGGCAGTAGCCGGCCAGGGGGATGTCCAGGCGACGCTGAAGCGGCTGAACGAGACTCTGAACAGGCTGCACGAACAGGTGGACCGGCGACGGGATGTCCTCATCGGGGCCGTCCCGCCCGTTCCCCCGGCCGAACCGCAGGCCACCGAGCCGGCCCCGCCGGCTCCCTGAAAAAGTGAGGAGGAACGACCATGGCCCTACTCGAAGTCATCGAGTTTCTGGACGAAAGCGGGCGGGAGATCATCCACCGCGTCCCTGAAGAAGGCTCCGGAGAAATTCGACTGGGCTCGCAGTGCGTGGTCCGCGAGAGCCAGGTGGCGGTCTTTTTCCGCGACGGCAAGGCCCTGGACGTCCTGGGGCCCGGCCGGCATACCCTGACCACGGCCAACATCCCCCTCCTGGTCAACCTGCTCAAGATCCCCTTCGGCTGGAAAAGCCCCTTCCGCGCCGAGGTGGTCTTTGTCAACATGCGCGAGTTTGTGGACATGAAGTGGGGCACCCCCCAGATGCTCCCCTTCCGGGACAAGGACCTGGGCGTCGTCCGTCTGCGGGCCTTTGGCACCTATGCCATGCAGGTGGCCGACCCCCAACTCTTTGTCAACAAAATCGCCGGCACCCAGGGCATCTACACCACGAACCAGTTGGAGGACTATCTGCGCAACATCCTGGTCTCCCGTATGGCCGACCTGCTGGGGGAAAGCAAGATCGCGCTCCTGGACCTGATCGGCCAGTACGACGAACTCGGCGCCGGCGTGCGGGCCAAAGCGGCCGACGATTTCGCCGCCCTGGGGCTGACCCTGAAGGCCTTTTACATCACCGCCATCACCGTCCCCGAAGAGGTGGAAAAGGCCATTGACGAACGGGCGCAGATGGGGGCGATCGGCGACCTCGCCGCTTACATGCGCTTCAAGGCCGCCCGGGCGATGGGCGATGCGGCCCGGGCCGAGGGCGCCGGCGGGCTGGCCGGGGCCGGCCTGGGGCTGGGAGCCGGGGTCGGACTGGGCGGCGTCCTGGCCGGAACCATGGCCCAGGCGATGCAGGCGCCCGCCGGGGTTCCGGAACAGGACCTCCTGAAGCAACTGGACAACCTCCGTGCCCAGGGTATCCTCACCGAGGAGGAATACCAGGCCAAGCGGGCCGAGATTCTGGCCCGTACCCAGCCGCAGAGCGTTCCCGAACTCCTCCGTCAACTGGGCCAGTTGCGCGATCAGGGGATCATCACCCCGGAGGAGTTCGAGGCCAAGAAGAAGGAACTGTTGAGTCGGCTCTGAGGCCGTTGCCAGGGTGGGCCCACGGCGGAAGCGGGACCTGCTGGACCAGGCCCGGGAATTCTATCTCCAGGGACGCAACCAGGAGGCGCTGGAGGCCTATCTGGAAGCGTTGGTGCGTGACCCGGACAACCCCGACGTACATTGCGGCCTGGGGGAAGTTTTCGAGGCCCTGGGCCGTTTGGGCGATGCCCTGGTCGCCTTCGAGCAGGCCCTGCGCCTGAACCCCAACCACGCCTGGGCCCACTTCGGCAAGGGCGGGGTCTTCCAGAGCCTGCGGCGCTATCGGGAGGCCGCCGCCTCCTACCGGCGGGCGGCCGAACTGCAGCCGACGGAGGCCGCCTTCCACCGGGCCCTGGGGCTGGCCGAGTACCTCTGCGACCACCTGGAGGCCTCCGTCCAGGCCTACCGTAGGGCGTTGGAGGCCGACCCCGAGGATGCCCTTTCCCATTACGGCCTGGGGCTGAACCTGGATGCCCTGGGCCGGCCGGAAGAGGCCGTCCTGGCCTATCAGCGGGCATCTGCCGCCGACCCGGAGGACCCCTGGCCCCTCCTGCGCCTGGCCGGCCTCCTTTCCCGCTACGGCCATCCCCGCGCCTCCGAGTACCTCCGCCAGGCCGCCGCCCGGGTTCGGGAAGACGACCCCTGGGAACAGGCCGTGCTGAGCATGCTCAGCGGCCGGCCGGAAGAGGCCCTGGAGTACGTCCGCCAGGCGGTGGTCCGTCTTCCCGAAAGCGCCGACTGGCTCTCCCGCGACCCGGACCTGGAGCCGCTTCAGGCCGACGAGCGCTTCTGGCTGATCCTTTCGACCACCCGGCGGCGATAGCCTGTTGGGCGTGGCCGTCGGGGCGTCTCGGGTTGCCGGCATCGGACCCCGATTTGTGGTAAAATAACAGGTGGTTCGGGCCGAAGGTTTCCTCGGGAGGAGAGGGTGCGCTTTGAATTTGCCACGGCCACGCGGGTGATCTTTGGGGCCGGGACGCTGGCGGAGGTCGGGCCGGCCGCTGCCGGCTTCGGCCGGCGGGCCCTGGTGGTGACCGGCGGCAACGCCGCCCGGGCCGCGCCCCTGCTCGGCCTGCTGGCCCAGCACGGGGTCGAGGGGGCCACCTTCCCGGTTGCCGCCGAACCCACCCTGGAGACGGTCCGCCGGGGCCTGGCCTGGGCGCGGGAGGGGGAGTGCGACCTGGTCATCGGCTTCGGCGGCGGGAGCGCCCTGGACACGGCCAAGGCCATCGCCGCGCTCCTGACGAACGAGGGGGACGTCCTGGACTACCTGGAGGTCATCGGCCGGGGGCGGGAGTTGGTGCGGCCGGGCGTGCCGTGCATCGCCGTCCCCACCACGGCCGGCACCGGGAGCGAGGTCACCCGCAACGCCGTCCTTCTTTCCTCAGAGCATAAGGTCAAGGTCAGCCTGCGCAGCCCGCTTCTCCTTCCCCGCCTGGCCGTGGTGGACCCGGAGTTGACCTCTACCGTGCCGCCGGCCGTCACCGCCGCCACCGGGCTGGACGCGCTGACCCAACTGATCGAGCCGTTCGTCTCCCGGCGGGCCAACCCGCTCACCGATGCCCTCTGCCGGGAGGGAATCGTGCGGGCCGGCCGTTCCCTCCGCCGGGCCTGGAAGGCCGGGGAAGACGCCGCCGCCCGCGCCGACATGGCCCTGGCCGCCCTGCTGAGCGGGATGGCCCTGGCCAACGCCGGCCTGGGCGCCGTCCACGGCTTTGCCGCGGCCATCGGTGGGTCTTTTCCGGCGCCGCACGGGGCCGTCTGCGCCCGGCTCCTGCCCCTGGTCATGGCCGCCAACCTGCGCGCCCTGCGCCGGCGGGAGCCCGAGAGCGCGGCCCTGCCCCGCTACGACGAGGTGGCCCGCCTCCTCACCGGGCATCCCCAGGCCAGGGCCGAGGACGGGGTCGCCTGGGTGCGGGAACTCGTGGCCGAACTGGGCATCCCGCCCCTCTCGGCCTATGGAATCGGGGCCGGCGACCTTTCCGAAGTCGTCCGGAAGGCCGCCGCGGCCAGCAGCATGCGGGGCAACCCCATCGCCCTGACCGGGGAGGAACTGGAGGAGGTCTTGAGAGAGGCGTTATAAACATAACGGCGCTTCGCTGCGTGCCTGACGACGAACGATGCGCCGGACGGCAGACGGAACGATCCTTGCTCCACCATCAACGATCTGCGGGAGGAACGGATGGGCCAATGGGTATCGGGAGAAGAGGGCATCCGTTTGAGCGTGGTCATCCCCACCCTGAACGAGGCCGCCTATCTGCCTCGCCTGCTCGACGCGCTGGCCGCGCAGACCCGGCCGGCCGACGAGGTCATCGTCGCCGATGCCGATTCCACCGACGGGACGGCGGAACTGGCCCGGGGGCGCGGGGCCCGCGTGGTGCGCGGGGGCAGGCCGGCCGCCGGGCGGAACGCCGGCGCGCGGGCGGCCGGCGGCGACCTCCTCCTCTTCCTGGATGCCGATGTGCTACCGCCGCCCGATTTTATCGAGCGGGCCGTGCGGGAGTTCCTGCGAAAGGGGTACGACGTGGCCACGGCCTGGATGGTCACCTGGGACGGCAATCCCCTGGAACAGGCCATCTATGGGGCGGCCAGCCTCTATTTCTATCTGATGCAGCCCTTCCGTCCCTATGCCCCCGGCTTCTGTATCCTGGTGCGGCGGGAACTTCACGAGAAAATCGGGGGCTTTGACGAGACGCTGCTCCTGAGCGAGGACCTGGATTACGTCCGACGGGCGGCCCGGCACGGCCGCTTCGGCGTCCTGACCGGCACCCGCATCCCGGCCTCGGTGCGGAGGATTCGGAAGGAGGGGCTGCTTCGCCTGGGGATGAAGTACCTCTGGTGCGAGGGAAACCTTTTGCGGGGCCGGCCGGTGCGGGAAATCCCCTTCGAGTACGAATTCGGCGCCTTTCCCCCGCCGGCGCGGGAAAAGAGGCCGGCCGTCCGCCTTCCCCTGCTCCCCTCCGGCCTGCGGGAGCCGGGCGAAGCGCTCCGGCAGTTGTTCCGGCACGCCCTCCCTCTGGGGGCCTTGTTTTCCCTGCAGAGCGCCTCGCTCCAGCGCTTTTTCGGCTCCGTGCCCCGGCGCTTTTCCCTCCATCTCGAACTCGACCGCCTGCGCCGGCCTGGGGGAAGGTGGGAGTTGCCCTGGAAGCGCCCGAAGTGAGGGAGGTTGGCCCGGGGATATGTCCCCCTCCCGACGGCCGGGGGAGGCGGCCTCGATGGGCCTGGCCGGCCGCCCTATGCCATCCTGTAGCCGGGCGTCTCGGCCGGGCGGTCGCGTGCAACCGCCATCGCGGCATCCCCAGGGGCAGACCGCTTCCGTTGACCCGCTATGGGACGGGATATGTCCCGCAACGGGCCGGCCGGGGGAGGGCGATACCCCCCGGGGGTATACACCGCCGGCCCCCTATACCCCCCGGGGGTATGCGCCGGCCGCGCCCTGGACGGGGCGTACAGGCCGGGGCGGCGGTGTTCCCCTCCCCTCTCCCGCCCGAGGGAGAGGGGAGGGGAAGTTGCCCTGGCGGGAGTGCCGGCCGGTCTCCGGCTAGGGCGCCCGGTTCTTGAAGACCAGCGGCAGGTAGAGCGAATACGGCCACCCGGAGAGCACCCGCACCGGGAGGCGGCCCACCGCCTCCCCGCCGCAGACGTTCGTGCCGGTCACGGTGATCGTGTAGGTGCCCGTGGCCGGCCAGGAGTAGAGCGCCGTGGGGCCGACGGTGCCGTTATCCCAGGTGAAGGTGATGGGGAGAGAGGCGGTGATGGGCAGCGGGGAGGCCCGGTAGGTGCCTTCCTGGTCGACCAGGAGCGCGCCCGGCCCGGAGACGGCCACGCCGGAGAGCGGCTGGCAGAAGACCTGCACGGAGAGGGAGGCGCTGACCGGCCCGCCGCAGGCGTTGGTTCCGGTCACGGTGATGGTATAGGTGCCCGGAAGCGTCCAGGAGTAGGCGGCCGTGGGGCCGAGGGTGCCGTTGTCCCAGGTGAAGGTGATGGGGAGGGTGGCCGTGGGTGGGGTGTAGGTGGCGGTGTAGAGGCCGGTCTGGCCTGCCGGGAGCGCCTGAGGTCCGGCGACGGCCACCCCGGAGAGCGGCACGCAGGCCTCCCCCCGGGCGTACTTGAGGTCGCCGTTGAAGTAGTCGTAATAACTCACGTGCGGCCGGCCGGCGGCATCCAGGGCCAGGGAGGTGTACTCGCCTACCCAGCCTGCGCTGTCGACGGTTTCGATGTGCCAGGAGGCGCCGTCGTGATAGGCGTACTTGAGGTCGCCGTTGCCGGAGTAACTCACGTGCGGCCGGCCGGCGGCATCCAGGGCCAGGGAGGTGTAGAGGCCCACCCAGCCTTCGCTGTCGACGGTTTCGATGTGCCAGGAGGCGCCGTCATAGTAGGCGTACTTGAGGTAGTCGTTGCTCGCGTCGTAGTAACTGATGTGGGGGTGGCCGTTCCCGTCCAGGGCCAGGGAGGTGTACTCGCCTACCCAGCCTGCGCTGTCGACGGTTTCGATGTGCCAGGTAGAGCCATCGTGATAGGCGTACTTGAGGTCGCCGTTGGTCCAGTCGAAGTAACTCACGTGCGGCCGGCCGGCGGCATCCAGGGCCAGGGAGGTGAAGAGGCCCACGTTGCCTTCGCTGTCGACGGTTTCGATGTGCCAGGTAGAGCCGTCGTGATAGGCGTACTTGCGGTCGCCGTTGAAGTAGTCGTAATAACT
>Ga0078972_1012623_pt1 | contig 14408 bp, 12 predicted proteins | sample YelNatPaOPGAMG01_FD_67568 | JGI IMG/M metagenome (GOLD analysis project Ga0078972, IMG submission 67568) | Hot spring thermophilic microbial communities from Obsidian Pool, Yellowstone National Park, USA - OP-RAMG-01 (SPADES assembly) (version 2) | ecosystem: Environmental > Aquatic > Thermal... | reverse complement strand
AAATGACGCCCATCGGCACGCCGATCACCATGGCAAGAAGAACTGACACCAGCCCCTCAAGAATCGAGATTCTCGCCCCGTAAAGGATACGAGAAAGAATGTCCCGGCCAAGTTCGTCTGTCCCAAGGAGATGTTTTGTGCTGGGCCTTAAAAGGGTCTGGGAGAGGTTGTTCTGAAAAGGATCATAGGGCGCAATCAGGGGCGCAAAGAGGGCCATCAGGACAAAGGAAAGGACGACGACGGCCCCAGGAAGGGCCATCCGTGACCGTTTCAGTTCATACCACAGTCGATCCCACCGCCGCCGCTCGGTCCCCACCCTTTCGCCAAGAGGTTCATGAAGGGGAACTTCCATTTCGGACTTCTCAAGCAGGGCCATCGTCTCACTCTTCCTCACTGGACCCGGATCCTCGGATCGAGAAAGCTGTAGAGAAGATCCGTCACGAGGTTGATCAGAACAAAGGTCAAAGCCAGGATCAACACGCACGTCTGAACCACCGGGAAATCCCTTGCCAGGATGGACTGAACGACAAGCCTTCCGATCCCGGGCCAGGCAAAGACGGTCTCTGTCACGACCGCTCCTCCAAGAAGATATCCCAACTGCAGACCGACAACCGTCACCACCGCCACCGTTGCGTTGCGAAGAGCGTGTTTGCCGATCACGACCCACTCCTGAAGCCCCTTGGCCCGAGCGGTCCGGATGTAGTCCTGGTCCAGGATTTCGAGAAGGCTCGAACGGACCATCCTCGAGATCACGGCCGCACTGGGAGCGCCCAACGTCAGAGAGGGAAGGATCAGGTGCCTCCAGCTTTCTTTTCCCACGAGAGGAAGCCATCCCAAATGCACGGAAAACAGAAGCATGAGCATGAGCCCAAGATAGAAGGTGGGCATGGAAACGCCGACAAGGGAGGCCATCATGCACAGGTTGTCGAAAACGGAATACTTCCGGACTGCGGAGATGATGCCTGTTATCCCTCCGAAGAGGATCGCCACACCGATGCTGGCTATCCCCAGGAGAAGGGTGTTGAAGTAACGTGAGCCCACCTCTGTCATCACCGGCTTTCGCGTCCTGAAGGACTCGCCAAAATCTCCTGTGATTGCCCGGCCGACAAAGCGGATATATTGAACCGGCAGAGGATCTTGAAGCCCAAGCGAAACACGAACCCGTTCAATGTCCTCCTGGGAGGCATCGATCCCGGCCATGATCCGGGCGGGATCTCCGGGCATGAGGTGAACCATCAGGAAAACGCCGACCGACACGCCGACGATCACCGGTATGAGAAAGAGGAGGCGCCGAACGAGAAAGGTGAGCATGAGAAAATCTCTTCCTGTTGGCAGGAGGATGGATCAAACCCGGACAGACCGCAAGGCAACACGCACTGAGAGAAGAAGCCCTCCACCCCTTGAAGGAGAGGCTTCCTCCCTGGGTTCTCTATCTCTTGAAGGCATGATGAAACCCGATAAACTCGTAAGGATAGATCTCGACTCCTTGGACATTGGCCCTCGTTGCAAAGACCTGATCTTCGTAAAAGAGAACGACAGCCGGGCATTCTTCATAGACGATCTTTTGAATCTCGTAGAGGACCTGGAACCGCTTCTTCGGATCGGTGATCCCCTGTTGTTGCTCGATCAGCTTGTCCACTTTGGGATTGGAATAGGAGAAGTGATTCATCCGCCCACCCGTTTTGATGGTGAGGTTCAGAGTGAGATCAAGATCTCCCGTTGGACTCCCTTTCCCCATGAGGAACATGGGGATCTCCGTGTACTTGTCGAGGAGGGCTGTCAGGGTTCCCCAGTCCGGGGCCTTGATCTCGGCCTTGATCCCCACCTCCTTGAGCTGCCCCTGCACCGCCTCTGCGACCTGTCGGTCCATCAGATAACGGCCTGTGGGCGTATACAGAGAGGTCGTGAACCCATTGGGATAACCCGCTTCGGCAAGGAGCTTCTTCGCCCTGGCTGGATCGTAAGGATAGGGCTTGAGCCCCTGAATGGCCCCTGGAATGGCTGGAGATTCGAAGCTTCCACCCAAAGTGCCGACCCCTTTGAGGACGCCTTGAACAATCGCTTCGGGATAGATCGCGTGGCTCACAGCCTTTCGAACTCGGATGTCGTCGAAGGGCTTCACTTTGTTGTTAAGTCCGATGTAGATGGTTCGAAATCCTTTCTCACGAACTACCTTCACGTCTTTCGACTGCTGAAGCTTATCGAGCAGAACGGTGGGAACCGAAGCAATCACGTCGGCCTCACCGCTCAGAAGCAGCATCACCCGGGTCGCATCCTCAGGAACCACTTTGAAGACCACTTTGTCGAGATAGGCCTTCTTCCCCCAGTATTCTTCATTGCGAGCCAAAACGACCTTCTCCCCGGGCGCCCAGCTTTCAAGCTTGAAAGGGCCTGTTCCCGCGGGATTCTGTGCGTATTTTTTCCCGAGCTTCTTGGCTTGGGTGGGGCTGAGGATCGCCAAGTTATAGGCCGTTAGCTGAGCCAGGAGCGGGCCAAAGGGCTTCAAAGTGGTGATCGCTACCGTGTATTCGTCCACGATCTTCACGCCTTTGATCATGCCAGCCGAGCTCTTCCGAGGCGAAGCCGTCGCCGGATCGACGATCCGATCAAACGTGTACTTCACGGCCTCCGCGTTGAAAGGGGTGCCATCCTGGAACTTGACCCCTTTTCGAAGCCGAAAGGTCCAGGTCATCTGGTCTGAGCTGACCTCCCACGCTTCCGCCAGGCAAGGAACGATGTTCATGTCGAGATCGTACTTCACGAGGGTTTCATGAATCTGCATGACCACGCGTGAGGTTGGGACGTCGGTCACAAACTGCGGATCGAGGGTGAGGGCATCCGTGCCGGTTGCATAGATCAGTGTGCCTCCTTTCCGGGGCCCTTCCTGCTCACTTCGGCTCAGTGGGACGATCAAGAATAGGGTCAAAAAAACGAGAAGAACGACAAAGGCTTTCCTCATAGTCCGGCTCCTTTGATGCATGATATTGCATCGGGCAATCAGGCTGGTTTTTCGGTGAGAGACCGGATCCATTATAAAACCCCGATCCGAAATTTTCCAGGAGAGGCTTCGGCGTTAAGTCATGCCACAACTTCGGAGGGATTACCTATCATTGGGGTTAGGCCTTGGATATTAGAATATAATACCCTGACGTTGCAATAAATCCTGCTCAAGGGCTCCGGGGAGAGCGCCAGAGACGGCTTGTAGCGGTCCCCTTAAGGAGGTTTGATTCTGAGTTCCGTTACCTCTGCTGGACTCCCCCATTGGTGGAATCTGCGATAGCCGTCCAGGTGTCAACAAATCCCGCTTGACAAGGCCTCCGAGGCGTCCTCTCCGGGACTCCCATATGCAACGGGCGGGTCTAGAGGATGCCTTAGGCCAAGGCTTCGGCCACAAGCTCGGTGATATCCATCACCTTGAGGCGTCCCTTCTTTTCCTTTCTCAGCCGTGCCGCGGCCTGTTGCAGGCTCGATTTGCACGAGGGGCAGGCCGAAACAATGATCTCCGCACCCTGTTCCGCTGCTTCAACAGCCCGGCGGTAGGCAATATCGCCCGAAAGATCGAGATCAAAGGCCTTCAGTCCGCCACCGCCTCCGCAACACTTTGCAAGGTTTCGATTCTCCTTGAACTCAAGAAGCCGAAGCCCTGGAATCGCTTGAAGGATCCTTCTGGGAGGTTCGTAGATGTTCATATGCCTTCCAAGATCGCAAGGGTCATGATAGATGACCTTTCTGTCCACAGACTTTTCAAACTTGAGCTTCCCCGAAGTGATCAGTTGATCCAAATATTCCACGATGTGAAGGACCTCGATTTGGAACGTCCCATGCTGGGGATAGAGTTCTTTGAAGGTTTTGTAACACCCGGCGCAGGTGGTCACGATCCTTTTGGGAGCGTATCGAGAAAAGCGCTCAATGTTGCGCTCGATGAACTCCTTAAACCTCTCCGACCCCGTGAGATAGGCCAGGTACCCACAGCAATGTTCTTCGTTGCCCATCGTGGCGTAATCGATGCCGACACGGTCCAGGATCTCCATCGTGCTCGGAACAACTTGGATGTCCTGGTAGCTCGTCACGCATCCGAAGAAAACAAGCGTCTCTGCCTCCTTCTCCTTGTAGGTGGAGGGATAAACATCGGTCCTCTTTTCGGGCGGCTCTTGAAAGGGATTCCCGAACTGGGCGATGTTCTCAATCAACATCCGGTGAACCTCAGGCAAGTAACCTTCCTCTACCAGCCGCCTCCGGGCGGCCTCCACGATTTCGGCCACGCCAACCCCAGCCGGACAGACGGCCTTACAGTTCATGCACATCGTGCAAGCGTAAAACTTCTCGGCGAGCTCCTTGGAAAGGGGGACCTTTCCGGTCAGGATATTGTAAGCCAGAATGACCCGGCCCCGAGCGTTTTTCGACTCCACGCCCGTCTCCCGGTAGGTGGGGCATCCAGCCCGGCAAAAACCACACATCAAGCACGCAAAAATCTCCTGGTCGATCTTTTCACCAAATCCCTTCACCTCGGGAAGGCCTTCGATAAAATCCTTGTAGGCCGAATAATCGAGCACATCTCTCACCGTCTGATCAAATCCCATCTTCCCCGGATTGAGAATATGGTCCGGATCGAGGGAATCCTTGATCGTTTTCATCACCCGATGGGAAAGACCCAGTTCCTTCTCAATGAAGGGAGCCTTCGCGATCCCCAATCCATGCTCGGCACTGAGGGTTCCCTTATGCTTTAATGCCAGCTCGATGAACTCCTTGCCGATCTCCTTAAGCTCCGCCCACTGCTCGGGTTTCGTGGGATCCATGATCACGCAGGCATGAAGGTTTCCATCTCCCACGTGGCCGAAGGTAGCAATGGTCAGGTTGTGCCGCTCTGCCACCTTGCGGATGTCCTCGATCGTTTCGGGAATAGCCGACAGGGGAACGCCGAAATCCTCCAGCATCGGCATGTAACGAGACCCTCTTTTGTGCATGGAGAGGGCGGCCACGATCCCTTGCCTTCCCTTCCAGATGAGGACCTTCTTGGCTGGGTCGTCATCCCACTGAACACCGATCATGCCGTGGCGTCGGCCAATAGCGTTGATCTTTTCGATCTGTTCTTTGACCACCACCCGATGCCCATCGATCTCGAGAAAGAGGAGACAGCCCACGTGATCCGGAATCCCCATGCCCATGGCTTTGTTCACCACATCGATGGAGACCCGATCGAAGATCTCACAAGAAGAAAGCCCGATGCCTGAAGTCAGGATCTCCGTCGCAGCATCCCCCGCCTCTTCAATCGTCTTAAAACTCATCTGGGCGAAGGCGACGTATTCAGGCACAGGAAGAATCCGTAGCGTCGCCTCCGTGATGATGCCAAGCGTTCCCTCTGCACCGCAAAAGAGATGGGTGAGGTCGTAGCCCGTTGATGTCTTGGGAGCGAGCGTTCCCGTGCGGATCACCTCTCCGCTGGCCAAGACCACCTCCAGCCCCTTCAGGTAATCCTTCGTGGTTCCATACTTAATCGCACGGTTGCCGCTGGCATTGGTGGAGATCATGCCTCCGATGGAGCAGAGTGCCGCACTTGCCGGATCCGGTGGGAAGAAGTGGTCGGGTGCAAGGGCATTGTTCAGCTCCTGACAGATCACCCCCGGCTCCACAACCACGTAGTCGTCCTTCCGGTTGATCTCTTTGATCCGGTTCATCCGGGTCAGATCGAGGGCGATCCCACCCAGGCAAGGAAGCGCCGCACCGGTTAGGCTTGTGCCCGATCCTCGGGGGACGATGGGAAAACGTTTTTCTTTGGCAAGTTTGACGATTTCGACGACTTCGTCCCGCGAACGGGCGAAGACCACCGCATCCGGCACCCCCTGGTGGATCGACATGTCCCGGGAGTAACAGAGCCGATCGACCAGGTCGGTCCTCACATTTTCCTTCCCCACAATGGTTTCAATCTTTTCGACATATTCCATGACTCGACATTCCTTTTCCGAATGCTCCGATCCCACCCTCTCCCCCATGAGGGTCGAAACGCCTCCTGAAGGGAAGAAGGTGGGATCTCCACTTGATTCAAAACGATCTTCTCGTCGCTTTGCGATCGGCTCTCTAACCTTTCGATCCCTTTGCCTTGGCCAAAACCTCCTTCACAACCTCGCTGAATTCCTTGTCGGTCAGAGGCCGCTTCTTGTCGTGGCTTCTCAACTTCACCTCATTGAGAACGTTCAGCCTCTCTGTCTCGGGAATCTCAATCCCAAGCCTCTCCGCCAAGATCACGATGTTATCAAGCCCGCTCTTCTTGCCCAGCACGATTTCGGGAAGTTCGCGGCCAACAAAACGGGGGTTGACCGGGAAAACGATCGTAGGATCCTTCTCGAAGGCGTTCTTGTACCAGCTCGTGACAATACCGGACTCGATGCTGTAGGCTTTACTTCCTACGAAGGGACGGTTCGGCGGAGGCTCGAGACCCGCGAGCTCCATGACGAAGTTCGAAAGCTCGTTGAGCTTCCCATAATGGATCCCCACGTCGATTCCATAAAGAGTCAACAGGGCGAGCGCGGTCTCCTCCATGGGTGCATTGCCGCAACGCTCTCCAATACCTCCGACCGTACTGTGGATGACCTCCGCCCCAGCCAGAACCGCCATGATCGTATTGGCGACCCCAAGGCCGAAATCGGAATGGAAGTGAATCTCCAAAGGCTTCTTGACCGCCTCCTTCACCTTGCGCGTGAAATAGCTCGCTCCCTGGGGCGAGAGCACACCGAAGGTATCGACCAGCGTAAAGGCATCCATGTGCCCTTCGGTGGCCACACGATGGACGAGTTTAAGGAGCCAATCCATATCGGTGCGGGTCCCGTCGATCGTGAAGAAGACGGTATAAAGCCCCTGCTCCTTCGCGAAAGAAGTGGCCTTGATCGACAGATCGATCGCCTTTTCGAGGGGCCATTTGTAAGCCTCTTCCACCAGGTGGGCGCTCGCCGGGATCTCGATGACGATCCCCTTGACCCCGCAGTCCACGGCTCGCTTCACGTCGTCGATCATGCACCGGGTAAAGCAGAAGATCTCCGGCCCCAGGTTTCGCTTGACGATCTCTTTGATCGCAGCCTCGTCGGGCGGGCTTACGGCAGGCATACCGGCCTCGATGCGATGAACCCCGATCTCGGCGAGTTTTTCAGCGATCCGGACCTTATCATCCTTCGTAAAGACGATCCCAGCCTGTTGTTCTCCATCGCGAAGGGTGACATCGTGAATCTTCACCTTCGCCGGCGGGTGAAAATCCTTTCTTACCTCTTCGAGATAGTTCCAAGGGCTCACATACCAATTCTCCGTTTTCCAAGGCGTACTCATTCGATGATCCTCCTTCTTTGTTTGAAGTCTTTTCGGTTTTCGAAAACAGCCCCATCCCAATCCCATTTCAACAAAAGATGCTCTGGAAACGGGGGATCGTGATTCGACTTTTCTCCTCCTTCCAGGATGAAGCGATCCTCTTTTGTCCTACTTTATAAGTTTAGCATGGGGCCTTTTTGTTTTGCTATGTTCGAAGCTCCCCGAATTCCAAATCCCCTGCTTCTTTTCCCGGCTCCCTCAAGCGTGGTCTTTTTTGAGCTGGGCGGCGATTGGGACAAAATCATAGGAAGGGAAGACTTCATAACGAAACGCGCCCCATGCCTTCTGTTCGATGAATCGGTTCAGGTTTCGGATCTTGTCCGCCTCGACCCGAACCTGAATGATGAAGCCGTAGGACATGGCCACCACCCACGAAACCACTTCCGTCCCCTCCGGCGGGAAATCACGATAAAACCCCGTCTTCTTGAGATGGGCCATGATCTCTTCCAGGGGCTTCGACTGATCATGATGAAGAAGAACGGTGAGCATCACTTTGTTCTCGTTTGCCATTGTTCACCTCCGTATGTTTTGTTCCGTTGTCGCTTCGGTCCTCCCGTTCACTTCGAGAGATGGCTCCCAAAGGAAGTCTGAACCATTGGCAGGACCTTCTTTGCCTTGATCCCCAAACGCTCGAGGGCAAGAAGGCTCAGCTCCTCCAGAGAGGCAGACGGCTTTGCCTTCTCGAGCTCTTTCACGATCGCATCGATTCGCTCGATGAACTGTATCCCCTCTTCCATCACCTTCGAAATGACTTCGCCCGTCAGGGGTTCATGCCAGGAAGAGAACAGGTATCGAACGCCCGGCATCTTCTGAAGTTTCTTGATGGATTCGATGGAGGCTCGAGGATCGACATAGATCGGCAATGTTCCAGCCGCAGGGATGGCATCCCCTGAAAACAGGGCACCCTCCTCTTCGAAGAAGAAAGAAAGGGAGCCAAGGGAGTGACCCGGCGTCTCGATCACCCGGATGTGCTTGCCCGTATCCCACTCGATCCGATCCCCTTCTTTCAAAACCTTTTCCACGGCGACCGGACCGGCAACAAGCTCGAAAAAGTTCAGGATCGGCCTTTCCCGATACTGCCGTTCCACGTCTTCGATCCACCTTCGGTCCACCTCATGAGCTCCAAAGACCGCTCCCGATCTTTCTCTGACCGCCGGGCACCCGCCGATATGATCCGGGTGGGCGTGGGTGAGAAGAACGAGCTTCACCTCCTCGATCGATCGCCCTAAAGACTTCAGGGCCTCTTCGATCAAACCGCTTGTCCCTGAAACGCCCGCATCGATCAGACATATCCTTTTCCCGACGAGGGCGTAGGAATAGACAAAACGATCGACATAAACCCCGTCGTCAACAGCAAGCCGAAACGGGTGTCTTATGGCATGAATCCTTTCGGTGACCTGCATCGCTGGACCTCCCTTGTTGAACCCTCCAAAGGTTTTCGGAGATTTTCAAGCGCTCAGCTTGCCCTTTTCGTGTATCAGACGATCGAGCTCCTCGACCGCCATTTCAGCCAAGTCCGGATCATTGATGTGGAGCGGAACCTCCCGAAAACCGACACGGGAGAGATCGAGGTGATTCTTCAAGCTTTCGTAAAAGGCCTGATCGGCCTCGGGCCAGAACCATGACTGTGGGGCGGGCCTTCCATCCAGGCAAATCGCCTTTGGCCCGGTTGGGCTATCATAGGCTGAAAAGCCTTTCAATGGAATGAGGACGAGGCATGGTCCTTTCGCTCGGTTGATCTTCTCGGCAAAAACGCGGCCTAAGCGCTCACTTTCCTCGATATTCGTTCGCATCAACGTGATGTGAGGGGTATGACGGTAAAAGACGCGATCCTTCCATTTTTCGGGAACCGTGTCCGGCGTTTTGAAGTTCACGAGATCGATCGCTCCGGGCATAATGACCTGCGGAAGGCCTTGGGCTCCTGCAGCCTCCATTCGGGTCGGACCTGCCGTGAGGACTCCACCCACAACCTCATCGGTCACCTCGGTGGTCGAAATATCGAGAACGGCATCGATCCGTCCCTCTTTCACAAGCTCTTCAAGGGCCATTCCCCCTGTCCCGGAGGTGTGGAACACCATGACCTCATAACCCTTTTCTTCAAGAAGGGATTTGGCTCGCTCCGCACAAGGCTGAACGACACCGAAGACCGTGAGGGCGATTTGCATCTTTTTATCTTCCTTCTCCGCCGACGCCTCCTTGAGCATGCCGGCCATAGCTCGAGCGGCGTTTGCAAAGATTTGGCGCGTCATTCGGTTGAGGGAAATATCGCCCACCGGATGAAACATGACGATATCCTTCCAGCCCACGTATCCCCGGACATCGCCGGAAGCCATGGTCGAGACCATGAGCTTCGGCATTCCTACGGGAAACCTCTGCATCACGGCACAGGCAATGGCCGTTCCATTCGATCCGCCCAGGGCCATCACGCCTTGGAATCGTCCTTCCTGATAAAGTTTTTCTGACAGTCGGATCGCGCCTTCGGTCATCACCTTCTGAGCAGGAACCCGCTCCATTTGGCTGACCGCGACGAAGTCTGCCCCGGCTGCCTTGGCCACTTCGCGACAGGTAACCTGAGAAGCGAACTCCGACTCAAAGGTCTTGCAGCTCACGTCCATGACGAAAGGTGTGACACCTTCGCCGCGAAGCTTTTCTTGAACATACTGATACTCTCTCCCTTTTGTATCCAACGTCCCGATAAGAAGTACGGCCTTCATAGGCGGAATTCCTCGTGCAACCTGTAGAAAGAAGAATTGAGAAGGGCCTGGTAAAAACGGGCTTTCCCTTCGCCCAAGCCTAAACGCCCAGATATCGTTCTTTGATTTCCCGGTTTTCCCACAGTTCGGTCGGGGTTGAGGAATAAACGATTTTCCCTTTGCTCATCACGTGGGCATAATCGGCGAACCGTTTGGCGAACGAGAGATTCTGCTCGACCAGGAAGATGGAAAGGCCACTCTGTTTCAACTTCAGGATGGCATCTCCCACCTCTCGGACCAAGACGGGCGCGAGTCCTTCGGTGGGTTCATCCATGAGAAGAAAGAGGGGATTTGAAATGAGGGCCCTTGCGATGGCCAGCATCTGTTGCTCGCCGCCGCTGAGCTGGTTGCCGCGATTGTTTTCCCGCTCCTTCAGACGGGGGAAAAGCTCGTAGATCCTCTCAAAATCCCATTTCCTTTCCCCATCCCCGTTCAACCGACGCGCGGCGATCGCCAGGTTTTCTCTCACCGTGAGAGAGGGAAAAATGCGCCTCCCCTGAGGCACCAACCCGATCTCGAGGCGCATGATTTTGTAGGAAGGCATACGGGTGATCTCGATGTCGTTAAAAAAGATCTGTCCGCGGCGGGGCGGCGTAAAGCCAACGATGGAGCGGATCAGGGTGGTCTTTCCCACGCCGTTTCGTCCGAGAAGGGCCACCACCTGCTCTTTCCCAACCTCCAAACTGACTCCCTGGAGGACGTAACTGTCACCGTAATAGGTATGAATATCGACCACCTTCAACATAGCCGTTACTCCGCTCCCAGATAGATCTCCTGAACCGTGGGGTTGTTGCGAATCTCCTCTTTCGTCCCTTCGGTCAAGAACTTGCCATGATTGAGCACGGTGATCCGTTCCGCAAACTCGAAGGCCACGTCCATATCGTGCTCGATAAGAAGGATCGTGATCTTCGGGTCGAGTCTCTTGAGCAAGAGCGTGAGCTCATGGGTCTCGGCCGATGAGAGGCCTGCGGCCGGCTCGTCGAGAAGAAGGAGTCGGGGTTCCTCTGCAAGGGCCAGGGCCACCTCGATCTGCCTCTGATCGCCATGGGAAAGGTTTTTCACCAGCTCCCCCCTTTTCTCCCACAAACCAAATTCCTTAAGGAGCGCATTGCACCGTTCCATCAATCGCCGATAAGATGAGAGGGGCCGAAACATGACGAACTTCGTCTTCTCGAGGGCCTGGCAAGCCATCAAAATGTTTTCGGCCACCGTGAGCTTCGGAAAAAGATTCGTCACCTGGTAGGTTCTTGCCATCCCGAGAGCGGCCCGCCGGTGGGGAGGCAGGTTCGTGATGTCCGTCCCGAAATAAAGGATCTTGCCCGAGCTCGCCGAGTAGACGCCACTGATCACGTTGAAGAGCGTGGTTTTCCCGGCACCGTTCGGTCCCATGAGAACCCGCCGCTCTCCCGGTTCGATGGTGAGGCTCACCCCGTCTACTGCCCTCAGTCCTCCAAAATCCTTTGACACATTCTCAAGAACCAGGCACGGACCTGCACACGTCTGTCCCATCATTCCAACTCCTGACCGTCCTAAATCTGATCCTTCAGCTTTAACGAGCGCTCTTCGGAAGCTCGATCTCCTTGAACTCTCGAACGGCCTCGCTAATCGATTTCTCCACAGGAATCCGTTCCGCCGTTGACCCTCCCACGTAGCCATCCAACCCTTTCACCTTAGATAGAAGATAGCGCACGTCTTCAGGCGTCTCCGTGGCCCCTCCGTGGCAGGTTACGATGACATCGGGCTTCTTACCCTTCACCGCATCCACGATCCTCTGAACCAGATCCACCATGGCGTCGACCGAGGTGACGGTCTTTGAGCCGATGGAGCCGCCACTCGTATTGCCTCCGTGAGCGATAATGTTGTCGCAGCCCGCCTCGAGCATCTTGAGAGCCTCCTCCGGGCTGGTGCAAAAGGCCTTCGTAAAAAGGCCTTTGCGGTGCGCGATGGCCATCATCTCGACTTCCTTGTCGTACTTCACACCCGTCTCTTCAAGGGTCCGCCGAAAGTTCCCATCCACGAGGGCAAGGGTCGGGCAGTTGAGGAGGCCCGAAAACCCTGCTGAGATGATCTCATCCAAGAACGACTCCATCTGTCGGGTGGGATCCGCGCCCAAGAGTCCTGCCATGACGGGTGTGTTTCGAACCACGGGGAGAATATCTCGCTTCCCCAGCTCGAGGGTCACCGCGTTTCCATCGGCGATGCAAAGATAACCCGCCATGGATGAGTGACCTGCCATCCGGAAGCGTGCCAGAATATGCGTCGTGATCATGTCCGCTCCGCCGACCTCAGCGAACTTGGCTGAAATACCCGTTCCTGCAAAGGCATCGAAGATCGCCTTACCCTTGGCGATCTCGGCCCGGAGTCTTGAAACGACCTCCTCCCTGGTGAACCTCTTAGCCATGATCCGTTCCTCCTTGCAAAGGATAGAGCCTAAAAGCGGCCCGTTTCGCTTAGACGCCCTTCACCTCGGGTTCGACCTTCTTCTCACCTCCGCGGATCCAATCGCTCAGCAGATTCATGAGACCTTGGGGCGCATAGAGAATGGTAAAAATGTAGATCGTCCCTACGATCAGAAGCCAGCGCTGGGTGTAGGCACTGATGAAGTTTTTCAGAAAGACGATGATGCAAGATCCGAGCGCGGGTCCGATCAAGGTTCCCGGTCCTCCGAGGATGACCATCAGGATGATTTCGATCGAGGCGGTCAGATCCATGTTGTAGGGGCTAACGAAGCCGTCGAAATAGGCCCACAAAACACCGGCCACTCCGGCGAAGGCCGATGCGACGACATAGCTCAAATATTTATGGAGCCATGTGTGATAACCGAGGACCTTCATACGCGATTCGCTCTCTCGAATGCCCTTGAGGCTGTGGCCGAAGGGCGACCGAACGAAGATAGATAACAAGATGACAACAATGATGAAGATGACCAAGACGAAATAATAGTAGGTGAGGGGGTTTTTCAAGGCGATCGGAAGCCCCAGATCGGGCCTCACGATTCCAGAGATACCGTTGTCGCCTCCTGTCATGTTGACCCATCGGAAGGCAAGTCCCCAGAGGCACATACCCAGAGCCAAGGTGATCATGAGGAACCCCACTCCCGATGCATGAGCCACAAGAAGGCCGAAGATCGCACCGATAAAGGTGGCCAGACCCACGCCGCTCACGAAGCAGGTGAGAAACCCGATCTTGTAGCGAGTGACCATCACCGCAACCACATAGGCCGCACAACCAAAGAAACCGGCATGGCCAAAGGAGGTCAACCCCGTATATCCCAACAGAACATCCAGACTCATGGCCGCAATGGCATAGATCAGCATCTGCGTAAAGAGGGTGATCCAATAAGAGCTGTAAAAGGGCGGCAACACCGCCAAGACAAGACAGGCCAAGACCAGTCCGGCAGGCTTTGCTTTTGAGGAAAGGAAATCTTTCATAATCTTTACTCTCTTCCAAAGAGACCCGTAGGCCGGATGGCCAGTACGATGGCCATCGGTGCAAAGAGTGTGAAATAGGAAAGTTCGGGGACGATTGCCTTTCCAAAATTATCGACAAGCCCCACCAGGATGCTTCCTACGGCTGACCCCTTGAGGCTGCCCCTGCCTCCAACAATGACAACGACAAAGCCGAGGGAAAGCAGCTCAAGGTCGAGCCCCGGGTAAACACCGAAGATGGGACCGCCCATTACCCCTCCGAAGGCCGCAAGAAAGGCGCCCAACCCGAACATACAACCCGAGATCAAAGGAACGTTAAGCCCCACACCGCCTGCCATTTCGTGGTCGTCGACCGCGGCGCGAAGTTTTGCACCGACAAGCGTCTTCTCGTTAAAGGCCCAAAGACCGATTGCCACAAGGGTTGCGATACCGATGACAAAGAGGCGATAGACAGGGAAGATGACACCGAAGATCTCCACGGAACCGACCAAGAAGGGAGGGGTGGGAAGGGTATAAGGATCTCCTCCCCATATCAGGAGAGCGATATCACGGAAAGCCAGGGTAAAGCCCAGTGTCAGCATCATCTGGGGGCTTGCTTGAAGGGGAAACCGTCGAAGAAAAATCCGCTCCATCAGAAGACCGATCACACCGATCGCTAAAGCGCCAACCAAGGCCGCAAGGAAAAAGCTCTTGGTCCTCAGCACCACAGTGAGCCCGATATAGGCGCCGAGCATGAAGTACGATCCATGAGCGATGTTGACGATCTTCATGACCCCGTAGATGAGGGAAAGCCCGCTTGCCAGAAGAAAAAGCAAGGCTCCAAACGAGATACCATTCAAGGTCTGAACCAACAAAAACTTGCTCAAGGGTCAAT
>Ga0078972_1012622_pt1 | contig 14409 bp, 9 predicted proteins | sample YelNatPaOPGAMG01_FD_67568 | JGI IMG/M metagenome (GOLD analysis project Ga0078972, IMG submission 67568) | Hot spring thermophilic microbial communities from Obsidian Pool, Yellowstone National Park, USA - OP-RAMG-01 (SPADES assembly) (version 2) | ecosystem: Environmental > Aquatic > Thermal... | reverse complement strand
CACAAAAAGTTCATTTGCATTTTTCTGAGGATCGTCTATCTTTCACTCAAGTCATTGACAAGGTTAACGTAAGGAGAAGCTTATATGCCCAGCCATCCGAATGCCGCACTGCTCAACGAGGCTCACCATCCCTTTCCGGAACTCCTGATCCCTCAAGGAGGACCGGGGGATGCTGAAATCTCCGATGGAACAGTGGATAAGCGGGGCGGCCGCGAGGCGCAGACGATCTGATGCGAGGTAACTCTGATCAGAAACTTGCATGGTCTTGTGGAGCCCGTGTAGCTAGATAGTGATGCATCAGGAGTTTATCCAGAAGTATTGCGACAACTGAGCGTTGTGCGGAAAACGTGTAAAATGCTGAATGTATTTTAAAAGGAGAATGTTTCATGAGTGTCACAACAGAAGAGCAAACAGTTTACAACGAGATTTTGACCAGTTTGTACGGAAACAGGCTCGGCCAAACACCAAGCCAGATTAACAGTCAGGTAATCGTTGATGTGAATACGGTTCTGCAATCCATTGTTAAATGTTCAGAGGCATTGGGGGCCACCAAGCCGTTGCTGGATTTGCTCACACCAGAAGCAACATCATCAGCCTTCATCAAGGCGGTTTTGAAGATAGGTTACGAAGAAGTTAGCAACTGGCTTGGTGTTGTGAATGGCAACGAGGAATATCAGACCTGCATCACAGTAGCTACTGCAGATTGGGAGGACGCTATCGAGATAGCACTTCTTGGGGTAGGGTAAAAGAACTTGGACAACCCGCTCATTTTGGTATTTCAAGCTATCGGAAGGTTGCTTACGCAACTGTGCTTCTATACAAACAGTTGCAGCTTTCGGACATTCCTTGTAATTGCCGGATTCACATCTCTACTCGTCGGAATATCAACTGGGGTGTCAATATTATCCCTGTTTGGTGGGTTGTCTTGTATTTTTGGACTAATTGGTCATTTCATTCATATCAGAAATGGCCGGTAAGAATCACCGAATCGCCGCGACCATTGGTATTCTATTGGCGGCTAGCATTCTCTCTAGCGCAGTTGCGAGCCAAAATCAAGAAAGTCTAAGTTATTTTACCTGCTTATTTGGCAACGGGTTGGGTCAATATCAGGTGCAATCTTTTGAAATCCATCGTTCTGGAACAGTGACGTTAAATGCTATTTCCAGATGGGTGCGTGGTAACCCGCAAAATGTCGCAGTAGCAGGAAACCAGGTTTTTGTAAGTAATGCGGCAGCACGGACTGTTGCGCAATTTTTAGTATCGAACTCTTCTATTGCGTCTTTGGTGTCAGAGAATGTTCCTTACTCTCCATGGTTCTTGGTTCCATTTCGTCGCTACATTTTCTCGTCATCACTTTTGGGATCTACAATCTATCGTATCGAGTTCAGGCTGGGCAAGCCTTGCGCTGTTAAAAAATTCGATATCCATAATATGGCAATTTCAGGAATGCGACTTGTTTATCTAAAGAGTGGCCCACAATTGTTTTTAACCTCTGCCATCGGTGATGACCATATTCTTTTGCCATTGCGAAGCTTAGCAAGAAAAGCCTATCGTTCGAGTTATAGTCGTCCCGTTAATAAAGGCCGAATGCTCTGGTTGGTGTCATCCATTACGAACCGCAAAGTATTACTTTCAGGAATTTCTTTACAGACGGGCAACCAAATACAGTCTAGATCACTAAGAGCGGCAAATGTAAAGGGTGCTAAAATCATTTGCGGCGGAAGAATTGTCTACACTATAAGCACCAACGGGGCATTGAATGTTTATCATGTGACAAATGACGGTGGATACCGTTTGGTTCAGAGTCTTCCTTCCAAGATTTTGCGTGGCTGTGATACCATGACGATATCAGGTAATTATATGATGGTGGCCCAAGGTGGTTTTCATCAAATTGAGATATATGCAATTGCTCCCCACGGAAAGCTTGTGTTCATCGGCAAAAAGTCAACAGGGGCAAATCGGTATTTGATCGCTATTACTAGCCCATTACATCTATTTGGGAATTCATGTACCAAGCATGGCAAGCGTATTCGACGTATTCATAATTTTTGATTTTTGGCTAAAGCTTGTTCGTTGGTCATCTCCGCTTTGGAATGACTGTGCAATATCTTGTTTTTGACGATTCTTATGTTTCCCCAATGCTCGGCAAGTCCATCCATGATCGCCGGTTAACGATGTCTTGGTTGACTGTCACAAAAAGTTCATTTGCATTTTTCTGAGGATCGTCTATCTTTCACTCAAGTCATTGACAAGGTTAACGTAAGGAGAAGCTTATATGCCCAGCCATCCGAATGCCGCACTGCTCAACGAGGGTCATCACCCCTTTCCGGAACCCCTGATCCCTCAAGGAGAACCGGGGGAAGCGGAAGCCTCCGAACTTCAGGCCGCCATCACTGCATGGGAACGCAGCGGGCGGCCTGATTCGTTTGCGGCGCTGGAAACGTTTGTTGGGCAGCACCCGGATTCCGCATGGGCAATAGCCGTGCAAGCGAACCTGGGCATCCTTGCGGTGGAACAGGCGTGTTTTTCCGTTGCGCTCCGTTGGCTCGAACAAGCGTTTCTCGCCGGTCAGGATGTGCAGGAGACGCAGATGAGGTCCTTGGTGGACCGGACGTTAGGCGAATTGCTCAGGCTGTCCGCCAGACTGGGGGATGTGACGGCGCTCGACCGCTGGCTGCGGATTGCGGATACCCGTTCGATGCGGGGAGCCGCTACCGAGGCCCGCACGGCGGCACGAATCGCGTTGTGGAGTCTGCGTAATCAGACGGGTGTGGCGCACCGTTGCGGTGCAGCCGCCCTCAAGGGAGTGTTGCTGGCGAAAGAACCATCACCGGCCCTGCCGATCCTGAAAACCTTGGAAAGTGCCCGCTCCGGTATCGATGGGCTGAACCTTCTGGATCTGGAGCAATTGGCGACAGAGGTTGGCATCGTCTTGCAGGCGGTGCATCGGGAGGATGCGAAAACGCCGGTTACCACGCCCGCTGTTGTGCATTGGAAGGTGGGCCACTTTGCCACGCTCCTGGATTATCGGGACGGTCGCTATCTTCTTCGGGACAGCGTGTTCCCCAATGACCGCTGGATTGCGGAGGATACGCTAGATAGCGAAGGCAGTGGGTTCTTTTTGGCATCAACCGTCGCGCCGGGATTCCGTGCGGCCACCCCTGAGGAGAAGACTGCCACTTTCGGGCGCGGGTATGTGTCGGGGCAGCAGCCCGGGGCGAACAAGAAAGAGTCCACAAAGGTACCCACCAAGCCCCAGAAGTGTACCGGTATGGCGACCTACACTGCTTACGCCGCCACGGTGTCCCTGGTGATGGAAGACATCCCTTTGGGGTACACCCCGCCCAAGGGACCGGCTATTGCTCTGGAGATGACCTACGCGCAGCGGGAAGACAGTCAGCCGGCCAATTTCCCCTTTTTCAATTTTGGTCCCAAGTGGAACAGCAACTGGCTGGCGTGGATTCAGGACATCCCCGGCGATCCTGGCAACAATGTGAGCCGCGCGATTCCCGGCGGTGGCACCCAATATTACAGTGGCTACGACAGCGCGACCGGCCAGTTCACGCCCCAAACCGACAATGGCGCGGTCCTGCAATTGGTGAGCGAGACCCCGGTACGTTACGTGCTCACCAAGGCCGACGGGAGTCAACAGATCTACGCCCAGAGTAACGGGGCAACGAGCGGTACCCGGTATGTGTTGCTGTCAGAGTTGCGCGACGCCTCTGGCAACACCGTAAGTCTCAGTTACGATGGCGAACTCCGTTTGACGGAGATCACAGATGCCCTGGGTCAGAAGACCGCCTTCACCTATGGTGACCCCAAAAACCCTCTCCTCGTTACGGCAGTTACCGATCCTTTCGGGCGCTCGGCGCGGATCGCCTACGACGATACCGGGCGGCTCGTATCCATAACCGATGTCATGGGTATGGTGTCAGGTTTCGCCTACGACAGTGGCGATTTCATCGAGGCCCTGACGACGCCTTATGGTAAGAGCACGTTCCAGTACGGAGAAGATGGCACCACCCTCTGGCTGGAGATGACTGATCCCCTGGGAGAGACGTCTTATCTCAAATTCACCCAGAACGCGCCCATCGAGTTCAGCGATCCTATCGCCCCGTCGGGGATGAACCTGTTCAATGCCTATCTCATGGACCGCAATTCGTTCTTTTGGGACGCCCACGCCTACGCCCACGGCGGGGTGGATTACGCCAATGCGCACCTCTACCACTGGCTGCATTGGGAACCCAACACCAGCCTTTCTTCGGATGTGATAGAAAGCCAGAAAGATCCGCTCACCCGCCGGGTGTGGTACAACTACCCCGGCCAGGTTTGGGGCGGGGCGACGGGTACCCTGAATCTTCCCTCGATCATCGGGCGGGTACTGGAGGACGGAACCACCCAGCTCACCCAGATTGGTTACGGAGCTTATGGGCACATCACGAGCTTCACCGATCCTGCCGGACGCGAAACCTTTTTTACCTACGCGCCGAATGGCGTCGATCTCATCGAGGTGGCCCAGAAAACCGCTAGTGGCCAGGACGTGCTTTTTCAGGCGACCTACGACCATCGCCACTTGCCCCTGACCATCACCGATGCCGCCGGCCAGCAGACCACCTTTACCTACAACGATGCCGGCCAGCCCCTGACGGTTACCAATGCCCTGGGACAAGTCACGACCTACCGCTACGATACCCAGGGCTACCTGACGGAAGTCGTCAACGCCAACGCCGTGACCGCCCTCCGCTTTGCCTATGATGCCTATGGCCGTGTCGCCAGCGTCACCGATGCCGAGGGCTACACCTTGGGATTCCAGTACGATGCGCTCAATCGGCTGACCGAGGTGCGTTATCCCGATGGCACGACGCGGACCTACGGCTACGACAAGCTGGATCTCGTGAGCCAGACCAACCGTCTGGGCGAGACCACTCGGTACGCCTACGATGCGGTGCGTCGCCTCATCGCCGTCACCGATCCCGTGGGTCGCGTCACCCGTTACGGTTATAACGAAGCGGGTTATCTCACCACGCTGACTGATCCGGCCGGTAACGTCACCACCTGGGAGCGCGACATCCAAAATCGTGTGACGGCGAAAATTTACGCCAATGGCACCAAGGAAACCTATACCTATGATCCGGCCACGGGGCAATTGGCCACCGTGACCGACGCCATGGGCCAAGTCAAAACCCTCACCTACACCATCGATGAGCGGGTGAGCGAGATCGCCTATACCGATACTCTGGTGGACACCCCCAACGTGTCATTCACTTACGGTGAGGATTACCCCCGCATCAAGAGCCGTACCGATGGGATCGGCACGACCTTTTACGCCTACAATTCCGTCGGCGAGTTTGGGGCAGGGCAGGTGGGGCAGGAAACGACCCCCCACGGTGCTATCGACTGGGAGTACGACTCCCTGGGCCGCAAGGTCAGTCGCCGTGTCGGCGACGTGGTGGAGAGCACGGAATACGACTTGATTGGCCGGCTTCTCTCGATCACTAACCCCTTAGGCAGTTTCCAGTACGAGTACGCCGGGCAGAGTGACCTGCCCACGGCGCTGCTTTCCATTGGCGGAGTCCTGGACACCTATTTCCGCTATGGGCCGCTCAACGAATCCCGGCAACTGCGGGCGATTCACCACAACGCGCTCTTTCCCTTGCAGGTCATGGATTTTCTGTACCAGAGCGATCCGGAGGACCGGGTGGTGCAGGCGACGGACATCGGGGGGCAACTCATTCCGCAATACAAGTCCTACCAATATGACGCGGCTGGACGCCTGACCAATGAAGCCGCGTACCCTGGTGGAGTAACGAATTATCGCTACGACCCAGCGGACAATATCACTTCGATGCAGGCCCCCGAAGGCTCTTGGACAGCCAGCTACAACGACGTGAACGAGATCGTGGAGCGAAACGACCGATCGTATTCCTACGATGCCAATGGGAATCTGACCAGCGATGGGGTTCGCACCTATACCTGGGACGCTGAGAACCGCCTTGTGGCTATCGCTTATATGGATCAGCCCGAGAAGCATAGTCAATTCCAATACGATGGCCTGAATCGCCGGGCGATCATGACGGAGACAAACGGTACGGTCAGCGAGACCACGACTTTCCTGTGGGATGGAACCGAGTTGTTGCGCGGGCAGACCGGGGCGGAGGCCACCTGGTATTACAAGCAAGGTGAGATCCACGGCAGCCGCAAGCTGTACTATGTGCGGGATCGCTTGGGTTCCGTGCGGGAGACGGTTGGGGAGGATCACGTCGTTAAGGCGCGGATGAGTTACACGCCCTATGGGGTGACCGAGACGAGGCTGCCGCCATTCATCGGCAAGGCCTCGGATTACCGGTATGCCGGCTTGTTCTTCCACGAGCAGAGTGGGCTGTATCTGGCGGTGTTCCGGGTTTACGATCCGGAGGCGGGGCGGTGGATTAGTAGGGACCCAGTAAATCTAACCATATTGGACAATAAATACACCTACTCCGATAACAATCCATCAAATTATTCCGATTATGCCGGACTACTTGTTACGAACAGATTGCTTCCTGGTTCACAACTATATTATGACCCGGTCCTACATCAAGCATTCTATGCTCCTCCTTATGCCAGCTTCAGATTGGAGTCGTGGTATGCATCTCACGCACCTTGGTGGGCTATATTTCCAGCGTTGTGGCACGGTGGAACTTTCGATTATCAGCGGCCAATACCGAACAAGCCAAACATAAATTATACGCAGTATGTGTGCGCCGCAAATTATGGAGTTGGAGTCTATGAGCGTTCAGAAGGGATACCTGAGTTGATAGCGATTCTTGGAAATGCCGCTGTGCTTGCGTTGCATCCGGGAACATTCTTGCAAAGATTCAAGGCAGACGAACCGCTTTGGAGTGCCGGATACAAAGGTGGTGCGTTTGTTATAGGAAAATAATTCAGTATTCACGTTGTAGCTTCTGATGCATCAAAATAAACTACGAGGTGATACGGCATTGTGACTTGGTACGCAATCTACAAAAGGGTAGAAAACCGTGGTCAAAGCGATATCGAAGTTAAATACGGCTTTTCATATCCTGCATTTTTCTTTACATGGGTATGGGCGCTATCAAAACGGCTCTACGCTGTAGCATTTGTGTCTTTTCTTTTTGGTCCGTTAACACCGTTATCCATCGTTTTTTGTATCCTCTCAGTGATGCCGCCAATGTTATGGGTACCAACCGGAAGCAAAAATCTTGAATCTTTTGTGGTGAATGCGGTGCCATTGTTGTCTGCATGGACTGTGCAGGTGACTATGGGTTTCTGTGGGAACGTTATGTACCGGAAAAAGCTGGAAAAAAGCAGCTTTATTTGCACAACGGCCGTTTGCCGTAACCGCAGTATCTCTCAGTGTTACAAACCTCATATTTTCAGACAAATAGTCATCTTTGCAAAAAGCATGAACTATTCCGGCCTTGTTCCCGGTGTGTTGTTGTCTGTCGTTGTGTTGTGGCTGGCTGTTCATGATCTGTTCCCGGTTGGATAGACGCTCATGACTGAAATTCTGCAGCTTCCTAAACTCCCTATCCGCCACGTCCAGGATCTCGGTGATCATTACCAGGTCGCGGCGAAAGGCGACAAATTTCTACTGCTTGCCCCACCCGCTATAGTGCGCTTAATCGCCGTGGCTGCCCACTTCAGACATGCGCAGATACATCCATGCACGGCATGCGTGTCCTCATCCAGATCGATCGTAAACGCTATCGCCGCAAAGTCTGCGGCAAAACTGGGTTCAAGCTAATAAGGGCCATGGACACCAAATGGTTGGCGATTACTCGATACGCCCCTGTTGCCGACAGTTCTGGTGGTCAATAGTGATTAGGCTACTTTCTCAACTCGGGTATTCGTAATTTGTTGTGTATGGCCGCTCAACTCTGAGCGTGTGTTCGGTTTCCAACATCGTAATATCTTGTGTATGGGGTGTGGCATGTTCACCTTCCAAATTCGTAATTTTCTGTGTACACCGCTCATATGCTGTCCCACATTCGTTGAAACAGCCCGGTCATAGCCTGGATGTTAGTCAACCAGGCTGTCACAAAAAGTTCACTTGCATTTTCTCAATCTTCGACTATCTTAATCGGTAAATCTTAAACATCACTGTAAACTCAGAAGGATACCCGATGTCCACTCGAACACAGGCCGCACTGTTGATTGATACGCACCATCCTTTACCGGAACCGCTGATACCGGACGGAACACCCAAAGAAACAGACACCACCGCCCTTCAGGCCGCCATCGCTGCATGGGAACGCAGTGGGCGGCCTGATTCATTGGGGGATCTGGAAGCTTTCCTCGATCAACATCCGCAGTCAGCCTGGTCTCTGGCATTGCAGGCAAACCTGGGTATCCTGTGCGCCTCCCAGGCGCAGTTCGGAAAAGCGCTCGACTGGCTGGAACGTACATTTGTAGCGGGAGAAGTCGCTACAGCGGTTAACCTGCGTCGGCTCATGGATCGGGTGCTGGGCGAGTTATTGCATCTGCACGCCCGTTTGGGGAGTGTGGAATCTCTGGACCGCTGGCTGCAGGAAGCGGATCGACGCGCCTTGCAGGGGTCCGCATTTCAATATCGTAGCGAGGCCCGGATGGCCTTGTGGAGCTTACGAAATCAGACGGGGGTGGCCCATCGCTGTGGAGCAGCAGCCGTCAAAGAGGTGCTGTTAGCCCAAGACGGCAAGCCTGCCCAAGCCCTGCTCAAAACCCTGGAGAGCGCACGTTCCGGTCCAGAAGGGATGACCTTGGCCGATCTGGAACGTCTCGCCGGAGAAGCGGGCCTGACCTTGCAGGCATTCCGCCGGGTAGACCCCCAAGCCGAAATCCCGGTACCGTCCGTCGTACACTGGCAGGTTGGTCATTTCGGGACACTGCTGGCTTTCCAGAATGGAAAATATCTCTTGCGGGACAGTGTTTATCCGCAGGAGCGATGGATTCATGGAGATATCCTGCGCCAGGAAGGCAGTGGGTATTTTCTGTTGCCTGAAGCCGTTCCGGGTTTTGAAGGTCTGGACACGGCACAAAAGGCACTTTGTACTGGACGCGGTTATGTCAGCGGCAAGCGGGCACTCACACCCAAAAGTCAGAAAATCAAAAACCCAACCTGTAAACATAAAGATGGTATGGCCACATACAATGCTTTTGCCTCAACGGTGGCTCTGACGATCGATGACCAGCCATGGAGTTACACGCCACCCAAAGGACCTGCAGTCGCGTTCCGTTTAGCTTATAATCAAAGGGATACGCAGCAACCAGCGAATTTTTCATTTTCCAATGTGGGACATCAGTGGGGCCATGGCTGGATGAACTGGATTCAGGACATTCCCGGAGAACCCGGCAACAGTGTTATCGGCTATGAACCATCTGGAGCCGTCCTTTATTATTCGGGTTATGACGCCAGTACGGGCGCATTCGCACCGCAAAGTAGTGACGGTTCCATTCTGACCATGGTGTCGCAGGACCCCGTGCGCTATGTCTTGCAACGACCGGATGGCAGCCAGGAAATCTATGCCCAAAATACAGGGGCTATCAATGGTACACGCACCATCCTGCTCTCCCAGCTGCAGGATGCTTCCGGGAACGTCCTGAGTCTCAGCTATGACGCACAAAACCGACTGATCACCGTCACCGATGCGCTGGGGCAAAAGAGCACGCTCCAGTATGGAGACACGCAGGATGACCTGCTCATCACCCAGGTCACTGACCCCTTCGGGCGTACGGCAACGCTGGCCTACGATGACACGGGACGATTGATCTCCATCACCGATGTGTTAGGCATGGTTTCGGCCTTCACTTATGACGATGGCAGCTTTATCAACACGCTGACTACTCCATACGGCAAAAGTCAATTCAGTTATGGCGAAGACGGTACGCAGAACTGGCTGAATCTGACGGACGCATTGGGTCAGACCGAGCGGGTTGAGTTCAACCAGAATGCGCCGGATATTCCCTTTAGTGATCCCGTTGCTCCAGAAGGCATGAATCTGTTCAATGCCTATCAGATGGACCGTAACAGCTTTTATTGGGACGCCCACGCTTGGGCAGCGGGCGGGGAAGATTATGCCAACGCGCATTTGTATCATTGGCTCCACTGGGAACCCAATACCAGCCTGGCCTCTGGTGTCCTGGAAAGCCAGAAAGACCCATTGACCCGTAGGGTCTGGTACAACTACCCGGGACAGGTCTGGAGTGGTGGAACGGGGACGCTCAATCTCCCATCCTTGATCGGATTGGTTTTAGAGGACGGCACCACCCAACTGACACAAATGGGCTATGGAGATTACGGACACATCACCAGTTTCATCGACCCCGCCGGGCGAGAAACCCTCTTTACCTATGCCGCCAACGGTATTGACCTGATTGATGTGGCCCAGAAAACACAAAGTGGTCAGGACATACTGTTTCAGGCCACCTATGACCACCGTCACCTGCCCCTGACCATTACCGACGCCGCAGGCCAGAAAACCACCTTCACCTACAACGAGGCGGGCCAGCCGCTGACCGTCAACAACGCCCTGGGGCAGATCACCACCTACATCTATGACGCCCAAGGCTATTTGACGGAGATCCGCAATGCCAACGACGTCACCGCGTCGCGCTTCACCTACGATGCCGCTGGTCGGGTGGCCACCGTCACTGACGCTGAGGGATATACCCTGAGCTTACTGTACGACGCTCTGAACCGTCTTACCGAAGTGCATTATCCCGATGGAACTCATCGCACCTACACTTACGACAAGCTGGATCTGTCCAGCCAGACTAATCGTCTGGGAGTCACCACTAAATATACCTATGATGCCGTGCGTCGTCTTGTGTCGGTCACGAATCCTTTGGGGCAGGTCACAGCCTATGGCTACAACAAGGCAGGCTACCTCACCAGCTTGACGGACCCGGCGGGCAACATCACCACCTGGGAACGGGATATTCAGAATCGGATCACGGCCAAGGTCTACGCCAACGGGACGAAAGAAACGTATACCTACGATCCCGCCACGGGCCAGTTGGCTACCGTCACGGACGCCATGGGGCAGGTCAAGACCTACGGCTACACCATCGACGAGCAGATCAGCACCGTGGCCTACACGGATGCACTGGTAGACACCCCCAACGTCTCCTTTACCTATGGAAAAGACTATCCGCGTATCATCAGTCGTAGTGATGGCATCGGCAATACGCTCTACGCCTATAATCCCGTGGGAGAATTGGGTGCCGGTCAGGTGGGTCAGAAAATCACACCGCATGGGACCATTGATTTCGGCTACGACGCTCTGGGTCGCCGGATCAGTCGTCGGGTGGGCGACACGGAAGAAACCTTCGCCTATGACGCCATTGGCCGGGTCATCGAACAGACCAATCCCCTGGCGATGTTCACGATTGAGTATCTGGGGCAAAGCGACCGCCCCACGGCGATCCTGCCCGAAAATGGTCTGCTCGATACCTACTTCCGCTATGGAGCGCAACAGGAGGACCGCCGTTTACGGGCGATCACCCACAATGCCGCGTTCCCCCTGCAGGCGATGGATTTTCTGTACCAGAGCAATGCTGAAGACCAGTTGACCAGCGCCACGGACATCGGCGGCAGCATCATTCCCAAGTGGAAGCATTATCAGTACGACGCGGCCGGGCGGCTGACCCTGGAGAATGCACTGTTGGGCGGACTGAGCACCTTCCAGTATGACCCCGCCGATAACATCACCTCCATGCAGGCCCCGGAAGGCTCCTGGACGGCCACCTACAACGATGTGAATGAGCTGGTCTCTCGTGCTGACCATACCTACAGCTATGACGCCAACGGCAATATGACCGGCGACGGTATCCGCACCTACACCTGGGATGCGGAGAATCGCCTGGTTGGAATCGGTTATGTGGATCATCCCGAGAAAAAGACCAGCTTTCAGTATGACGGCCTCAATCGTCGGGCGGTAATGGTGGAGACCCATGGCAGCGAATCCACGACCAGCACATTCCTGTGGGACGGCACGGACCTGCTTCGGGTGCAGACCGGCAGCGCCATGAAGTGGTACTACCCGCAGGGAGAAGTCCACGGAACGGAAAGCCTTTTTTATGTCAGCGACCGACTGGGTTCCGTGCGGGAAACGGTGAATCAGGATCACCTGATCACCGCCCGAATGAGCTACACGGCTTACGGGGAAACCCAAACCACGTTGACGCCGTTCATCGGCAAAGCGCCGGACTATCGGTATGCGGGGCTGTTTTTCCATGAGCAGAGTGGACTCTATCTGGCGGTGTTCCGGGCCTATGACCCCAGGGCAGGACGATGGATTAGTAGAGACCCGATTGGAGAAGATGGTGGGATCAATATGTATGAGTATTCCAAAGCTAATCCAGCAACCAATTCTGACAAGTACGGTTTATTTTCAATTGCACAATCGATTGAATCCGCAGTTGTTTCATTAGCCACTTCAGTTGAAGGAACAGGATTGGCCGCTGCGATTAATACAAACTTGATTGATGATCACAATCCATGCGGTAATAATATTGCTGATAGCATCGGCGATTCTGCGGCGTTAAGTGTGGTTGGCGGTTTGTTATTATTAACGCCGGTGGGTGAAAGCCTGCTTGGTATTGCAGCATTAGGTGCTGTATTAGGGGAAGCTGGCTACTATATTAATGCATTGCAGAATGGTGGCCTAAAAAATATTTCTGGGTGGGGAGCCACAGAAAGTGCAGTTATAGGTGCCGTTTCCGGGCTGATAGGTGGTGAGGTCGGTAGTTCTGCAACTCTGGATGATCTGTTTAACCCTGAGAGTCTCGGTCGGGGAACTCTTGCCTCGCTCTTTTCGGGCATAAACTACAACAAGGCGGCAAAAGAAGTTTGGAGGGCCTTATAATATGCAAGATCAAGACAAGTTTGCCACCATGGTGTTGTTCTTGCGTGAACAAATCAACTATATGCTCGGCCGCGAGGTTTTTATGTTGTTCGTGCTTTCAGCCTGTATCTACGGTGCTTACGCTAAGATGGTTAATCCAATTATTCCTGTGGCTGTAGCCTTTGTCATGCTCATCGATATTTTCGATTTTCTAAACCTTAGAAACAAAACATGGTTTAATCCGACATCCGTGACACCTGAACTTCTGCAGAGGGAAACCAATTATGTTCTGGGCGCAAAATTTAGCCCCAGCGGGATTGTGATTATAGTCATCCTTGCGTTATTGACCGGTGTCCTCATATTATTAAATCCTCAAAAAAATGCTCAAGCCGCTGGAGTCGCAGGATGGGGTATCATTGCATTAACACTCATTGGAATCCCCTACATGCTCAAACAGTTGCGCAGATATAAGCTTGGAGTACGATTGGATGGTGATCCTGATAAAATTTTCGAGCAGTTGAATAAAAAGATGATTATCATCCCCAAAACGACAGGAATATTGTTTATCATACTGTCTCTAGGCATGATGGTCTTTGGTTATTACGTTTTTGTCCTTGTGATGGTATATGCGATTGTTTATTTCTACGCAACGCGCCGTATACAATCCTACGTCACGGACAACTATAGCGAGTTGATACAATCGCAAAGTTAAGCAATGCTTATGTTTTGTTTTGGGATTCCTCGCCATCTTGAGTGAATCAATATGCTCGAAGACCAATTAGAACGCCAGGAAAGTTACCGTCGCTTCGTTTACGACGATGCCACAGGCCAGGAAATCGTCCCCGGCTACACCGTGCAGGGAAATCCGACGATAGGGTACGGTCGCGACCTGATGACAGAAGGGATCTCGAAGGAAGAGGCAATGGTCTTGTTGCGTCACGATATCGACCGTGCTTGGCGGAAAGTTACGAGCCATCTACCTTGGGCAGAAAGTCAACTTTCAGTCATCCGCTTTGCCGTTCTGGTGAATATGGCGTTCAATATGGGCCTTCAGGGTTTATTAGGTTTTACCCAGATGCTCTCTGCCCTGCAAGCGGGGAATTATGAGCAAGCGGCAAAGGCCATGCTGGACAGTCTTTGGTATCAACAGACCGAAGGCCGGGCACAGGCATTGGCCGAGCAAATGCGAACCAATCGCTGGCAGGATACGGATACGCCGTCGAGCACCCAGGCATGAGCGACACGGTCAATCTCCAGCCGAAGCGGATTCAGGTTGCCCTCAGCGGTTCGGGCTTTCTACTGCCGGTACACGTCGGCGCTTTGCAGGCCATCGAAGGTGCCGGATACGCGGTATCGGCCCTGAGTGGCACTTCGGGCGGCGCGATTGTGGCCGCCATATACGCGGTACAGCAGGATGCCCAGAAGCTGGCGGATCTGATTCTGGCGACGGACTGGAGACCGTTCATGGATTTTGAATCCTGGACCAACGGCTGGCGACTGCTGACCCGACGGGGTATCTGCGCAACAACCGCCCTGGACACCTTTCTGATCCAACAGACGGAAG
>Ga0078972_1010366_pt2 | contig 14415 bp, 10 predicted proteins | sample YelNatPaOPGAMG01_FD_67568 | JGI IMG/M metagenome (GOLD analysis project Ga0078972, IMG submission 67568) | Hot spring thermophilic microbial communities from Obsidian Pool, Yellowstone National Park, USA - OP-RAMG-01 (SPADES assembly) (version 2) | ecosystem: Environmental > Aquatic > Thermal... | reverse complement strand
TAGATTGTGCGACAGATAATAGAATCTGTTAAAAATTTTCCAGTATGTTATAGACTTCTACATAAGCTTGACTTGATTAATTTTTAAAGCTACCCATTTTTTATGGACTGGTTTTCACATATAGGATCATTAATTATTAGCAAGGGCGGTATGGAGTCAATACATGCACTCTGGACCTTCCCAGCTATTATTTTACTTGCGCTTATCATTGCATGGGCAGCTGAGTCAGCCCAATATTTTATATCGCAGGGGCTTGCCCTTGCAGTCCTTGCATGGCTTCAAACTGCGCCGGAGTTTATGGTGGAGGCTGATCTTGCATGGCGGAAAGAGGTTCACTTAATGCTTGCCAATCTTACTGGTTCCTTAAGGCTGCTTACAGGTGTGGGATTGCCACTTGTGTTTTTTGTATCCTATTTTTTCAACAGAAAATACAAGAATGGCTCAACGATAAAGATAGAAAGAACACATTCTATTGAGATTGTATTCTTTGCTATAGGAATATTATATCTTTTTATTATATATCTGAAGGGCAGTTTAAACATTATTGATGGCATTGTTTTATTTGCTTTGTATATTATTTATCTTTTATTTCTTGTAAAGCTTCCTTCTGGTAAGAAAGAGGACCAAACACACATGGAATATATACCGGCAAAGATTGTTGGAATGAAGGGAATATACAGGACAATACTGATAAGCCTACTTTTTATTATAGGCGGTGCAGGATTGGTTTTTGTTGTTGATCCTTTTATAGAGAGCATGAAGGCTGTTGCCCTCTCAATAGGTATAACAGAGTTTATATTTATTCAGTGGGTATCGCCGTTTTTATCAGAGTTTCCTGAGAAACTAAGTGCCTTTTACTGGGCTAAAAAGAAACAGGGAGCTACTATGGGGCTTATGAACATAACATCATCCACAATAAACCAGCTTACCCTTTTACCTGCAATGCTTCCTTTTATCTATTCCTATGCCGTTGGTGGTGTAACGCCGATTAATTTTGATGCCTATCAAAGGGCAGAATTACTTCTTACATTTGCCCAGTGTAGTACAACAATATTACTTTTGATTGACATGCGTTTCACTTTGTATGAAGCAAGTGGTATGTTTATTGTATGGTGTATACAATTTTTTATGCCTTCTTTAAGAGAAGTGATAACATATATTTTTTTAGGATGGACAGCAGTAGAATTAACATTGATACTTTTTAGAGTAAAAGGTATAGAAGTGGCAGGCAATTTTGTTTACACATATAAAAAATATATAAAGACATAAAAAGGAGGAAATATGACACAGGAAGCGTGGATTTTAACTTTTATTATCGCGGTTAGCCTCGTATCATTGGGATATGCAGGCTGGCTGGCAAGCTATGTGCTGAAAAAGGATATGGGAACGCCAAGGATGCAGGAGATTAGTAATGCAATTAAAGAAGGGGCAGTGGCATTTCTGAATAGGCAGTATAAGACAATCATCTCCCTTGCGATCCTTACTGCAGTGATCATCTTTGGTATATATATTGGGGTGCAGCATGATTTGCCACTTGCATGGAAGACAGGTATAGCGTTTATATTTGGTTCTTTTTCATCTGCAATTGCTGGCTATGTAGGTATGCATATTGCAATCAGGTCAAATGTGAGGACAGCAGCAGCATCTACACGGAGCCTTGATGAAGCATTAAGGATATCGCTTCGTGGTGGAGCTGTTTCTGGTATAACCATTGTAGCTATGAGCTTACTTGGTATATCTCTGCTGTTCCTTCTGTATGGTGGGCTTTCAAATCCCCTCCATGTACCGTACATGATCGTTGGATATGGTTTTGGGGCAAGCTTTGTTGCACTGTTTGCACAGCTTGGCGGTGGTATTTACACAAAGGCAGCAGATGTGGGTGCGGACCTTGTTGGTAAGGTTGAGGCTGGTATCCCTGAGGACGATCCAAGAAATCCAGCTGTTATTGCGGACCTTGTTGGAGATAATGTTGGCGACTGTGCAGGAAGGGGTGCAGATCTTTTTGAATCAACAGCTGCTGAAAACATAGGTGCTATGATACTCGGTATAGCGCTGTATCAGCATTTTGGACTAAAGGGTATACTGTTTCCTTTGCTTGCAAGGGCATTTGGTCTTATTGCCGCCATGTTCGGTGTACTTGTTGTAAGGACAAAGGAAGATGGAGAACCGATGCATGCATTGAACAATGGGTATTATCTTACCAGTATACTTGCTGCAATCGGTTTTTATATTGCAACAGCACTTTTGCTGAATGGTAATATATGGTTTTTCTATGCAGGTTTGGTGGGTATTGTAACAAGTATTCTGTTTGTGTACATTACTCAATACTATACAGAATACAGATACAGACCTGTTAAAGAGATTGCAAACTCTGCGAAAACAGGACCAGCGACAGTTATTATTACAGGGTTTGCAGTTGCATTGGAAAACACTGTATTACCTGCAATAGTAATAGGCACTGCATTGATAATGTCATACTACTTTGGTTTGAAGGGCAGTGAGGTTGAAATGGCAAAGAATGCGGCAGCAGGTGCTATAGAAGGTGGTGGTTTCTTTGGTACTGCGATTGCAACAATGGGTATGCTTTCTACCTCTGCTTACATTCTTGCTATGGATACATTCGGTCCTATAACTGATAATGCAGGAGGTATCATTGAAATGTCGCAACAACCAGAAGAGATCAGAAAGAAGACAGACAAGCTTGATGCTGTTGGAAACACGACAAAGGCATTGACAAAGGGTTATGCAATAGGTAGTGCAGCACTTGCAGCATTCCTGCTTTTCAATGCATATCTTGATGATGTTGGTGAATTAAAAATGAAGGCAGAGAACCTTTTTGGTCAGCCAATGACAAATCCGCTTGTAAAGCAGATTTATGACATAGCACATACCATTAACCTTGCAGATATACATGTTTTTGTTGCTGCTTTGCTTGGTGCAATGCTTGTGTTTATATTTGCATCTCTGGCAATAGCAGCAGTTGGTAAGGCTGCATACTCTGTAATAAGCGATGTTCGTGCCCAATTTAAAGAAAACCCGGGGATCATGAAAGGTACATCAAAGCCTAACTATGGTAGAACAGTGGATATTGTTACAAAAACCGCATTAAAAAAGATGGTTTTGCCAGGTGTGTTGCCTGTTCTTTCACCTATCGTGGTGGGTTTGATATTTAAGATGTTCGGTTTTGGAGCGCAGGCTGTAGCAAGCTTCCTTATGGTTGCAACCATTGTAGGTGTGCTGCTCGCAATTGTCTTAAACAACGGTGGTGGTGCATGGGATAATGCAAAGAAGTATATAGAAACAGGTGCATTTGGTGGAAAAGGTTCTGATGCACATAAAGCTGCAGTAGTAGGAGATACAGTTGGTGACCCATTTAAGGATACAGCAGGTCCTTCTATCCATGTTCTTATCAAGCTGCTGGCAACCGTTACACTTGTAATGGCACCTTTGTTCCTGTAATTAAAAGAATAAGCATTAAAAACTTACTGTTAGCTTCCCGCATAACCATGCGGGAAGCTTTTTTATTATATCATCCACATCTTAAGTTGATCTGCTAATTGTTTTACATGTAATTGACCTTCTGCCTTTGGACTGCTAATATAACCGTAGGTCAGCATGGATCCAAATAAAGGATTTATAAACCTTGATATTTTTCCCTTTTCCCCTAAAGATATTGTTATAAGATGCTCATCTCTGTGTTTAATGGTAAAACACAATAATCTTGCCACATCATCACGGGTTTTCGCTTTAAGTGCTAACTTTATTATATCAGGTGATCCGGTCTTCGCCTGCATTAACAATTTTAACAGGGCTGTATCATCCGGTGTCTGTTTTAAATCATGATAAGAAGCTATAACCGGTTTTTTCATACTATGGGATAATCGTATAACCTTTTTATATATCGTTGATTGAAACTCCACATCAATGATATCAGCAACAGGAACAATGGTTTTAAATAATTCATATCTTGTATTTTCTGGTATGAATTTATTTCCTCCCTCTTTTAAACATCTTATAGTGCCAAGCAATGGTTTTGAAAATCGCTTTTTTGCAACTTTAAATATGTTCTCTACATAGCTACTTGAGAGATCCTTAAACATATCAACTCTCAATTCAATAACATCAATTACTGGTAATTCATCAGCTTTTACAAGCTCCACATCCCTGTCTGATATTGCTACTGCTATCATAGGGGTTTTACCCCATTTTTTAACATTCACCTTTGTATCCATAGCTACATCTATTATCCCATATACTTTTAAAATGCAAAATATATAAATCAGAAATGTATTCTTACAGACAGGATGTTTTGAATGAAAGATAACCCTAATTGGTTGCATTTTTTGGTTATCCAAAGATGGAATAGAAAAGGACACATTCTGCCAATGCTTTTTTTGGAGGTTGATCTATAATATGATAAAGATCATAGATCTTTTTTTGATTAGGTATACATTTTATACAAAAAAGGAGGTTAAAAATGGAAAAAAGCACAGCTAAAAAATTATTCTGGTGGGGAACAATAATATCTGCTGTGATCTTTCTCGGACTTACATATGACACGCTAAAACAACTACCAAAGAGAACAAACAGTACTGATTTGACTCCAGAGGTTATTGCAGGCAAATGGGTGTGGCAGGAAAAGAACTGCAACGATTGTCATACGATACTTGGTATCGGTGGATACTATGCCCCTGATCTTACGAAAGAAGGCAAGCTAAGATCAGCAGATTGGTTAAAGAAATTTTTAAAAGACCCGAAGGCAATTATGCCAGAACCACGTCAGATGCCAAATCAACACCTCTCAGATAAACAGATTGATGAGCTTGTTGCATTTCTTCAGTGGGTTTCAACGATACATACAAATGGATGGCCACCACAGCCTGAAGTCGCTCAAAATGAGGCTATAGCATCAGAATCAACAGAAGGTAAACTTTTATTCAGCAGTAATGGGTGTACCGCGTGCCACAAGATCAATGGTATAGGAGGTAATGTAGGACCGGATCTTAGCCATATTGGTTCAACAAAAACACCACAATGGATAGCACAACAGATTACGGACCCAACATCTCATTATCCGAATAGCCTTATGCCTTCATTTAAAACGCTTGCTAAAACACAACTTGATGAGCTTGTTCAGTATCTTTCAAATTTAAAATAACAGGAGGTAATCATGAAATATCAAACACAAAAGCTTGCTTATCCATATTTTATACTTGCAACACTGCTCTTTGGTTTACAGGTGATCTTTGGATTGCTTACAGGTGCCAAGTATGTCTGGAATGTTGATCCATTAATACATATCTTGCCGTTTAATGTTAGCAGGGAGATACATCTAAACCTGCTTGTAGTATGGTTACTGTTTGGTTTTATGGGTGGTACATATTACATGATACCAGAGGAATCTGAGACAGAATTGTATAGTCCAACATTAGCATACATACAATTCTGGCTATTTACCTTAATAGGTGTATCTGCCATAGTTGGTTACTTATTAGGATGGACATGGGGTATGCCGTTTACAGAACAGCCATTTATAATAAAAGTTGGTATCGTTATAGTTGCCCTTATATTTCTCTACAATATCCTTATGACAGTGATAAAGAGCAAAAAATGGACAACCATTCAGGGCGTTCTGATTGCAGGGCTTGTAACATTGGCTGTTATGTTTTTGTTTGGTATGTTCTTTATGAAAAATCTATCACTGCAGTACTTTTTCTGGTGGTGGGTAATACATTTATGGGTGGAGGGTGCATGGGAGCTTGTTGCAGCTTCACTTATGGCGTTTGTGATGATGAAGCTTACCGGTGTAGATAGGAATGTGGTTGAAAAATGGCTTTATGTAGAAGTAGGTCTTGTGCTATTTACTGGTATTACAGGTACCGGTCATCATTATTACTGGATTGGCACACCTGCTTATTGGCTGTGGTTTGGTGCAATTTTCAGTGCCCTAGAGCCATTGCCAATCTTGTTTATGGTATTCGACACATTGAGGATGGTAAGGGAAAAACATCTTGAAATAAAAAACAGACTTGCAATGGACTGGGCTGTTGCTGGAACCATCATGCATTTTTTAGGAGCAGGTGTATGGGGGTTTGCACAGACATTACCGCAGATCAATAAGTGGACACACGGGACGCAGATCACAGCAGCCCACGGTCATTTTGCCTTTTTTGGTGCGTATGTAATGCTTATAATAACACTTGCTTACTTTATGGTTCCACAGTTAAAAGGATTAAAAGAGTTCAATCAAAAAAAGGGTTTTGCAGTCTTATACATAACGATTTTCTTTATGTTAATGATGGTTCTCGCGCTCACTGTTGCAGGTACAATTCAAGTATACTTCCAACGGGTACTGGGTTTTGATTACCTTACAACACAATCCTACATGCACTTGTGGTATGCTGTATTCTTCGTGAGTGGCATAGGTTTTGTTGCTGGTGCGATATTGTACATTTATGATTTTTTTACACTAAAACAAGCCTGAATACCAGTATCTAACCTTATTTAAAGGGGTTGATTATTAATAATCAACCCCTTTTTAATTTTTTGGGTTATCCAAAGATGCAATAGAAAAGGACACATTCTGCCGGTGCTTTTTTTGGATTAATCTATTGAATTATTCAAAATAAAGCATTATTCTTCTTTTTATGAAAAAACACATCATTACAATAAAGATGCATTTAAAAAACATGCTGGTTTGTGCAGAGAATTATAAGCATGCAGCAGACAAAATTATTCTTTGTGTATCAACAAAGATTGGAAAGAGGCTTTCTGTTATATCTCTTGGTCTAACAATTATGTTTGCAGGAGTATTTGCCGGTTGCGTTCACAGGATAGCTACACCTGCGCCAGCGGCTAATTCGGAGCCAGAATATAATACCGCGAGTTCAGAATTATGCTCATCCGGTGGCAAACAATGTGCGGAAACATATTTTATGATCTCTGATTTGAAACTCCACGAGGGCAATATTGATGGAGCAATAAATGAACTTAAAAGGGCTGTTAAGTATGATCCTTCTTCTCCTTATCTGTACCTTTTACTCGCCCGGCTCCATGCCCAGAAACAGTTGTATAAACAAGCACTTGATTATGACAACGAGGCTTTAAAAATAGATAACACCTATCTACCAGCGTTGTATACAAAAGCGGAAATATTGATGAATATGAATCAGAACAGGGAAGCCATTGATATATTGAAACAAATAGTAAAACTTTCACCAGATTCAGAGGATGCATATATAACGCTGGCTTTAACCTTATATCACACGAATAATACTGCAGAAGCAAAAGACACCCTTAAGGAAATGAGTAAACATATACCATCATCTCCATATCCATATTATTATCTGGCAAAGATATCTGTAGATGAAAAGAATTATAAAGAGGCTATAAATTATTATGACAAGGCGCTTAAAACAGCCCCTGACTTTTACACAGCGTTATATGAAGAAGCAGATGTTTATGCCTATTTAAAGGATTATAATAGGGCAATAGGCATATATCAGAGTATACTGAGTAAAAATCCGGATGAGTATGGCTTATATGAAAAAATAGGGGATTTGTATTTAACTGCTAAAAAATATGTTGATGCATTAAACAGCTATAAAAAAGCAGAGGTATACATCCCGTCTCTCGTACTGCAGCTAAAGATAGGTATGACCTATGTAGAGTTAAAACAATACAATGAGGCAGAACATATATTTAAATCTATTATTGATGCAAACCCTTCGTTTTATAGAGCCTACTATTATTATGGTTTGTTGCTCGCAGAGAATAATAAATATGATAAAGCTATAGAAATTCTAAAAAGGATTCCAGAGAACGATGACATGTATCAAAGTGCGATAGAAGAAATTGCTATTATATACAGTCAGCAGAAAAACAATAAAGAAGCAGAAAAGGTGCTTCTCCCTATAGTAGAAAAATATCCAACGGTTGAACATTATAACCTTTTTGCTTCATTTTTTGCTGAGGATAAGGATTATAAGAGTGCTATAGAGATACTTAACAAGGCTTTAAATAAATTTACAGATAGCCAATCACTTTTGTATCATCTTGGTATTGTTTATGATCAAGCAGGCGAGCAAGAAAATGCAATGAGTGTTATGGAGCAGATTCTAAAGATAAACCCCGATAATGCAGATGCACTTAATTATATTGGTTATACATATGCAGATAAAGGTATAAAGCTTGATAAGGCTGAAAAGTTCATAAAAAAGGCTTTACAAATAAAACCGAATGACGGCTATATAACGGATAGCCTTGGCTGGGTTTACTATAAAAAGGGACTTATAAAAAAGGCAATAGTTACCTTAAAACAAGCTGCGAAGCTCTCAAACAATGACCCACAAATACTTGAGCATCTTGGAGATGCCTATCTTAAAGCAGGGGATAAACACTCTGCTGTAATGACCTTTAAAACAGCTATAAACAGTAAACAGCTCACGGATGACAAGCTAAAGAGGAAATTAGAAAAAAAGCTACAAAAGCTTGGTGCAAAATAACATATAGCTATCAAGACGCTATGGATTTCTTAACCCCGGAAAATACATTTGGAAGAATATAATAAAACAATGCTTTACAAAAAGATAAAGCGCAGGATAGAGATAGCTTTTCTTCTGGTCGTTGCGATAACAGAGTTTCAAATCCAGGGATGTACATTTGCTTTGAAACAAACCCGATATACTACGATGGATGCTTTGATGGAAGCAAGGACCAAAAACAATCCTCCTGTAAATAGCATAAAAGCACTTGCATCTGTTGATCTGAAAGTTCACGATAAAGGAGCTGAATTTCCCGAAGCTATTATAATAAGTAAGAATGCAATGCGACTTGAAACGCTTAATATATTTTATCAACCAGTACTCGTTGTTGTTTATAATGATAAAGCAGCTGTATTAGATGTAAATACAGGTGTATGTAGTGTGGGATCAGCTGACATATTATATGATTATACACAGATAGATATTAAACCAGAACTGTTTGAAAAACTTATAACCGGTCAACTTGTTGGTATGCCTGCAACATTTACAGCTTTTACAAAAAATATTGTAGTAACAGGTAAACATGATGGCTTCATGTGGATTTCGGAATTAAATAGTGATTTGGCTGTTATGTCTACAGCTATAGAAGGTTATAACAACGATTTGCTAACATGTACCTATAAAGACCATGAGTCCATTGATGGGGTAGCTTTTCCAATGCATGTTGCGTGTGAATGGGGGAAGAATAAACTCGTTATCCATTATAGAAAGCTAAAGGTAAATGTAAAGGTTGAGCCATTGTTGGTTGATCCAGACAGATTGTGTGAAAGACAGTAACACAAACCTCGTTTTGAGGGCAGAAGCGATATTCGGCTTACCCGTTGAGATTCGGGAAAGTAAAGGGAATAAGTGATTTTACCTTTGTCTTATTTTCGGATAGACACCCTAATTCTTCAATAGTGATGTCCAGTTTATGAGGTTCACTCCACCAGTCCGGAGCTTTTCTCTGGATTTGCTTTTGCCACGATAGTATGTTTAAAAACAAAGTGATGATATCTTATAAACCTTTGCTTATTGAATCATTACGGAATATTTTGCATAATGCAAGGCCTGTTGTTTTTCTTGATAGTGCACTGCCTTCCGCAAAAGATCGTTATTCGTATCTGTTTACAGAACCTGTCAAAATTTTAAAGACAGATAAATTTGTAGATGTCCCCTACATACTTGATGAGGTAGACACATTATCAAGGAGATACTGGATTGCCGGTTTTATATCGTATGAAGCAGCGTATGGCATGGAAGAGGCACTTTCTGCTTTCTCTCATCCAACCAGCATACAAGCTTCAAATCTTGTATGGCTTGGCGTATTTGAAAGACCTTACAGATATGATCACGCACACAATACATGGTGTCCTGAAATGAAGCATTGTTGCGGGCATTCTTTTGATTCTTTACAGATTGGGCCATCACATCTTAACCAGGTTCAGGAACCGAATCCCCAAGCCCCGCCTGAGATGAGTATGTCTTTCAATATAGGATACAATAAATATGCCGGTAAAATTAAACAGATAAAACACTGGCTTTCAAAAGGTCATACTTATCAGGTTAATTTTTCATTCAACACCTTAATTAATAGCTCCCTTGATCCGTTTGATCTTTATACGTTACTTCGTAAAAATCAAAAAACACCGTACTGCGCATATATAGATACGGGAAGTGACTGTATCCTTTCGTTTTCCCCTGAGCTGTTTTTCAGATTACAGGGAAAGAAGATTATCGTAAAGCCTATGAAAGGCACAGCACCACGGGGCCGCTGGTATGAAGAGGACGAAGAGATAAAAAAACGGCTCTCCCTCGATTCCAAAAATAGAAGCGAAAATGTTATGATCGTTGACCTTCTGAGAAACGATCTTGGTAAAATAGCTAAATTTGGCAGTGTAAGGACTGACAGACTTTTTGAGGTGGAAACGCATCCAACACTTCATCAGATGACTTCAACAGTCACGGCAACACTGAGACAGGATGTCGCATTTAAAGATATCTTTAGGCATATCTTCCCGTCCGGCTCTGTTACCGGAGCACCCAAAATAAGAACCATGGAGATCATAAGATCTCTCGAACGGGCAAGGCGTGGGGTATACTGTGGTGCAATAGGTTATATTGCACCGAAAAGAAAGGCTGTCTTCAGTGTTCCGATAAGGACCCTCCAGAGGCACAGGACGAAAGGATGCAGAGACAAAAGGCAATGGACATACAATGTAGGAAGTGGTATTGTCTGGGATTCGTCTGCCAGAGCGGAATGGGAGGAGTGCATGACCAAGTGCAGATTTATAATCGACACGCATGTGCCGGACTTCGAGATCTTTGAATCAATACTCTGGAATGGACGGTTTGTATACCTTAAAGAGCACTTGAAAAGGTTAAAAAGATCAGCAGATTTTTTCGGTTATACCTATTCCGAAATGGAAATGAAGAACACCATTACCAATTTACGCTCTTGTCTTCATGGCATCGTAAATTATAAGGTAAGGGTTTTCTTAAACAGTCGGGGATGTATCAGATATGATTATGTCCCCTTAGATATAAACACACTGAAGGTCAAACCGATTGTTTTTCCGACAGATTCTGCAGTGGACAGTAAAAATGTCTATCTTTACCATAAAACAACCTACAGGACCTGGTACGACAATGCAGCTTCAAGTATCGAGAGGGGCAATTGCTTTGATCTCGTGTTCTTCAATGAGAATAGCGAGATTACAGAATTCTCAAGAGCTAATATTTTTCTACAGATGCATGGAAAGCTTTATACCCCGCCCATTCGTTGCGGATTATTGCCCGGCATATTAAGGGAGCGGCTCATAAAGAATGGACAGTGCATGGAGAAAGTATTAAAAACAGATGACCTGAACCGTGCTGAAGCAGTTTACTGGGGCAATTCCGTAAGAGGTCTTGTAAAGGTTTATTTCGGGTAGAGTTCCATAAGTAATTTAAAAATCATTATATTAGTCCTGCCATTCCGCCAGAGGTGGATCTCCTTCAGTAGCGGAGAAAATGGCAGGGCTTTCTAACGGGGTAAGAATACTATGGGAATCTGTTCAACTTTTATATCAATTGGTTTATGATCAAGCGTTTAATTATCATGTAACATTTTTTTGGGGTCTATGCAAACCGTTGATATGGCAGCAGACAGGGTATTCAGAATCGCCATTCCAGCGAAGCTGGCAGGTGGATCGCGCGCCCCTTCAGGTGGATGCCCTGAGCGAACGAGCAAACTTTCCTATTGCATTTTTGGGGCTAAGGATTGTATATCTCTGCTGTATCTGTAAAGCGTATATTTCCCTTTAGAGGATTTATGTTTATAAAACCAGAGATCAACAGTGCAGAGCCGTCTGGCAAACCCTGTGCTGCATAGCCTGCACGACATGTGGTTAATAAGGATTCCTTAACAAATGATTTCAGAGCTGGATTAAATATTTCCGCAGATGTTGTAGTGGTAAACGCAGCAGTTGTAATACCGCCCCCAGCGAGAATTGTACCATCACCAAGCAGTATATCTGAAAATATTGCTCGTGGTACCCGCATTTCACGATAACCTACAAATACCTCATCAATAGAGTTTATTATTACGAGGGAATTTGAAGGCTCTCCTTTGTTCCCGATGCCCCCATTAAGAATGATCTCTTTTGTTACTGGTATAAATATAGAAGATCCAAAAGAAGTTTGCCAGGTAATGTTATTGTATGATAAGAAGCCATTTGATAGCTGAAAAATTTCTATATTGTCATAAGTGAAATTTCCACCAGCAAGCAATACCTTATCAGGTTGATAGGTGACACCAGATTGAAAAGCCCTTGGTAATACCATTGGATATAAAATGTCTTTACCTGTTTTTATATCTACCAGTTCAGCAATGTTTGTCGGTCCGCTTATACCTGTACCACCTGCAATAAGCAGATTATTTTCAACAATATTAGTTGTATGCCCAGCCCTTGGAACAGTTAATGATTGCGTCTTATAAAAGCTATTTGATACAGGATCATAAACCTCTATAGATGATTTTACGCTTTGAGGTGGTATTATAATAGAACATGTTGTGATGTTACAACTTAGATTTACTGTATCTGTTCCGCCAATAACAACAACATCGCCATTATTTAAAACATTGGTGGTAAAAAAGGCTCGTGGTTCTATCATCTTTGGTCCTTGCGAAAATCTGCCTGTTTTAGGGTCGTACATTTCAGTTTCTGATGTTGCCTTAAATTGAACACAGCCATTACCACAGGATGAATACTGTTCTGTAATACCACCAAAGATCATGTATTTTCCATCTGGTAAAGGACTTGATATAGCAAATGCCCTTGGTAGAACCTTGAATTCTAACTGAGAAAATACGCCTACCTGCGTTATAAGTATATCTACATTGTTTACATTACCAGCCTTTATTCTAACCCCTGTTGTCTTGCCCCTTGCAATGATTGCATCAGCAGGATCTTTTATATCTATACTCACGGTACGGTTTTCACCTGCGGGTATGTTGTCTATGGTAGCACCAGAAGGATTGGTCGCAACACTGAAGTCCTTTACAATAGGTTTAAAGTCCGTGCCGGTTATAGAGATGCTAACCTTACTGGAATTGGATGGAAGGGTAAGTGTGTTTAACGAAGCATTTATGTGCGGTGGAATATAATGAGCCTTTATTACTATAGCTCCATATTCCACATTACTGCAGGACGCTAAAATAATATACAGCAGTATTAGTTTAACAATAGCCAATCCATTTTTTGTGTTTTCTGTTTTCATTCTCTTTTGTGTAAATAATACATCTTATTTTTTATGCGGTTCTTTTCATACCATTTTCGGTGCCACATTTTTTTGCTGTTTTTTGTTAGAATAAAGGTATTTTTTTATCATTTTTCGCACAAAAAGCCCCGTTTTAATATAACACGATCTCTTTTATCTGCTTATCATTGATATCTGAGACAAAGAGGTTGCCGTTACCATCAAAGCTAATGCCATAAGGCGCATTAATCTTTGCAAATTGGAACGCCTTGCCATCAGGGTCTATCAGATAGATTAAGCCAGCAGTTTGGTCCGCGACATAGAGGTTATGCTGGCTGTCCAATGTAATACCGACAGGCAATCCAAATCCAGTTGCATATACGCTGACACCAATTCCCTGTGCCACTTTTGCAATGGTTCCATTAGAGCTATTTGCGACATACAGGTTACCGGGTGACAGCAGGGCAACACCCATGGGACCAGATAATCCTACGGCGAATGTAGACATACTACCTGAACTATTCACTATAGATAATGAGCCATTAAGATAGTTCCCGACATACAGCAAGCTATTAATGCTGTCATAAGCAATACCTGTGGGACCGCTCAACCCTGTTGTAAATATATTTATGCTGTTATTAAAGAGTTTAAGGACTGTGCTGTTGCTGAAGTCTGAGATGAATGCGTTGCCTGAATTATCAAACACAAACCACGCTGGAGATGTGATGCCTGTTGCAAATGTGGTAAAAGCGTCTGAGGCATCATCAATGCGGTAAATTGCATTGTTATCTCTGTCAGCAATATAAACCATGCCATCTTTATCCTTTGCAAGTCCTACAGGTGCATTAAACCCTGATATATAGGTATATGAGGTGTGAATAAGTTTATAAACTATTCCTTTTGATTCGCTCGCAACATATACGACTCCATTTCTGCTCGTGATACCTGTTGGTGCTGGTATGCCCGTTGCGTAGTTCAATACCTGTTTCGCAGGGGTAACCATTGATACAGAATTGCCTGCATAGTTTGATACATAGAGATTGCCCTGTGTATCAATGAATATGCCGGATGGTTGAGAAAATCTTGATGCATAGGTGGTGGTGAAGGTTCCGGAGGCTGTCGTCTGCGAAATGGTGCCATTACCTGCATTTGC
>Ga0078972_1012620_pt1 | contig 14418 bp, 13 predicted proteins | sample YelNatPaOPGAMG01_FD_67568 | JGI IMG/M metagenome (GOLD analysis project Ga0078972, IMG submission 67568) | Hot spring thermophilic microbial communities from Obsidian Pool, Yellowstone National Park, USA - OP-RAMG-01 (SPADES assembly) (version 2) | ecosystem: Environmental > Aquatic > Thermal... | reverse complement strand
CAATTATTTCTCTGTTCATAGTTGGGTTGAGCGATGCTGTTTGGCCACCCTTATGCAAAAGTAGGTATCCGTCGTTGACTAACTCCCTAATAATTTTTCTGACTCTTTTTCCATTCCTCTTCACTCTTTTAGCAAGCCAATTAACAAGACTATCCAAAGGCAAATACTTAGCTCCCCAACAACCTTTTCTTAACAACCTGTTCATTATGTCAGCTTTAATCTCCTCATCAGTTATCTTGGACATCATAGGTTCACTTATGATACCTTTAGAAGGTAAAGTATATATACTTATCGCTCTTTAATTGTTATTGTGCGTGTGCATAACGTTATGCGTACTGTTTAAAAAAGTAGGAGGATAAACATGCCAGAAGAAATCTACACAAAGAAAGAATACGAGTCGATAATAATCAAAACGCTTGGAGATTCACCTAAGCTAAGGATCGTAGACTTCTTCCTAGACAACCCTATGTTCGATTTTACTAAGAAAGAGATTATAGAGGCTTTAGGAATGAGCAAACAGACTTTCTACAAGTACTTTCCAGAACTGGAGGAATACGAAGTGGTAAAAGTTTCAAGAAGGATAGGCAAGGCTAAGCTTTACAAGATAAACCTCGAGCACCCACTGGTGAGCATGCTTAGAGAATACGAAAAGAAAGCCTCTATGCAAATCGCTCAGCAGGAAGCTAATAGAACGCGAAAACTGATCCCAGTAAAAGTGTAGAGTTTATTTCCTTTCTTGGATCTCATTTGTTATGCTGTTTATATTCTATGTAAATGTCAAAAACACCTATGCTTCCTGTTGGGTAAAGGTCTAGTGCAACCTTCTCATTCTCGTATGCCTCTTCCCTAAAGCTTATCGGTACAACTTGTAGCTCACCATATGCTTCTCTAAAAGCTTCTATCACGCCATGAGCAAATGAAGTGAAGTCTATTGTTTGTGAGTATTCGACGCTTTCCTTCAGACTTTCACCATGAATGCTTATTACAGAGCGATTATCTTCCCAGTCGAGCCTAAGGGATATTCTGTTAGGTTTAGCTTTAACATACTTTGATACAAGCTCTTTTACAACATCCTTAGCTTCCATGTTTCACCTCCTTAAGCCTTTTTTGCAATTCATTGATAGCATCATCACCTAGGTCTTCTATCAACTTGGCAGCATCGTAATCAGTCTTTATCTGCCGTTCAGGGAAAGCTTCAGCCAGTTTGTTCAATGCTTCTTCATCGAAAATTATGTTCTTGTACCACTTTGGATTGTTATAGTCAACTTCAGCCTTAGCCTTTTCAACTAACAAACTTGCTATCAAAGCTTGTTCTTTCTTCACGTAAAGGTCATAGTTCTGGTAGAAGACGTTAGAACTTCTTGCAAAAACTCTCGCATAGTCTATGTTATGCTCGTCGAACAACTCTCTTATCCTTTCATCAAATTCTTTGAGCATCTTCTCGCTTTCATGGTAAGCTAAAAGCTCAGCTGTATTGACCAAAGCATATTTTTCGCTCTTCGTTTCGTAATAGCCACGCCATGGATCAGTGCTATGCCATTCAACAGTAAAATCGCCTTCTGTCTCGTTTCTTGTATGGCTTATAACGTAGGGTTGATCATCGTTTTTGTAATAAACTATAGCACATGGTTCATCTTCATAATAGCATGTCTCGCAAAGTGGTTTACCTTCGTAATAAGTTCCTTCATCACCTATGTACGCATCATTCTTCTTAATCCTTTGACCGCAAGCTACACACTTCATCATAACACCTCGAATTCCACAGGTGAGCGCACGAGTAAGATGGCATCCTGCATTAGTTTCTGTTTCAAAATTTTCAGTTGTCGGTTTAGCTCTGGGAGATAATCGGTGAAAACATTAACTATAACCGAGTCTTCACTTACACCGTTGTAATAGCCTTTACCCTGTAAAATAGTATAGCCTTCTCGAAAAAGAGTATTAGCCCAATTTTTAACCTTGCATAAATAATTTTCATCAATCCTTCTTGTACCATTATCGCTTCCTATGTATACGTCAATTCTGTACTGCATGAAAACCAAAAATAGTTAAGAAAAAGATAGGATATCGTTTATTGATAAGAAGAATTCCGTTACTTCAACAACATTCGAAAACTACTAAGCCTTTCTAGATTATTCTACGTGGGTTTCCTATTCCATCCCATGGAAACTCTTCGCACGGTCGAGCCCTAGTTGCTAACTCCTTCTCTTCTCTAAGTATAAGTAGCAAATCTTTTCTGGCAATTATGAAGAGTGGATGCCCTTCCTCTCCATATCTTGCTATTTCTCCATTATCCTTTACTACGGTGAAGATTGCATACGGGAAAGCTGGATAATATTCCAGATTGCCGCTCTCTCTGCCCAGAGCATCTCCGAAGGCAAAGTATCCGTAGGATGAGATGACTCTTTTGAATTTTTGTCTGAGCATCTGATGATGTTGGAAGTTATAACCTAACCCGCTAACCATCACAGTTTCCACGTTCCTCTTATCGCCGAAAAACAGTTCAAATGGGGCAAGCATCATCCATGCGCTTCTCATGAAATTAATTTCTTTGTCGTACTCTAGAAAACGCCTTGTCTTTTCGATTTCTGGTCCAAAATACTCCTTCACTACCTTGGTAACCTCTTCTTGCCCCTTTGCGGCAGCCTTTTCAATAATAGGTTTTAGTCCCTCAACTCTGAGCCCAACAAAGTATGGTGTCCCACCAATTTTGCAAATGAACGCTTCGTTTACATCCTTATAAACGCTTGTTGGACCTTGGATTATTGCACTCTTTGCCTTGATCCCCTTTTTAGAAACATAGTAAGAGAGGTACTTTGTCTGCTTTTCTATGTAATCTTCAGACCATAAGCAATACTTTTGAGGACCTGTTGTTCCTGAGGAAAAAGAGCATCTTGCGTTTTTAGTGTCTTCTGGCTTGAACAAAAGCCAGTCAGTTCTTAGCAAGCTCTGGTCAACTTCAAGCTTAGAAAGGTTGTAGATCGTCTCTTCCAAATTGCTACTAACTATTTCTTCAATACTTTTCTTAGAGATTTTCTTCTGCCAGTATGGAGTGTTTCGTGAGTGATGTTTCAAGATATTAAGTAAATGTTCTTCTATGTCTATGTTTTTGTTTTCGTATGGAATGAATGTATTCATTTTACCTGCCTTTCTTTGGTTCATACAATTTCATGAAAGGCAACATCAGGCTAGCGACGATAACGTATGGAACAACTGACACCATACTAAGGGCTTGCCCTACTATTGGAGTGAAGAACGAAACCGTTAAGCCGCCTAGAACAACCATGCCTGCGTTAGCTATGGATGCATAGGTTGCGAATATAGATCCACCGATTTCCGGAGGTGATAACTCCATGTACATTCTCAGCATTGATGTCATCTGTGCCCCTTGAAAAATCCCTATTAATAAGGCAGCTGTATAGAGCCACGACAAGTTGCCGGGAACTATTGTAACAAGTAAGCCACATGCAATTATCACCAAGACATTTCCGATTATTAACGCTTTCTTAGTACCAATACGGTCTGAAAATGTGCCAGCAACAAAACTGCCTATGAACATACCAGAATTTAGAATACTAAGCGTTATCCCAAGCGTCATTTGATCGATTTTTGCCTGAGCGACAAAGTAGGAAGATCCTAAAGTGCCAAAAGTTGCAGTACCAGCTGAAGCAAGAAACAAGTATAAAGCCCCCACCCATGTTTCACGCTTTTTAGCAACCCTCTTAAAGGCTTCTACGCTCGCCAGCCTTTCCTTTGTTATTTTTGGCTCCTTCATCAGAACACCGGAAAAGCACTCGATTACCGCGAACAATCCGATTAAGGCTACTATTATCGACCAGTTCATTCTTGCAGCCATCAAAGCAAAAGCTATGCCACCAAAGGCAGCACCAAGGCCTCTGCAACCCCAAGCAACCCCTTGCATCAATCCGTACTTTTCAGGGGGTGTAACATCTATTGTAAGCGCATCCAGATTTCCGTCTGCAACAACCCAAGCTAACATTGAAATTATGATCAGAGCAACCCAGAGAGAACTGAACTCCATCATTGTTGATAGTATGCCATAACAGATGGCATAAGCAACGGCAGCCATCATTATATAGGGTCTTCTGCGTCCATACTTGCCGACTGGAAATTTATCGCAAAAAGCCATTGGAAACATTTTTAGATAAATCGGGAGGGCCAAAACCGAATTGAGCATCGCTACAAAAGCAAAGGATAGCTTAAAGATGTTGATCATGAATACTGATAGGTACATGAACATTCCAGTAAGATAAAAACCCTGGCAAAAATAAAAAACGCCTTCAGCGATTGGATACCAAGAACGCCAGACTTCCTTCCAGCCTTCGTACTCCATCACTATACCAGCCAGAAGCGTATGGTTTGTCTCTGAAGATATTTAAATTTTTTCAAGAATAGGAGAAAAATAGAAAGAACCGATAAAAGGTAATCTCCGCCTTTAATGTAGGCATTTCATAGATTTTGATATGATTACTTTATTGCCAACTATATTTACATAGTCTCCATTTTCGATTACTTCAAGCGGATCCTTATCTAGATTATAAACCATTGGTATGTTTGCTAAGATTGCACCCTCAACGGTGATGGAGTCGGCTCTATTGTTAATAATAGCTGCTGGAGCCTTGTTATTTTTAGCCAAGGTCCAAATACGCATGGCATCTCCAGATGATCCTTTTCCATGAGGATATACAAGAATTTTGCCTGAAATGGTTTTTCCTAACCAGTCGTGACGCGCTTGAATACAAATGCCTGTTGCAAGGTTTATCTCTCCTAAGTATGAAATAGGCTTTCGTGTGACTAGTGCTTCACCCTCCGCTTTACCTTTCACTGCTGCTCGTCCCATCAATATGATTTCCATTTCGTTCACTCCCACTTACTGGTAATTGCTGCGTCAATACACCTCTCCATACTGCCAAAGAAAACCTTAGAAGCATTTAACAATGGTTTGACATAATATGCTGCCTTTGCAGAGTCAACCGCACAGTTTCCTATGGAGTATTCAGGATGAGCATATGCATATGTAGGTCCGGGGCATCCCCCAGACAGAATCGGGCAGGTGCCACAGATGATGACACCTCCTGCATGACGAATTTCATTGACATAACCCATTGATTCTGCTAAGGATTTCGTGAAAGGAGACGTTGTTATCCATAGCGTTACATCTTTATGTATCTTTTTCCCCTTTAATAGCCAAGCGATCTTTTGTATCTCGTAAATTGAGGCGTGCGGACATCCCAGCCAAACAAAATCGACGTTACCTTCCGTATCTGTGGAAAGCTCCTCGTATGTTGCCTTTATTTCTCTAGTGGTTACGGTAATCTTTTCTTTAGGCGCATCGTTGCCGAAGGCCATATTGCTGGTGCGGGCTTCGGGCGTGACTCCAACTACATGACATAGCGTCACGGCTCCTCCGACAGCAGCAGATGCTGTTAGAAGTTTCAAATCATCCGTTTTTGGCGTCTTAATGCCTTCGAAAACTGGCACATCTAAACCAACAATCTTTCCTGCATAATAACCTAAAGCAGAGTAATCAGTTTTATCTTTGAGTTCTACTTTAGTCTCGAATAAGTGCGTGCCTCTCCTATTTTCGTCTAGGTGATAACCAAACTCAGGATATTTTCCCGTGACTGCAGCAAAGAAAGAGGCGGCAAAGTCCCTATTAGTCCTTGCACCCATCACACTATTGAAATACGCAACAGCTGAGCTTTCAACACTAGATATGCTGGATCCTAGAGGGTACCAATCCATGCCAGCGATCTCATATGGTGCACACGATAAAGCAGGAATCATCCCCATCTTTTTGCTCATTTCCATAATCCATCTACAATTTGTGACAAATTCTTTTGAAATCTTCATCAGTTCCCAATTTTCATAGTCCACGAGGTCTTGCCCTAACGTTGCTGGCACCTTAGTTTTAAATCCTTTCTTGACCGCTTCCTCGACAAGTTGTCGCCCATTTGGCATCATCATAAAAGCTACTCCGATCCCTGTATTCGCATATTTGATATTGATCATTCGTTCAGCGCCGTGTGCTTCGCCAATCTTTACTAGGAGTTTCATAGATTCTTGAACAAGCCCGCCATATTCTCCTGAAAGCATTTTCTCTTCTTCAGATGTGAGATACATCTTTCATCACCGATTTGCTCTTAACGTGATTTGTGTAGAGTTAATTTATTTATTTAGTATTTTGGCTTTGGCTTTGTACGTAAGTGTTCATGCGTTTGGTTTTGAACAATTAAACGTAGCAAGAAAAACCACAATCGATATATTTTGATCTGAGTGATATATTTAGTTATGCCTTCAGCGAGGAAAAAAGTTTCAGGGCTTTGTTCGCAAAACGAATATAAAGAACTGCAACGAAAGTGTTGGGAAGAAATAAGAGATCTGCATTTTGGAGAAAACGGAAGCCCTTACTGGGTTAAAAAAGCTAAACATTTTGGAATTGATTATAGAAAAGATTTGCCAGACTTGGAAAGCTTCTTGATGCAAGAAATTAGTGTTTGTGATGAAAGAGATTTGAAAGAAAAGCCAGAAGAATACTTTATTCCAGAAAAAACTTTGAAAGAAAAGCCTGTTCACAGAATGACTTCTTCTGGAAGCACGACTGGTGAAAAGAAAGTTTCTTTTTGGACTGATGAAGGACTAAGTTATAATGCTAAGCATTTGGCTAAAGTTGCTAAGCTTTATGGCGTTAAAGAAGGGATGAAATGGGTTGTTACCGGGCCTTCTTATCCTGCACCTTTTGAGCCTTTGATGGAAAAACTTGTTTTAAGAGAAATGAGAGGTGATCTTTACTTTGTTCCTGTAGAAACTGAACAACTGAAGAAGAAGATTGCTGAATTGCCACAACAAGAACTAACACTCGAAAAGCTTCTTGCCAACCCTTACTTTGAAGCTAGGCTTGGACCTGTTTGGAGAGAAACAGTCAAGTATCTTAATACTAGAAAAGTAAATTTTCTAGGCACCACACTTTTCATGCTGCCAGACTTAGAAAAGCAGAAAGGATTTGAAAACATAAAATTTGTTTACGTAGGAGGGATGGAAATTCCAAAAGAAGCTTACAAGTTTTGGAAAGCTAGACTTGAAGAACAAGGAAAGAAATTGATAACATCCTATGGACATTACATTTTTGGTTTGTTTTTTGATCTGCCTAATGCTGAACTCACTTATTATTCTGCAGCACCTCAAAGCTTATTATATGTCACAGAAGAGCAAGACCTTTTCAAGCTTGTTAAGTATGGGGAAAGAGGAAGGATTAGGTACTTAAAAATGGATGAAGCTATGCTTTGGTGCCAGCAGGAAAGAGATTTTGCTCAAAGAGTTAAGCCTAACGAATACTTTAGTTGGGATGGTGCTAAGCAAATAGAAGCTAAGTTTTAGTTTCTTTCTTTTCTTCTGCAGGCAAAACTTCAAATTGGCAGTAAGTGTCGCCAAAGGCTATGCATTTTGTTTCTACACATTTCAGGGGTGTATTTAGTAAACTTATACAAGACCCATTAATCGATCGGTTTTTGCTTTTTCCAAACATCGACTTATATTCGGTAGCAATCGGCTGATTTTCACTTTTCAAGAGTATTATCTTTCTTGTAACCAGGTTCTATCTCAAAATTTCCATAGCCATTTTTGCTATTTGTCCACCCCTAATTTTTATCCACTTGCACTTTTTCAATTTTTCTATGCCTTATGAAGAAAGGTTCAGGATACCAGTAAGGACTGAAGATAAAACTGTATGCTGTAGACAACCTTGCTATTAGCTTGCTTGATGGATGTAAAGTAACTTCTCTAAACCTTTGAATTTCCGTTTCACTCATAGCTGACATGATAAAATATGTTCCAACGTTCCTAACTTCTGGTGGTATGCTAGTTGAGTATTGAGTTATTAGAAGAAAACCAACTCCACGCTTTCCAAGCTCGTTAATGCAGTAAACAAGGTTCTTTGCCTTTAGCAACCTAGTCTCGTCCAAAACAACTAGTAACCGTAACTGGTTGGTTTCATTCCAGTTTGATGCTTCTTGATAGATTTCTTCCAATTGTTCTGTTATGTCAGCCTTCCCTCTTGTAAACACAACTTTCAGCAAATCGTTAGGCTTTAGTCTGCTTGCTAAGGTTCCGTGGGGATCAAAAACTATTGTTTTTACCCTGTTAGCTAAAGCTTCTTGTACAAGGATTAAGGAAAGGAATGATTTTCCTACTCTTGTTTTTCCGTAAATTATTGCATGTCCAGTCAAAACGTCAAGCGGAAAGTATACTCTGCGCTTTGTTACTTTCCTTTTTATTATCGATGAAACAACATATCCAAGAAAAGCTGATTTTCCCTTTGGAATGCTAACTTCTTCGCTCGGTATGTGTATTTGCTCTTCTATTGGTTCTTCTGTTGGAAGCTCTAAAGCCGATGTAAACATGTGCTTTAAAGCTATGGCAACATCTTTGTCCGAGGAAAAGCCTGCACAGTCTTGAGCTAATGCCAGGCAATAGTACTTTTTTGCTTCATCAGCATAAGGAAAAAATTCTGGGTTGAAAACTATCAAAGGATCTTTTACATCGCTGCACTTAACGAAATAAGTTTTCACTATTTCCATTTTTAAGCTATACTTTCTGCTTTCTATTTCCCTTAGAGCTTCTTCAAAGCTTTCTTTTGCATCCGTATAAACGTAGAAGAACAAAGCTGTAGCAAACAGGTTTTCCTTTATAAGAAAGTAGTTTTTCATCCTATCTTCCAATTGCTGCATCAAGTTTTTCTTTGCCTCCAAAAATTTTCTCGCATGATCCTCCTCCTCTTTCATCTGCTTTGGAAGATAGGAAGGATAAGGTCCGCCAAAAGTTCCTTTTTGGCTTTCTAGTTCTAGCTTAAGAGTATCTGCCTTTTCCTTGTGAAATTGATAGTTTCTTTCTAACCATGCAAGCTTTCCTTCTATTTCTTCTGGTATATCTGGTTCAAGCTTGAAGGGTATGTTGGTAGTTGTAATTAAAACAGCTTTAAACATAGGACTTCTTGAAAGATGGTCAAGCAACCCAGAAACAGCATGCCATTGGACATCTTTTTCAAAGCTTAAACCAAACTTGCGCACAAAGCTTTCCTTATCTGTTACTTCTTTAGCGGCTAAGCAAGCTACTCCAATAAATTTCCCTTCAAACTCGATTACGCCTATAGCTCTTTCTTCATCCCAATATTTCTTCAAATTTGGTTCATAGAGCTTTATACCAAAAGGAAGATTGTTCTTGCCTGCGTCTATTCCTTCTTCCCCGTACACTTTCCTTTTTATCCACTCATACCATTTCACATCGTTTTCTGAGGGTTGAGGGGCCATAAAATCACAAGGTTGTATCCTTCATTTTTTGCCACGTTTCGAGTGAGAGAAATCAATTAAGGAAACATTCTCTTCTTTTCTACTCTTGCTTCTATTTTTAATCATTCGCCTTCCCCTTTTCTTCTTCCCTTTTTCATACTGCTTTTACAAATTCCAATCAGACAATACTACTCGTCTCTGGAATGTGAACACGTCCTTCTCGTTATTTCAGGCCATTTCTTTGGTCTTCCATTATCAGGATATATCTTCATCATCTTCCACCCATAGGTCTATTACTGAACCACATCTTTCACAAACAGCTAAACCATTCTTCCAGACGATAGACCAAGCATCTTTGCCATTATCGCTTCTGTACTCTTTGCACTTTGGACAGTAACCTCTCATGAGATCACTTAAAGAATGAAGCGAAAATAGAGAAGAGGTTTATTGAAACGAAAAATTCCATAAATGCTTTAATGTTATATGTGCAACCTAATTTTATGGAAGTGCAAAGTTTTGTTGAAAAGCTTGTGGAGCGCATTAAAAGGGAAAGAGTTTTTGATCAAGTATTGGAAAGCGTGGAAAAGGATAAGTTAACATGGGATAAAGCTGCAAGAAAACTGGTAGGTTCTGTTGTTAAAGAATTGTACAAAGAAGTTTTTCCTCAACATGATGTAAGAAAAAACGTTAGCGTGGAAGGCGAAGGCATGCTTGAAAGGCCTAAGAGGATTTTCGGTTCCTATGGACAATTCCCCGATATTCGTATAAAGGAACCCATTCGAATAGCTATAGAGTTAGACCATGCTAAAGGAGGAAATGTTGGATCAAGGTACAAAATGGCTTTAGCCAAAGCTTCATTCAACGTTTTAAGCGGAGACTGGCAATATTCCATAGTTCTTTTCCATAACCACAGCGGTAAAAGCATAAGTGAGTACTTAAGCGGTCAAATAGAGAGAAAGATCCTTGATTTTTATGAAACCAAACTTAACACTAAAATTTACTTATTCGAATAGTCTAAACTGTCGCTTTCTGACAAAAATGTCGCCTTGCTCATAGTCGTTTATTATCTCTATCACACCTTCTTTCTCCAACTCATCTAAGGCACGCAGAGAAAACACGTACTGTTCAAACCTGTTACGCAACTCAGGATTGCTTGCCAAGTAGTCGCCTATCTCTTCTATACTAGCAGAAATCAAATATAGTAGAGTTCTTTATCATACTTTTTCAAAGTATGTAGTGCAAGCTTTCTATCAACCGGCATAGAAAATTTCTAGAAGCAGGACAAAGTATTTTTTTACTGGAAAAGAAAATTCCATTACTTCAAAGCTTTTTATTCCTAAGGTCTTATTATTTAATTAAATGGATTGGCAAATAATTGTAAATTTTTTAAAGCCCAACAAAGGGAAAACAATAGTATTTTTACTTTTTGCAATATTATACTTGCTTTTAAACTATCTTTGGATTTTTGAAAGAGCGAGCTCAGTTCTTGCGGTTTGTGGTGCCTGCATTTATGAGTATTCTGGTATAATAACAGTATGCTATGGAGAAATTCAACAACTTACTCCAAACGTTACTTTAGTAAATCAAACATACCATGAATCACACTTTCGTTGTCAACAAATGCAAAACGAAACATTGACCGCCTTAGAATCAGTACTAAAGCCTATCGAACAAACAATCTCAGTCTTATCTTTTGGCGTAGGTGACCTAACAAAGGTAGTAGACCCACTTTATACCCATATATTTGCTCCTCGCCAGGGTGTGGGAAGATCAGAACTCCAATACTTCTGGAAAACGTATGCAACAAGAGAATTACCAAGATTATTATACTTAATCCTTTGTTGGCATATAGCCTCATGTTTTATTGTATACTTCTCGCTGAAGTTGAAGAAGATCTTTTTCTCAAAATTAAAATCGAAATAGTGACTGACACTAACAGAGAGATAATGCCTATAACAATAAACATCGACCATGGATTAAATTGTGGTGAAATGGGTGTTCTTTGAATAGCTCCGTCTTCTAGAATCCTGACCGAAAACTCTTGTTTCTCACCTTTATTGATACTTCGCTCTTCAGTTAAGGTAGATGCGATATTCCCATTTTTGAAAGTTGTAATCGATATGTTGTATGATTCTTTTCCCTCAGTTGCTTGGTTAGCATCAATCACATACCTAAATTGGGTAACGGTCGACGGTAGAATTATTTCTATTACCTGCCCAAAGTCAAGATAAACAGCTCCCTCTATCTCTATTTCGATTTGCGTTTGGTTCATTCCTACATGGCGCCCTTGACTATCATATACGTGCAAATATAGCTTGTGCCCCTTTTCTGAAAGCTTAATTAATGTTTCATCGTTTAACAGCGAATGCACCTCACCTGCGAGAAAATTAATCGCACTATCGAATAATTTACTTACTGATTGCTTGGTAACTGGTAAGAGTGTTGGGCTATTTTCAACGTGAACTTTAGCAATTAGAATGTAATGAGTTAGTTTTCCAATTTTTGATTTTGCTTCATCATAATTATTTTGTTGAATTAACGTGAGAATGTCAAGCATCTCTCGTGAGGCGTTGACCTGATGACCCCACCCGTAAAGCTGAATTACGCTAGGGTCTGCTTGAGCTTGCGAATAAGCCCAGTTGATAGCGAAACTTATATCCGAGAAACTGATGAATGAGATTAGGCCACCTAACTCCTTGGCTGAAAGTTCAGCGTTGGCATAATCACCTATGGCCATTGAAGTTGCGACTTTTTTAAGTATTGCTAAAGGATTTATGAAACTATTCGTGAAATCGTCGCCAAACATTCTTAAAACATCGTTAGCTTGGTTCATCCAAAACATTCCATTCATAAGCTTAGCATAATTTTCATAAAGTGTTTTTCGGGCTTCACCCACGTTTTCAGTTATTCTATAGAGGGCATATCCAGTACCTTGACAGTTTGGTACTCCCACATTGGTTGCAGCAACTGAAATACCATATTCGCCAACTGAAGCGGTTGTAGGTGAAGTAACGGATAGAATTATGGAGGAATCTGTTTCACCAGGATTAAGCGTGACTGATGTCTTGCTTAAAGAAGCAGACCAGCCAGAAGGTACAGAATATGTTAAGGAGAAAGTTGATGGGCCCGATTCCAAAGGATCGTTGTTTGTTATGCTAACAGTATATGTTAGTGTAGAGCCAGCTATTCCCGCTTGAGCATCAGGAGTAAGTGTAACTGTAGGGTTGGCTCTTGTTAAAGATTGTGGTATTTGCAGTGGACCCACCCACTCACTACTGGCAACTAAACTTGAAAAGTATGAGATAAACCATCTAAAGTAATATTCTCCATTGGGCAGATTATCAAACAATCTACTCACTTCTCCTGATGAAAAAGGATTGATTTCGTCCTCCTCGTGATAAGTGGCAGGCCCAGTCAAGAATACTTCAAATTTTAAAGCAACTCCAAGTTTATTATCGTATTGTAAGCATAATTCCAGCGATTTTCCAACAACATTGTATGTAAAACTTTTGACATTAAAACTTGGGCAACCATCGTTAAAATCTATGATTTTAAAAACCACCCCAAATGTATCGATATCATACACCCGTCCACTAATAGAATCACTTATAGTTATCAGAAATACATTTTGAGGGTAATAAAAACTCAGATGCAACGGAATAACTTCCAAATCGAAAGTAAACGTTTTCTCTTCGTTTGAACCTAAGTATAAAGGCCCAAAGTTTCTTCTTATTAAATTACTGAAAGTGAGATTTAAGCTGATTCCTCTTCCAAGATAATTTTTTATTTTTACAGATCCTTCGACTAAGGTTCCCGGACCATAGGATAGTCTATTAGTTGAAGCATATACTATAACTGGATTAGAGCCTCCTTCAACACCTTTTCCACTCAAACATAAAAGTAAGTTGTATTGTCCAATGAGAACTGCAAACTCTCTCGTTCCATCTGAATCAATGTCAGAAACTAAGACTGCAGGGGTGGTTAAATGTGATGGTTGATTGATTCTCCAAATTAAGTTTCCACTTTTTCCATCTAAAACTACAAGCGAAGACTGTGTATTTACAAATATATCGGGGTACGTGTCATCTGTAATATCGTCAAAAGAGGATATGCTTGGGAAAGGTGTTGGAACTACACCTATTGACCCAATTAAAGGAGATCTCCATATCTTTTGGCCATCATTTCCGTCCAGCATATAAGCGAAAGCATCTGTCACTACAAGCAATTCAGGCTTATTATCATTGGTTAAATCTTGAATCCATGATAAACCATAAGGTTTCCATGCATCTCCAGATTCATAGTATTCCTTTTTTGTCCAAACAATTTCACCATTCCTTCCACTTAATGTATACGTTTTCCGTTCATCATACGTTGACATAAATATATCCTTAACACCATCGTTGTCCAAGTCAGGAACAACAACCAACGTTGCAGGGAGATAGGTGAATGTGCGACTCCAAAGAGGTTTTCCATCTAACGCGCTCAGTGCATAAATCATATGTCCTACTTGAGCAACGAAATCATTAGTTCCATCATTGTTTATATCTTCTAAAACCGCTAGTTCACCGCACCATTCAGTGTATCCTAATTCCCATATCTTTGCACCAGTTCTTCCGCTTATCATTACTATACCTCTTTCCCTAGCCACATGTCCTATCCAAGATACTGCTATGTCAATAACTCCATCAGTATCAACATCGTCGATGCAGGTAATTCCGGTTATGCCCACATATGATAAGCCTGGAGGCACCACCGTGTTTTGCCAAATTTTTTGTCCGTCGACCCCGTTTAATGCAAAGATAATTCCAGCGTTTGCGTAATCAAAGATCACATCAGGCCTTCCATCTTTATTAACATCACAATCTGTCATAACTCCTCCAATCGCCCCTGTGAAATCTTCATTTTGCCACAAAATTCTAGCATCTTCACCAGATATGGCTTCGATTCCTTTCCCTGATTCTCTCAATATAATGTCGGAGACCCTATCATTATTAATATCGCCAATATGCCAAATTCCATAAGAATCTTCTACATTTTCAAGTGATAGGCCCCACAACACTGAATATCGCCTAGCTTTCCGGATATTAACTTGTATGCTACAAAAACCGTCAACATA
>Ga0078972_1012618_pt1 | contig 14420 bp, 17 predicted proteins | sample YelNatPaOPGAMG01_FD_67568 | JGI IMG/M metagenome (GOLD analysis project Ga0078972, IMG submission 67568) | Hot spring thermophilic microbial communities from Obsidian Pool, Yellowstone National Park, USA - OP-RAMG-01 (SPADES assembly) (version 2) | ecosystem: Environmental > Aquatic > Thermal... | reverse complement strand
TATCAAAGAAGGCTCAAAAATAAGATAAAGCCAAAAACAGAATTTTTCTTGCTTTGATAATAATTTACCAATTGATTAATTTTTCCCAAAAAGATAATTTTTCCTTATAGTTTATGCCTGCAATCTTTGCAGCAATTTGCCTATAAGCCCTTGATGCCTTGCTTTTCGGATGCGTATGCAACACAGCATCTTTCATAACCAATGCTTCCTGCACGCTCTCATCCTCAGGAACAATGCCTAGTATAGGCAATTCAAGCATATCTTCAATGTTCTCTAGAGGCATCTCGCTCTTTGTTCCTTTTACCCTAGTCACAACCACCCCCAATATATCTTTCCCTAACTGCTCAGCGACTTTCACAGTCTTTAGGGCATCTGCTACAGAAGGAATCTCGGGATTCGTAACAATAACAACCTCGTCAGCGCATTCCATTGCAATTGTAGCTTCATCCCCTAACCCTGCTGCAGAATCATAAATAATATAATCTGCAAGCTTCCTTAATTTTCTGCCGATGTTCCTTAATTTATTGGTATCAATTTCCTTAAGATCTCTCACAGATAATGAGCTTGGAACAATCTTAGTTCCTGACTCATGTTCATATATTGCTTCATGAATTTTTGCTTTCCCCTGCATAACATGATTTAAGTTTACAGGAACAATCGGAGCACCGAGATGCAGGCTTACATTAGGCGTTGTCAGATTAGCATCCAATACAATAACATCTTTCCCAAATTTATTCAGCGCAGCCCCGATATTTATTGCGCTTGTTGTCTTCCCAACACCGCCTTTTCCAGAAGTAATAGTTATAATTCTGGACATACTACCCTCCTAAAAAGCCATATACTATTCCAAGTATAAAGTTTAATATTACCAAACCGCCAGCTATCGTGCTTAAAATTACTGCTATCTTTAATCCCCATCCCAAATCCCCAAATATTATTTTTTTGTTCATTTTGCTCCCTGCTCTCTTTTCTTAATGCAAAGAATAAGTCTTTCTATTTAATATAACTTATAAACTTTTCTAACAACTGCGAATACTCCTTTAACTTGTCCATATTAATATTAATAATCTGCCCCTTATAGTTTACCTTCAGATTAACCCCTTTTCTAAACTCATTTTCCCTAACCTTTTCAAGTTTTTCTATATCGCTAAATAATTCATAAATTTCAAGGGTTTTAGATACTATTTCATTATCAGCATAAATTTTCTTCAATTGCATCAATTTTGCCTTTGGGGCATTAGCAACCGGCTTCCATTTCTTGGCTTTTTTTGCTTTTTGTATCAGTTTGTCAAGCGCAAGCTCTATCATAACCTTCCATCTTAGAAGCAGATTTATGATTACATCACAAGTCTTTGTGTATTTTAAGCTCACATAGAGCAAATGATCCGCACTGATCTTTTCTTTTATTATTTTTTCCACTTTCTAATCAAAATAACCCTCTAAGAGTAAAAAAAACTAAGAAGTCATAGTTTAAATAGGTTATCCCTAAAACCTAAAAGTTCGTTTAATATTATCGCCTTGAATTTAGTTTTCTAAATTCAAAATAGCTTCAGCAATATCACCATTAGCATTTTCCAAGGCTTTTCTTGCCTCTTCCTCGCTTTTCCCTGTTTTTTCCATAACAAGTTTTACATCCTCTTCCTTTATTCCTTCCTCTTCTTTAATATCTCCTGCAATCTGAAAGCTCGTCTGTCCCTGAATAATAATTTTCTGTACAGAAGGGTTCTCAATAATTATATTTCCATCATCTTTCTCAATAACAACTCTCCTTGCATCAACATCTTCCTGATTGATGCCCATCTGCTTCATCACTGCCTTCATTTTTTTTGGGTCTAACCCGCCACCAAGTCCAAACATCTTATTAAAACAAAATCATCCCTATAAATAAGTTTCTACCTTTCCCATATAGCCAATAATGTCTCAACCGTAATAACCAAATAATTTCAAAACCATTATTAATTCTCCCATTATTATAATCATTCACTTCCATTAATCCAAAACAACATTTAATTCATTATTGTTTATTATTTATTATCGTCGTTTATTATTATCCGCTAATAGGAAAGAAAACCTTCATTGCAATCACAAAAAGGATGATTAGCACTATAAACCCTATTACCATCGCAGGGCTTAGTTTAAACTTACTCTCATACTCGTCGTCATACCTCATCAGCCCGCCCATTCCACCAGGCATCCTTATTCCATCGCTTGCCATAATCATTAATAAAAACATCAATATAAAAACCTTCCTGAATAATTCAAAAAGATAAATTTAAAAACAGCTTGCTTGATTTTCTTGGATGATTAAAGAATTAGTCGAGGGTTTAAAAACAGCTTCAGAAAAAAGCAGAATAGTGCAAGAAGCGCAGAAAGAAATTCGCGAAACAGGTATAATAATGCCAGAAACCCTCCATAGATATGAAGAAAATCGTTATAGTCATCCGCAATTTGATTTGTGGTTTATAATAGGCGAGCGTTTATATTCTCTTCTTGCAATACCAAGAACATTAAAAAAAGATTATAGAGAAACAGAAGAGAGTCTTGAAAAAAATATGAAAAAAGAGAACGTATTACAAGATTGTTTATGCAAAGATTAGAAGACGACACCTCTCGAACAATAATTGACAGCCGCTACTAGTCTTTTATTTGATTTATCTTCTCCAATAACAAGTTTTTTTCTCTTTTGTTAGTATAACTCTGCCCGAACCTCACCAAAATCCAATTAATTTCTCTCCACATTTTTCTTGGAAACAATCTCTCCAAGTCTCTCTCTATCAAAGCAGGATTTTTATGCTTTGTCCAACCAAGTTTTCTTGATATCTGAGCAACATGAGTATCAACCCCGATTCTGTCATATCCTTTTTCAGCCAAAAAAACATTCGCGCTCTTCCGCCCTATCCCCGGAAGCTCAACAAGCTTGTTAAAATCATTTGGAACTCTTCCATTGTAAAGACTTAACAGCATTTTCGCGCACCCTATTACTTTTCTTGCTTTTACATTGCTGTAATTAACACTGTTAATTATTCTCTTAACATCATGATAATTAGCCATCGCGAGTTTTTCCAAAGAACCATACTTATTAAACAAGTTTTCAGCAACAGGAATAGTCACTTTATCCCGTGTTCTTGCCGAAAGCAAAATAGCAATCAAAGTTTTCCAATCCTCCTCCCAAGAATCCGCAGCCAATCTTATCTCTTTTGCCAAATTCTTTATTTTATTTAACTGCTTAATTGCTCTTTTCCTGTCCATAGTTCAAATAAAAGTTAAAGTTTATAATACCTGCTGAATATATAAGAATATGCTAGAGTCAGATTATAAAGAAATAGAAAAGAAATGGCTGGACTATTGGGAAAAAGAGAAAATTTACAAGTTTAACCCTAAGTTAAAGAAAAAGATATTTTCAGTTGACACGCCTCCGCCAACTGTTTCAGGAGAGATGCATATGGGTCATGCCTGTTCATATTCACAGCAAGATTTTATCATAAGATACAAAAGAATGCGTGGCTTTAATGTCTTTTATCCTTTCGGCACAGATGATAACGGCTTGCCGACAGAAAGGCTTGTTGAAAAAAATCTGAAAATCAAAGCAAGAGATATGCCTCGTTCAGAATTTATCAAAACCTGTCTTGATTTCTTGGAAAAAATCCGCCCGAAATTTGTCTATGACTGGAAAAGGATAGGCATCTCATGCGATTTTAGCATATTTTACTCAACAATAGACAATCACTCTCGCAAGGTTTCACAATGGTCTTTTCTTGATTTATACAAAAAGAACAGACTATACAGAAAAGACGCGCCAGCTATGTTCTGCCCAGAATGCAAGACAGGTGTTGCACAAATAGAAGTTAAAGACAAGGAAATTGACTCAATCTTTAATGATATTGTCTTCAAAGTAAATAACGAGGATTTAATCATAGCAACAACCCGCCCAGAGCTTCTGCCTGCCTGTGTTGCTGTCTTTTACCACCCAGATGACAAAAGATATCAAAAATACAACGGAAAAATGGCAAGAGTTCCTCTCTTTAATTTTGAAGTCCCTATAATGCCTGATGCTCGCGTCTCTCCTGATAAAGGAACAGGAATTGTAATGTGCTGCACATTCGGCGATCAGACAGATATGGAATGGCAAAAAGCATACAACCTTCCTATAAAAATCGCGCTCACGCCTGATGGAAGAATGACTGAAATCGCAGGAAAATACAAGGGGATGAAAATAAAAGATGCAAGAAGAGAAATAATTGAAGATTTGAAAAAAGCAGGCTTGTTAAAATCGCAAAAGCCGATCAAGCATATAGTCAATGTTCACGAAAGATGTGAAACAGAGATTGAATTCATAAAATCAAAGCAATGGTTTGTCAAATATCTTGATTTAAAAGAAGAGATGTTAAAATGGGGCGCTGAACTAAAATGGCATCCAGAATATATGGTTCATAGATATAACAATTGGGTAAAAGGTTTGCAATGGGACTGGCTCATCTCAAACCAAAGATATTTTGGAGTGCCATTCCCTGTGTGGTATTGCTGGAAATGTGGAGAGCCGATATTAGCAGAAGAATCCCAGCTTCCTGTTGACCCGCAAAAAGACAAGCCTCCAATCAACTCATGTCCAAAATGCGAGTGCGAGAAATTTATCCCAGAAACAGATGTCCTTAACACATGGTTCACCTCCTCAATGACTCCGCAAATTGCGATTTACCTCACAGACAAAGAAATACAAGATAAACTATTCCCAATGGACCTGCGCCCGCAAGCACACGAAATAATAACATTCTGGCTCTTTAACACAGTTGTCAAGTCCCGCCTGCATTTCAAAAAGAATCCATGGAAAAATGCAATGATCTCCGGATTCGTGACATTGCAAGGCGAAAAAATGTCAAAATCAAAAGGCAACATCATTCGTCCTCAAGATGTTATTGAAAAATACGGCGCAGATGCAATAAGATATTGGGCAGCATCCTCAAAATTAGGCGAAGACTTTGATTATCAAGAAAAAGATGTCTCAACCGGCAAGAAATTTGTAATAAAATTAACAAATGCTGCAAAATTTGTTTTCACAAACATAAACTATCAAGAAAAAAAGCCGAAACTTCACGAAACAGACAGATTGCTACTTATTCAACTTAATAATCTAATTAAACAAGTAACAGATGCGTTTGAAGGATACAATTATTCCTCAGCAAAAATGCTTGCAGACACTTTCTTCTGGCAGGTCTTTTGCGACAATTATCTTGAAATAGTTAAAAATCGAGTATATTCGGGCAACAAGAATGAGAAAGCATCAGCAGAATACGCTCTCTACACAGCGCTATTAACCATAATAAAACTAATGGCGCCGATTACCCCATTCGTAACAGAAGAAATCTATCAAAAATATTTCAGGAAGTTTGAAAAAAGCAGGAGTATACACCTAGAAAAATGGCCTTCTCTCATTGATATAAAAGAATCAAAGGGAGATAACGAAAAATGGGACAAGATGATAGAAATAATCTCAAAAGTTCGCCATGCTAAATCAGAAGCGAAAAAATCAGTAAAAGCGGAAATTGTTCTTTTTATTCCTGATAAAGAAATCTCAATGCTCTCGCAAGAATTAATAGCTGACATTAAATCAGTGATAAATGCGAGAGAAATCCGCGATGGCGACTTTAAGATTGAATTCCTAAATTAATTTTATCCTTTCTCGCTCCCAGACAATTATTGAACATAATTAATCTTGATAAATTTGTCGATATCTTTCCATAATGCATTCAAAACATCCGCGCTCAATTTATGCCCGAGGTAATGCTCAATCAATGTGCCCTTTGCTAATCTGCTCGCCATTTCTTTTGAATTTCTAAATGCAACAAACCGGTCATTAGTATCATGCAATACCAATACTGGCAAAGAAAGGCGCGGCATATAGAATTCTGGATTTGTCTCCTCAAATTTTTTCATCTTTTTTACAATATCGCTGAATTCGTATCTGTAACAGTTCTTGTAAGCTTTTTTTACAAATTCCGTTATCTGCTTTAAATCCTGCTCATCTCCATTTTTGTTATGTTTTGAAAAATCCCATATTGGCGCAGCCAGAATTAGATGGCTCAAAACAGGATATTTTGCAGCAACCCCGCACGCAATATTTCCGCCAAACCCAATCCCAAGAAGAATCTTATTTCTAATGCTGAATGTTTTTTTCTTATTGTCCCATAAGCTTTTTGCACTTCCCTGTTCAAGATGTTTTATAAAAGAAATAACATCATCTACAGGGTTCTTACTCAGAAACTTGCCCGTGCTTTGGTAAGCTCCTCTATATCTCGGCACAAAAACATGATATCCTCTATTGTAAAAAAATTTAATCAAATCCTTAAAATCATTTCCGCTCGGAAACCCGGGGAGAATAATCACGGCATCAGATGTCTTGTCTTGGAGTATAAACTCAAAAAAAATTCCTCCAAAATATGCTCTTAATATTGGCTCTTTCATGCTATTTATTAAGAAAACTCTCTTTTTATTTTTTATTGCATTAAGTTTATTAATAATAACAATCAGAAAGTATCATGAAAACTAAGTTTGATTCATACGTCTTAAATGATATTCCAGAAGGATGCAAAAGATGCATAAAAGGCGAGAAGCTTGTTCTTTTCATTACAGGAATCTGCCCTAGAAAATGCAATTATTGTTCATTAAGCGAAAAAAGAAAGGATATTGACGTTATCTGGGCAAATGAAAGAAAATGCTCATCGCCGAATGACGTTATAGAAGAAGCAATTGAGAGCAATGCAACAAGTGCATCAATAACGGGCGGCGATCCATTATCAGTCCTTCCAAGAACAATAGAATATGCAAAAGCCCTCAAAGAAAGATTCGGCAGAAATTTTCATATTCACATCTACCTAACTCCAACATTAGCAAATGAATCATCATTAAAGCAATTAGCAAGCTACATTGACGAAGTAAGATTTCATCCTTCATTTTTAACAAGAGATCTTACGCAAGAAGAAAACCAAAAAGAGATTAATATCATAAAAAAAGCTTCCGAAATCTTTGGGAAAGATAACACGGGCATAGAACTGCCCCTTATTCCTGATAAGAAAGAAAAAATGCTTTCGTTTATAAATCAAGTTTCTGAATTTATCAGTTTTGTCAATCTTAACGAATTTGAAATAAGCGACACAAACCTTGACTTTGTTACAGAAAATTATGTTTTAAACGAAGATACCTGCACAATAAAAGGCTCAAAAGAATCAGGGATTTGGATAATCAATCAGCTGAAAAAAGCAAAATCAAAATTGAGAGTTAATGTCTGCACAGCAAAAACAAAGTTGTGCCACCAATATCTTGAAAGATTAAAGCTTCACAATATTCTTCCTTTCGGAGAAAGAACCAGCCAAGGCACAGTAGTTTATTTTACAGCGCCATTGACAGAAGAAAGTGAAAATCAGATTAAACCATTTAAAGACTATTACATTGATAAAAAGAAAAACCGAATCATAATCTCTCCGAAAATCATAAGAAAGGTTATTGAAAAAACACAATTGAAAATAAGCAAAGTTGAAGAATATCCCACCTATGATGGCGATGAAGTCTATGTTGAACCCCTAAATTAGCATTTTTACAAAACCCAACATTTATAACATAAAAAAAATCACTAATAAAATGGAAGTAGTTAAAGAGATAACACCAAAACAAAGGCAGGAATTGGAAGAGTTAATTGGAAAACTTGAAAAAATCAAGGGACGCCATACAGAACTCGTCACAGTAATGATTCCTGCAGGATATAATATTTCAGCAGTAGTAAGACAGCTTGAAGCAGAGTGCTCAACAGCAGAAAACATAAAATCAAAATCAACGCGCACAGCAGTAATTGACTCTATTGCCATGATTATAAGAGAATTAAAAAAATTAAAACAAACTCCAAAAAATGGCTTGGCTGCCTTCGCAGGAAATGTCTCAGAAAAAGAAGGTGTCCAAGACATACAATGCTGGCTTTATGAACCCCCAAAACCCCTAAATGTCAGGTTATACAGATGCGACCAAAAATTCATTCTTGACCCATTGAAAGAAATGCTTCAAGTGAATGAAGTATATGGCCTTCTTGTTATAGACAGGCAAGAAGCAACAATAGGCCTTTTAGAAGGCAAGAACATACAGGTTTTAAGAAAGCTCACATCCGGTGTGCCAAGCAAAATAAGGGCTGGCGGCCAGTCAGCTGCTCGTTTTGAACGGCTTACAGAAAGCCTTGCAAAAGAATTTTTCAGAAGAATAGCTGATGCCATGAAAGAGATTTTCTTTGATATGCCGAAATTAAAAGGCATCCTTATCGGAGGCCCTGTTCCAACAAAAGACGAATTCCTTGAAGAAGGCGAGTTAGTAACAAAACTCAAGGAAAAAGTTATTGCAATAAAAGACATAGGTTACGCTGACGAGCATGGTTTGAAGCTCTTGATAGAAGCATCGCAAGAAGAGATTTCCAATCAAGAATTAATAAAAGAAAAAAATATTGTAAATAAGTTCTTTGAAACACTTGGCAAGCACAAGGAAAAAACCGTTTATGGCGAAGAAAAAACAAGATTAGCATTAGAAAGAGGAGCTGTTCAAATCCTCTTAATATCAAAAAAACTGAAAAAAGAAAAAATAGATGAATTTACCTCTCTCGGCGAAAACATCGGTTCAGAAGTTTACATAATCTCTACAGAAAGCCCTGAAGGCGAGCAATTTTACAATTTAACAAAAGGAATCGGGGCGATTTTAAGGTTCCAAATAGAATAAAAGAAAAATAAAATATTATGCAACTCTGCCATTGCCTAATGTTTGATCAATATATTTTGCCCTTCTTTGATAAGCGCCCATAATCGCTCCAGTTAAGCCATCTAAAAATCCTTCTTTTTCTGCTTTAACCATAAAAATATTGCCCTCTCTAAATTTCTTAGCCAATGCTTCAAGAAAAACATCATGCAATCTGCCACAATTTTCTTTATCAACAAAAAGCAATCTCTCAGAAACAGCATATTCCAAGAGTTTTGGATTTGCTAAATAAGAATTCCTTCTCGGCCTGCCGTATTCATCTCCCCGTAAAATAGTTATAACATATCCCTCAGATTTTTCATCAGCTGTAACAAAAGCTTTTCTTTCATTTGGCCCTATTTTAATGTTCCCATTGAATATGCAACTATGTACAGGAGAATATCCTTCATTGACTGCTTTTGAAATCTCATTCATATTGCCAAGCATTTCTGGCTTAAGCAAGAACATGCTTACCAAATCTGTCTGATTTCCAAATGAGTAAAATGTTCCGTTTGGGTTGTATTTTCTTATTTCCATCTTGATTGCCTCTTTCCTATATAACTACTATATAGTAACTACTATTTAAATGTTTCTATTTACCACTTTTAAATAACATTAAAACAATAAAACAGATTTTCAACAACTAATTATTTGCCCTTCTTTGCAATAACTTCGCAAATAAAAACACGAAATTCAAATGCCAATTCAAGGCACGAGGCTCAAATATTCAAATTTCAATATCAACAATATCAAGAACATTAAAATTAAAAGTTAGCAAACAACAAATAAAAAATAATCTCTCTTAATATCCAATTGCAATCATATTAAAAGATGCATCGTTAAGTTCATCAGCACGATCTATTGTAAAACTAGTTTTATTGCAAGGAATAGAATAATCCGTTGTACCAAGCCTAACAGTAGATACTACTGCTAAACATCCATTTGGAAATGCTGCAGGAAAATTAAAAGATTGTGCATTATCAATCGAGCTATAATAAGTTCCCCATTGAATCATTATATTTGCCATTTTTGCATACCCATTCGTTGCAGTTGAAAAATCGCTCCAATTATTGGCATCTAAATAAGTTGTTACTACTGCAGTTGATCGCAAAGTGCCATATACATCTAATGGAAAAGAAGGATTTTTAAATCCAATCCCAATATTCCCATTCTTTCCGACCCACAAAAGAGTAGTTCCATTTCTCACAACATGCAATGCAGCATAATTAGAGTTGCTGCTTGTGGTATTTATTATAACTCCATGTGCGCTATTTGAAGTGTCTAAAACATAAAGCCCTGTTGTCGGATTGCTTGTCCCTATTCCCACACTGCCGTTCATAAAACTCCAATTTCCAGTATAAACTTGCCCGAACATTCCAGGCCTGATTTGATTGGCATAATGGCTTACAACCCCTGCCCCAGAACTAAAAGCAAAAACACCTAATAAAATAAACATTCCAATCAAGATAATTACACCCTTTTTCATGATATTTCTTCGCAGTTTTTATTTATAAACTTTGCCTTATCGCGGCTCTTTCTTTTCAGCATTGCAACATTAAATTTAAATATCTCTCTGATTGCTATTATTTATGAAAATAGAGGTAAATCTCCAGAAAAAACACTTTATACTTGTCTTAAGCACAATATTATTACTAGGCGGGATCGCCTACGCATTAGGGCAAAACCCAAAGATCTTTGGACACAAATCTAGCGAAATTGACTGGAGCGAGCAACTAACCCAAATTAAAGTAACAAACCTCAATGTATCTAAATTGTGCATTGGAAACGACTGCAGAACATCTTGGCCATCAGCAGGAGGAGCAACCTTGCCAACCTGCGCAAATCAGCAGGTCTTGAAATACGACACCAGCACAAATTCATGGGTATGTGCAAATGACTTAGATACAGACACAAGATGCGATGTATACAAAAAATGCAGCCAATTGTGCATTGGAACCGACTGCAGAACATCTTGGCCATCATCAGCACAATGCCTTTACAAGGGAAAAGCGTATTCACCTGGGTATAGGTGCCGTACTTCTGATGCTTGTTTCGGAAACACGAACAGTTATTCAGTTCCTTATCAAGAATGTACTAAAGATGGAGTATGGCAAACAGGAACACTAACTAATCAAAAAATTTGTCCGGTATACGACCTTTGCAGTAGTTTGTGATTCTAAAATTAATCCCGAAACCCTTAATTTTAGATTACAACAAATAATATAAAGTTATTCTTACCATCATTCCTTATGGAAAAAAATGAAAAAAAGAAAAAACATGACGAGCTCATAACAGAGGCAAAATCTTTCTTCGATGTTCACAAAAAAGAAATACGGGAATCAATCCGCCCAAATGAAAACTCAATAAAAATAGATTTTCCGCTTGTCTATGCATTTTCTCCCGAACTATCAGAAAGCCTAATTGAATCTCCGGAAGAAACAATAGCAATAATGGAAACAGCCCTTGAAGAATCTTCCCTTCAATTAGGAAAAAACAAAAGAATAAGATTTGAAAATCTTCCAAAAAGCACGTTTGTCAGAATAAGAGAAATAAGGGCGAAACATCTTGACCAATTGCTCTGGATTGAAGGAATTGTCCGTCAAGCTTCTGATGTCAGGCCACAAGTAGTTAATGCAAAATTTGAATGCCCATCTTGCGGCGCAATCCTCTCTGTCCTGCAAATTGATAAGAAATTCAGAGAGCCAACAAGATGCACCTGCCAATGGAAAGGCCCATTTAGATTGCTTTCAAAAGAAATGGTAGATGTTCAAAGATTAGTGATAGAAGAATCTCCCGACACGCTTGAAGGCGGTGAGCAGCCAAGAAGAATAACTGTTTTCCTAAAAGAAGATTTAGTCGATCCAAAAATGGAAGAGCGCACAACTCCGGGAAGTAAGATAAAAATCTATGGGGTTCTGAAAGAGGTTCCTGTTCCATTGCAAACCGGCTCAATCTCAACAAGATTTGATATTGCTATTGAAGCAAACAATATTATTCCAATGGAAGAATCATTTGAAAATCTCCAAATTAGCGAAGAAGAAACGAAACAAATTTTAGAATTAGCAGCATCTCCGGATTTGTTCCAAAAATTAAGTAAGAGCATGGCGCCAAGTGTTTATGGATTTGACAAAATAAAAGAAGCGATTTTGCTTCAATTATTTGGAGGAGTTAAAAAAACAAAATCAGATGGAGGAACAACTCGAGGCGATATTCACATCCTTCTTGTTGGTGATCCAGGTGTAGCAAAATCAGTTATATTAAAATTTGTATCCTCAATTGCCCCAAAAGGAAGGTATGTTTCAGGAAAAGCAGCAACCTCCGCAGGTTTAACAGCCACTGTTGTAAAAGATGAATTCCTGAGGGGCTGGTCTCTGGAAGCAGGAGCAATGGTTCTCGCAAATAAAGGTCTTGTCTGTATTGATGAAATAGAAAAAATGAGTGAGCAGGACAGAAGTGCAATGCATGAGGCAATGGAACAGCAGACAGTCAGCGTTGCAAAAGCAAACATTCACGCGACATTGCGTTCAGAAACAACAGTTCTTGCAGCAGGCAACCCAAAACTAGGAAGATTTGACCCTTACACTCCAATCCCGAACCAAATTGATATCTCTCCTGCATTGCTGTCAAGGTTTGATATAATTTTTATAATAAGAGATTTGCCGAATAAAGCCCAAGACGAGGCAATTGCAACCCATGTCCTGCAAGAGCACAAGCAAAATGTCTTAAGAGATATTCTTGACCAAAAATTCTTAAGGAAATATATTTCCTATGCCAGACAAAAAATCAGGCCTTCATTATCCAAAGAAGCAATAGAAGAAATAAAAGATTTTTATGTTAAGTTAAGAAATCCTGGCGCAAAATCCTCCTCTTCAACTGAAATAAAACCCATACCTGTGACAGCAAGGCAGTTGGAAGGCATAATCCGTCTTGCAGAAGCATCAGCAAAAATCAGGTTAAGCGATGAAGTCAATCGTGATGATGCAAGAAGAGCAATAGACTTGTTAAAATTCTCCTTAACCCAAGTAGGATATGATGAAGAGACAAAATCCTTTGACATAGACAAGATAACAACAGGAATTACATCCTCAAAAAGAGGAAAAATTCTTCTTGTTCGCGATACTCTTTACCAATTGGAAAACAAAGTTGGAAAATTAATTCCTATTGAAGAGCTTCAAAAAGCCCTTGAAAACCAAATTACTCTTCCTGAACTTGAGGATGCAATTTCTCATTTAATCAAATCAGGCGACTTTTTCACTCCAAAACCAAAATTCATTCAAAGGACAGGATAAAAATGGAAACAAAAGAGCTTCAAAACAAAGCAAATGAAATAGTAAATTTAATTGATAGAAAATTAGGTACTAATCATGACAGCGAGAACACGATTTCTCATCTTGTTGAAGAAATTGGGGAATTAACATTGCAGCTTAACAATCCAAAACTAAGAAACAAACAAATGGACATTAAAAATATAAATGAAGAAATCGCAGATGTATCAATATTAGCAATGAGACTAGCAACATTATATAATATAGATATTGAAGAAGCGATAACTACTAAAATACAGGAATTAAAGAAAAGGCATAATCTTGAGGTTTAAAGATGCCAGAAGAATCAACTTTCAAAAGACATGTTGCATTTAAGCTGAGAATTGGAGATATCATTTCAGGCAAGCCGGTGATGGATGGCGAGCGCTTCAAGCATCTTGAAACTCTTAATAAACAAGTTATAAGAGTTAATCTAATTGCAAACATTGTTGACAAATTCATTCAAGAAGCAGAAGACAAGAAATATGCATCAATTACCTTAGACGATGCCTCTGGGCAAATAAGGTTGAAAGCATTTGGCGACGATATTGAAAAATTCGCTCCTCTTAATCAGGGCGACACAATCCTCGTCATAGGGTTATTGCGAGTATGGAACAATGAGGTTTACATTTCTCCCGAGATAATCAAGAAAAAAGAGCCGTCATTTCTCTTGTTAAGAAAAATAGAAATAGAGTCCTCTCAAATTAAAACGCCAAGCAAAGAAGAAATTCTTGCTCTTAGAGACAAACTTCTTACAATAATAAAAAATGCAGAAAAAGATGGTGGCATAAATACAGAAACCCTTATTCTTGAATTAAAAGAATCCCCGGAAACAATAAATTCAGAAATTAAAAAGCTCTTGGAAGATGGCATAATCTATGAACCCCGCCCAGGCAAAATTAGGTATCTTGGTTAATGCCATCATAACATCTATTTTGAAATCTCTAATGATTTAGCCCTAAGTTGTGGGCTATTGCTTTACACCTTAATTCTGAATTAATTCGCACTAATCCCTTCCCGGATACAGAACTGCCATACTTTCTTTTGATAGCTGAAAATCCAGATTCAATCAAACTCCTTTGATGATGCTTCTCTTATGAGAAGTTAAAAATGGTGCAAATAGCCCATGCAATTTAATTGTTTGAGTATTTGCTCAAGTTTTTTAACAAGTTTAGATATCTTTTTTATAGGGTTATTTCAAAAGATACCCTGTTCTTGAGCCAAATTAATCTTTATCTTGAGAACTTTTTCAACAGATCTCATCATAACCAAACCCTTATAAATGCACTCTTATCATTTTTATTATGGAAAATTACGAGCAATTACTGAAAGAAGCATATTCAAAAGTCAAAGTTG